>SDBU01002753.1_pt1 | contig 22952 bp, 35 predicted proteins | sample 2277071 | NCBI WGS metagenome assembly SDBU01 (sample SAMN10397929, study PRJNA504765) | marine sediment metagenome | isolation source: marine sediment core GS08_GC12, 126 cmbsf | place: Arctic Ocean: Gakkel Ridge, Loki's castle | collected 2008 | reverse complement strand
ACCCGGCTTTGGCTATAAACCCCCACATTAATTTTAGTGAGTACTTATATATTATCTATTTCTTAAAGCATTTTGGAAGTGATTATAAATGTTAGGTAATCTCATAGGAGGGTTCATTACGATTGTTATAGGAGTAAATCTTATTGGTCCTATCGCTGATGATGTTGAAGCTACAAACTTAAACGGTAGTAATCTAACAGGAGCAGCTTCAACAATTCTTGGTCTGACACCGTTATTCTTCTCACTTGGAATAATGTCAGCAGGTGTTGCATTGGCAGTAGGGGGATTAAGAAATGCAGGAATTATGTAAAAAGTTCCTGTATACAATAAAAAAGCCCCTTTTAGTATTTTTTTTAATTCTTCTTATTATTAGTCTTGTTATTGCTAACGAAGAGTACATAGATTCTATCACTTACGCTATGGGTGATCTTAGATGGTGTCAATTAACAGGTTGTACAATAATTGATTTAAAAGTTAAGAACCTAACTATAGAAAACGGTACTGTTAATTTTATAAACAAAACTGTGATTAATCTTACAGTCATTGGACAAATAGATATAGAAGGAAATATAAATGCAGAGAACGGAACTTTCAATGAACTCAACGTCTCAAGAATAAAAGTAACAAACTTACAGGTTACAGACTTAATTAACTCTTCACAATCTTTAGATTCCTCTCTTGTTTTAGATTTAAAACTGAATGGAAATGTTAATGATAGTTCTCAATATGAAAATCATGGGACTAATAATGGAGCTATACTTAGTAGAGATGTTGGGGAGTTTAACGGTGATGATTTTGTTGAAGTAGCACATGATGGTTCTCTAAGTATAACTGATAAAATCACTATTTCTGGTTGGATTAAAAGAGATGTTATTGGTGTTACTCAAACAATTCTAACTAAAAGAAGTGGAGCAACAATTAATTATCAACTTAGTATAGTTTCTAATAAATTAAGATTTGCAGGTAATGATGGTGCTGTTTATACAATAGATTCAACAGGAACTATAACAGACACTAACTTACATCACATTGCATTTTCATTCGATACAATTTCAAATGATTTTACTTTCTATATAGATGGAATTAATGCTGGAAGTGGAACTGATACAAATAACTTTTTAACAAATGCAGTTGTTCTTTCAGTAGGTAAAGATACTGTTGGTAATTTTTGGAACGGTTCAATAGCCTGTGTCAAAATATATAACAGAGCATTATCACTTGGAGAAATAACAGAAGAAATGAGCCAATGTGACGCTGTAACCAATTACGAACATTTCAATAATATAGAAGTAGGAAATACAAATACTTCGACACTTACTGTAAAAGAAGAAAGTAATTTTCTTGGTGATGTTCATATGATTGATTCAATTAAATATTATTTTGGGAGTGCTGATGATTTCTCCTGTAACTTTAATGGAAGTGATTATATATGTTTAGGAGAAGTTGGAAGTCCAAGAGTTATTTTTGATAGTATTGGTAATTTTGGGATTGGAACTGATAACCCTGTTAATAAATTAGATATAGAAGGAGCAGTAGCTATTGGAGTAACATACTCTGGAACAAGTACAGCCCCAGCAAATGGATTAATAGTTGAAGGGGATGTAGGTTTGGGAGTATCTAATCCAGAAAGAAGTTTACAAGTGAGAGATACAGACGGAACTCCACCTTTAGTTTTAAATACTCCTTCTGGGGCTGTCGGTGGTTTAACTGGTTTAGAATTTGAATATGCCACAGACCATAGAAATATAGCAAGAATTATGGGGGAAACAGAAGGCGGAGGTGGAGGGAGTATTTTATTTCAAACTGCAGCAGCTTCTGCTGACCCATATCTTACAAAGATGACTTTAAAAAAAAGTGGAAACGTAGGAATAGGAACAACCACACCTAATGAAAAACTAACTGTGGTTGGTAATGAAAACCTTACAGGTAATCAAACTCTTGGAGATAAAATCACTTTCAGATTAGGTGAAATGATAGATAATATACAACAGGGTTGGCTTAGGGTAACTAAGAACTTAAATATAACAGGAAAAACAATCTCAAACGAAACAATATTCAGACCTTCACCTACATTTATTATATCTGCAAGTGACAGCATACCTTCGGACAATACAATGACTATGATTAGAAGCTCCGGAGGGGCAGTAGATTTAACTTCCAATCCACAGATAGCAGCAGGAGATGACGGAGAGTTTATGATTATAATGGGGATGAATGATACGGACACAGTTACTTTAGAAACTGGAAATGGACTGCATTTACATTCAGGTAAGCTAATAGTAGGAAGGAAAGACCACATTTTGTTCCATTATGATGCTATGACAAATGAATGGCATGAACTGACAAATAATTTCGCTACATCAGAAAAAACATGGGGATTTGATTCACCTTCTGGAAGTTCAGGAACTTTCTATTTTGGAGGATTCTACAAATTTGCAAGTAGTGATAATGACTTCTCTCCATCTACTACTTTTGGAACAGCAGACTCTGCCTATGCTGCACATTTCTTTGTTGTTATGGGAGATGAAACTGTTGATGTTCTTACTATAAATGTAACTGGAACTTCAATTTGGGATAATGGAACAAGAACTACTAATGATAATGAGTCTATTTTAATTCCATCATCAACTGCTGTAAACAGTTATTTTGAAACAGAAAAAAAATGGTTAGGGCAAGTAACTATAAATGCAGTCTCAGGAACACCAAAAACTGCTAATTATGGTTTCGCTAAATATTGGGATAACAATAATAATAATTTCAGGGTTCTTGGATTAGAAGCTACTTGGCTAGGTGGTGCAAATGATGTAAGTCCAGACATAAAGTTATTACATCATATGGCAACTGGATGGACATTTAATTCTGGTTCTGCTCCAAGTCCTCCAGCAGCCGTAGCATCTATGGCATCAGACTATAGCACGGAAGATAATGTTAAAAATAATGAAGAAGGAGCTTGGAAGAGAGATAATCTAAATGAAGCTATAGAAGGTAGTGGTTCAGAAGGAATGATAATTGAAATAGTGACTACTGCAAACAAAGCTTTTGAGCAGGGAAATTTTTTATTAAGGATAAGACCTGATTGAAATTGGATGGAATATGAAAAATCATAATCATCAGAGGGAAAAAGTAGGGAATCTATCCCATAAACTGTTTTGTTCAATTCCCTCTGGTGTTAATTTAGGAGGATTAAAATGAAAGAATTAACAGATGAAGAAATCGAGGAAGAGTGCAACAGAAAACTAATTTGTTTCTGTCCAAAGATGAATATAATAAGAAGTGAAGTAGCAAAAACTCCAGAATATTTAAGAAGATATTTTATGGAATTAGGGGGGAAAAATGGGAGATGAAGATGAAGAAGAATATTTTTAAATTATTAATATTAATTATTTTATTAGTTATTGGTTTAGTCACAGCTCAATTAATTAACATGGACTTGAATTTAAGCCAAGAAACTAAAGATAAATTACTTACGGTTGGGAGCGGAATTAGTGACGTAGAAAAGACGAGAGAACTCTACGATGAGAACGGAACTAATTATGCCAATGAAACTTACATTGACGTTTTAAAATTAATACCAAAAGGATGTGGGGGTGGTTTTTGTTTCTTCAAACTATATGAATCAGAAGGAATTAATAAAGAATTTAAAGTAGAGTTAGAAAAGAAATGTAAAGAAGAAGGTTTGTGTAATGATATGGGAGAGATTTATGAATGCTGTTTGGAATGGAGAAGTGAAACAGACGAAGAAGTTTTGGCAAAGGCAGAGATAGAATCAAAAAAGATTTTAAACCATATAGCGAGTGTAACGGAACAAAGAGAAGAATCAAGAACAGAACGGTTTGAAGAGATTGAAATTAGAATATGAAAGACAAAAGCAATTTAATAAGCATTATACTGACTTTGCTAGTCATAGGTATTTATTTAATTCCTAACTTTGCATCGGCTTTGCAAATCAGTTTAGATAAAGAAAAATACAAAAAGTCAGACACAATAAGGTTCAATATGAAATTAGAACAAAATGAAAGAATCAATAACGTAACTTTATTTATAGATGGTGGTATGGTCTGTAATGATTGTAACTATAAAGAGATACAAAACATTAATTATGGATATGGCTATGGTTACGGATACGGTTACGGATACGGATACGGATATGGAAACGGAAATAATTATTTTCAAGGTGAACTGACTTATTCTTTTAATCTGGGAATTGGAGAACATTCTTATAAGATAGTTCTTAATTCTAAATATAATAATAAAGGAAAGTTTATTGTAGAGGAAGAAGAAATAGTAAGTAGTGGTGGAGTTGGAGGCGGAGCGTTCACAACAGTTTTTAATACAGGTAGTAAAAGAATATTAATGTTAAAGCCAAATATAATTTCTAGGTTTAAGATAAATGGTGAATTTCATACTTTCAAAGTAACTGAGATAGGAAAGGATTATGCAGATATAGAAATCAGAAGTGAGGAAATAGATTTAAGATTAAATTTAAATGAGACTGAAAAGGTAGATATAGATAAAGATAATATCATTGATTTAAAACTTACTTTAAAAGAAATAAGAAATCGTGTTGTATTCATAGAGTTTGAAAGAGTACATGAAATAATCCTTACAAAGAAAGAAACAGAAAAAGAACCAGAGATTGAAGAGGAAGTTGAAGAGTTAGAAATACCTTATGAAGAAGAAGAAACAAAAAGAGGAATTGGTATTTATTTATTTGGAATAGTAGCAATTATTATTATTATCATTATTTTAATCATATATTTTAAAAGGAAGGAAGAATGAAAATATTATTAATTTTAATAATTTTATTAATCCCTTTAGCTTATGCTTTAGAAGAATGTAGGGGAATAATGCTGACAAATGATATACCTTGTTCGATTCTCCTTTCAGTAAATACTTCTGAAACGCCTTGTAATACTTTAGATGTTAAAGTATATACGGGAGATATAAGCCTTTATAACCAGACAATGATTCAACATAACAATTTCAAGTGCAACGCAACATTCAACCAGACAGACTTCGGGACTTACACATACCAATTCGGAAGCGGAGATACAGGCTCTATAGTGGTAGAGGAAGATTTGAACCAGCAATATTACCTTTATGTTGTTGTTTTAATTATTTTTTTCATACTTATATGGATAGACTACAAAGTGGAAGATGGAATATTCACAATGATAGCAGGGATGTTAGCGATGATTATAGGTATTAATATTTTTATCAATGGTTTTCCAAACTTAACAAATACTTTCCTTAGAAGTGGAATAACAACTATTCTATGGGGAGTAGGGGCATACTTGATAATAATTCCAGGTATGAGATTCTTTGAAGAGTGGAAGGATAAAGAATGACCTCAGTAGTATCCTTCATATTTGTAGCTGCAATCTTGGCTTATTTATTATTAGTTATGGCTTTTATATTGAAAGATTATATCATTGGTTTAATCTCTGGTATGGCAATATTACTTGTAGGGATTTACGTTGCTATCTACAATATTGAAAGCATAAACAATTTACTAACTCAGAGTTTCGCAATCATTTCAATAGGGTTAGGTTCTTATGTTTTCATAAATTCAAGCAAGGAAAAAATAGAAGAGTTAATGTAAGGAGGAAAAATGACAAAAGAAAAAGAAGAAAAGAAAGATACATTTGTTGCAGGAGAGGTAGTAAAAGAGACAGAACCAGCAGTATTAGACACATCAAAGAAACCAGAAGAACCAGACAGAGTTCTATCAACAGAGGCAGCATTGGCTAAAATATTGAACAAGTTGGAAGATATAGAGAAAGCAGTATTGGGATAAAATGATCTATGTGTTCCAAGCCGGGGATGAATTCTTTAAGTTAAAAGTAGATAGGATTGAAAAAAAACTGGAGATAGCCTGTAGCAGGACAAACTATAGGTTCATCCCCACCCCTTTCTGGAAACTTTTTGGAGATGCAAGACCGACAATGACAGGAATGAAACAGCCATCAGAGGAAGAATCAAAACGAGAGATGGCAGAGGCAGAGTTGTTAAACGATAAAGACTTTGAAAAAAAACTAGTATTGGATTTCATTAAGATAGGTTATAGGTTGATTAAAAAATGCCATTGATTGACTCTTCAAGGATATTGAACAATGCAATAGTATTGGCAATACTAGCGGCATTTGCTTTTTTGATATATTCAAAACTTGATAGGGAAAAGACAAAATCAACAATAGAAGGTATTAAAAAATTATTTAGTCCAAAGGAGGAAAAATGACAGAAGAAGTAACAGATGAGGAATTAAAAGTATTAGAGGAAGAACTGAAAAAACTAGAGGGTAAGGATTCAGATTATGGTTCTCCAAAATCTTCTGAAAAAGATAATTTGTTTAAGTTCTTTAGGACTATACTGGCAATAAAAGATACAACAAGGGTAGCAAACTTAACAAGGCAGGAACTTGGCATTAGTGATATAAGCGTAAGAGGTTGGAAAAGGATAGCACGTTACGCAAAGGAAGAAGGATTGGATGTAGTGGCAGATTATTTTGATGCACAGTCTGAGATAATGACCTCAACTTCTATGAGTATCAAGGGATTCTGGTCCCAGAATTTTGTTACACAAATTAAAAAAGAAGGTAAGATTAAAGATAAAACAGAAAAGAAAGGATGGTTTTCAAAAAAAACTGAAGAGGCTGAATAAAAATGTTTAAATCATTAAAGGAAAAAGCAAAAAATAAATTAGAAGAGATAAAAGAAAAAAGAGAAGAAAGAAAACTAGAGAAAGAAAGGAAGAAGTTAGACGAAGAAAAGAAGAAACTAGAAGAATTTGAGGAAGCAAAGAAAGAACTGGAAAAAGAAACAAAAGAACCAGAAGAGAAAGCGAAAGGAATAAAGGGGCAGTTAGACGAAATAAAAGAGACATTAGAAATCATAACACAAAAAAAGAAAGCCGAGAAACAATTAAAGAAAAAAAGATTCAAGTTACCATTTAAGGTAAAGAGCCAATTAAAAAAATTAGCAGTTAAAAACAAGGTTCAGGTAATGTTACTTCAAAGGACACGAAACATATCTCCGGTTATAGGGGAATTAAGAGATGGTATGCTCTTGATAGGGGATAACATCTATGAGGGTGCAGTTAAATATACTTGGCTATGGCAGGGGAAAATCCCAACCTTTATAGTTCCGGAATGGGATTTAAGCCCGATAAACAGGGAAGGAATAGTAAAGATGAGGAATCCTCTTGGTGCGGAGGAATTACATAGGGACACAATAAAAAACGGTAGGTCGTCAGAGCCACAGAAGATAATAATAAGGGCTATAGAGGCAAAACAGAATCAAATGCTAACATCAAAAGCAAGTGTAAAGGCAATAATAATTACAATAGTGGTAGTGATAGTAGTAATGGCTGTGTTGCTCGGTGGGGGAGCTATATGAGTCCTGAGATGTATGGAAGTTTTGACAGGTACGGAGATAAACTAGAGGTAATCATAAGGGATTCCTCTTTTAGAAAACTATTCAGGAGAGAAATAAATATCAATAATAGTAAGGACTTGGAAAGATTATTGATTGACTTAAAAGACAAAGGGGTTGATATAATCGGATTGATAAAGAAGAAAATGATAGATGATTCTGGATGGTTTGATTAGTGAGTGCTTATATATTACGTGTAATATTAAGTAGATTATGGAAGATATGCTTACAAAAATAAGAATAAATAAATTGAACAATCAATTAATGATACACCTTTCTCGAAAAAAATTAGAACTCAAGAAGAATAAGAATCCTAAATTTATTAAGATTAGAAAGGAGGATATGATTTATTAGGAGGTAAAAATGGTAGAAATAGTTACTAGAAGAACAGATTTTGAGTTGGGAGTTCCAGAATCAAAGAAGAGATTAGAGGAAGCAAAGCAAAGAAAAGCTAAACTGTTAGAAGAACGGATAGAAATACAAAAAGAATTGAAAAAAGCAAGGAAAGAACAAGAGACTATACAAAAAAAGAAATTGAAAAAGAAAGGGGATATTCTAAAGAAAATAGGTAAATTGACAGAAGCTAAACCAAAGGGAATAAAAATCAATGAGGTAGCAAGAGCAAAATTATTAAGAGAGTTAATCCAAAAGAAAAAAAGACCAGTATCAGTTCTAAGAACAGTAGAAGATAAAATCCCATCTGTTTTTGTCAATGGAAAAGAAAGAGAAGAACCAAGAAAAGGATTATCATTCTTAGGAAAAGGGGGTATATTATAAAATGGAAAAAGCAAGAAGAAAAGAAAATTTTGAAGAACAGTTTGGCAATTTTTTTGAAGAAGTTACACCAGAAGAAAGAAAGAAATATTTGGAGGAGCAACATGGAAGATAAAACATTTTTCGACAATGATAAGAATAAGCTATATGAAGAGTTCCCAGATCTAATCATAGATATAAATAAAAAGGATAAAAAAGAATAAGGAGGCAAAAATGGGCGGCGGATGTCATTAAAAAACAAAGAGGGAATTAAAAATGGAAGATGAAGATATGTTAGGCAAGATGTCAGAAGTAATGAAAAGAAATCTTATTGAAAGAGACGTTAAGGCAAGATTGTTAGAGGAAGAAAGCAGAAAAAAGAAAATAGATTTAGTGGCTGCGTTAGGGAGGTAAAAAATGGAAGATATTTTTTATGATGATGATAAGAATGTACTCTATAAGGAATTTCCAAAGATAATTATAGACATCAACAAAAAAAAGAAAAAAGAAATGGAGGAATAAAAATGGATGGAGATATGTTAGGTAAAATGCCTGAAAATATGAGAATGAATATAACTGGTAAGGATATGAAAATAGATTTGTTGAAGAAGAAAATAAAAGCCAAAAAGATAGGGCATTTAGTAAGTGGTATGGAGGTATAAAAATGGGATTTATAAAAGGAATGATTGGATTAGTTGTAGCAACACCATTGGCAGGTACAGCGATTGGAGGGATAGGTAGTAATCTAACTGGAGCATTAAGTGGAATAGGTGGAGCAACACAAAGTATGGTTGGCGTTGGGCTATTGGGTCACGCAGCAGGAATGTCAAAAAGTTTATTCAAATTTTAAGAGGTAAAAATGGTAACAATGAAAGATTTATTGGCAAGGTCACAAAGGGCAATTTGTGGAGCAGCAGAAAAAGAAGTAGTGATAAGTTCAGAGAAAGCAGCAGAAGCGATAAGATTGATTAAATCAAAAGGATTTACTTTCGTAGGGAGTGGTCCGGCAGGAATGGGAAAGACTAAGATATGGTTTGTAAGTCCCGGAGCAGCATTATTATAGAGGAATAAATGGCTGAAGAAGAACCAGTACCTTTACCTAAAGTAGTTAAGGAAGAAGAAAAAGAGATAGAAGAAACACCAGAAGAAGAAGTTGCTCAAATGCCTAGAATAGTTAAAGAAGAACCCAAAGAGCCAGAAGAAGAAACACGGAGTTTCCAGCCAATTTTACAGCCAAAAGAACAAGAACCAGTACCTTTACCTAAACTAATCATTACAGAACCTAGAGAAGAACAAAAACCAGTACCTCTTCCAGAAATAATTATAACAGAACCTAGAGAAGAACCCAAAGAACAAGAACCTCAATTTATAAGAACGATTGATGTAATAGGAAAAGAAAGAGAAGAAGCATTAGCAAAAGAAAGGGCAAGAATAGAAGCAGAGAGAGAGCCAGATGAAGTAATACGAAGAGACCATTTATTTGGGACTGAACGACAACTAAGAAAAATAGAGGAAGGAAGATATAGAGGATATTACACAAGACCCGATCAAGTATTGCCTAGCTTTTCACCAACAGGGGAAAGTATCATCTATGTCCAACCAGCTATTAAAAAAGCATTTGGCGTAAGGAAAATATCAGCAGAGACGGGAGAGGTTGGAGCTTCTTTTTTTATAGAAGAACTAGCACCACCACCACCAGAAGGAAGAGTTATAATTTCCATACGTGACCCAGAAATAGAAAGAAGAAGAGCAGCAAGGGAAAATAGGCAGGAAACAAAGAGATTAGCAAAGGGAGAAGCAGAGTTTGAAGCAAAGAGAATAAAGGAAGGAAAAATAAAAATAGAAGATGTTGTATTGACACAGAAAGGAGCAGCTAAAGAATTAGGGAAAATATTAGAGAAAGAAGCAAAAGAGGAAGCAAAAAAAGTAAAGCCAACAACTAAAGAGGAAATTCAAAAAGAACTTTTTAGAAAACAAAAGATAGTAGAAACTTTAGAAAAACAAGAGTTAGCAAAAATAGCTGAAGCAAAAATAAAAGAACCAGTATTTATTGAAAAAGATGTTGATAGGATACCACCTTCTTCGATAATTGCAGCACCAAAACCAGAAGGAAAGTTGGAAGAAATGGAGGATGTATTAAGAAGAAGGGCAGAAGAATTAAGACGCAGACAAGAAAGAGGAGAAACTATAACACCAGAACAGATAGTCTTGGGGTTAGATGTTGCATTAGGTACAGTTGCGGTAGGCACAGCAAGATTTGCAAAAGAAATAGTTACAAGACCAATACAAACATTAAGGCAAGTTACATTAGCTGCTAGAAGGGGAGTTGTAGGATTAGTAACTGGAACTGGTTTTCCGGCAATAGGTCAGGCATTAAGACAAACTCCTGGAGCTATAACAGTAGGGATTGTTGGAGCAGAGGTAGGATTATTCGCTATTGGTGGACCTGCAATAGTGAAATCCGGTAGAGTAATACAATCTATAAGAACCAGATTATCACCAACATTTAGAGGAGTAGATACAACAGCATTAGGGGAAGAAATAATAAGAAGAATCCCACAAGTCCAAAGAACAGGAGAGTTTGAATTAGGGTTAATCCCACCAAGAAAAGGAAGGTTAGAAGTTGATGTTAAAAGGTTCGTAAGAGAAACAGTTGAGGATATACCACTTAAAAGAACACCTGTAATTCCAATAGTAAACAAGGCACAAAGACAAGTTTTAGAGGCAGTTGCAGAAGAAGGGGCAGCAGTCACAGGAAGTTTTGCACAAGCAACTCTGGTAAGAAGAGGAAGGGGGTTTGCAGATATTGATATAGTAACAAAAGATATTTCTAAGGTAGCTTCAAATATAAAAAAAAGATTAGGGGATACAGTTGAAATAAGAACGGTCACAATCACAGATTCTCCATTAGGAAAGTTCGATATTAAAAGAGTTATTGATAAAAAGACAGGAAGGGTTATAGCAGATATTGATCCTTTAGAGTTTGCTGAAGAAGGAATAGCTAAACAAGTCCCAATAGTGGATGTTGAAGGAGTTAGGTTTGTAAGCCCGGAAGCAAGACTAGAGGCAAAAGTAACACAATTAGCAAGAGGAAAAAAATTAGAGAAAGTAATAAAAGATATTGATATATTAACAGGTGGAACTCAACAGGTAGGAAAGAGACTAGAATCACCATTAGTAAGAGGAGCATTTGGTTTTACAAGGGGAGAACAAGCAGCCTTCGTAGGAAAGAAAGGAATAGTTACAACCTCTGCAAGAGATTTATTCAGGGGATTCCAAAGAGAAGTTACAGTTGCAGAAGAGGGATTATTTGCTACACCAGCAGAGTTAGGAACTAGAAGAGCTTTAGCAAGAGTTTCAAGGCTAGGAGTAGAACAAAGGACAGCAACGATAGGGGATATTATTTCAGGAGATATTACATTCAAAAGAACTAAACCTCAGATAGTTGTTTTTGAAGAACAGGTTATAGGACAACAATTTCAACCATTTGGTTTTCCATCAAGCGAATTAGAAGTCATATTACCGGGAGGAAAAATAGTAAGAAAAGGAAAACAAGTTGCAGTCACTTTAATTGAAGGCAAGAGAGTTCCAATCATACAGGCAACAATAGTAGAGCCAACAGCAGAAACAGCAAGACTATTAGCGAAGAGAGTATTAAAAGCAGAAGAAGTAGCTAGATTAAGAAAAAGATTGAAAGCAGAAACAGGCTTTGATATTTCAAGTCAATTCACAAGCAGACCTAGAGTTCCACCGTCAGCAGTAGGAATAGGAGTTTCAAGGGCATTAGCACAGCCTAGTTTTATACAACCAAGACCACCTAGAGTTCCTTCAAGACCACCCTCTGTACCACCTTCAAGACCACCATCAAGACCTCCAACTTTACCTCCTTCAGTTCCAATAGGAGTTCCACCATCAAGACCACCGTTTGTACCTCCATCAAGACCTCCTAGTGTTCCACCATCAAGACCACCATTTATACCAGTATCAGTTCCACCTTCAATTCCATCTAGTGCAGTTCCGTCTATAGCTCCAAGTATTCCACCATCTATACCACCATCAGCCCCTCCAAGTGTTCCTCCATCAGCTCCTCCAAGTATCCCACCATCAAGACCACCATCAGCCCCTCCAACTTTACCTCCTTCACCACCACCAGTACCACCATCAACAGAACCAACATCTAGGATAACTAGATTTGTAACAGAAGAACCAAGACAGGGATATGATGTTTATGTAAAGAGAAAAAGATTCAAGAAAGGAAAAGGAAGTTTCAGAAGCAGAGGTTTCAAGAAAGCAAACGAAGAGCCAGTATCAAGGGAGGCAGCTTTAGGATTAGGAGCTTCAGCAGTTGATACATTCACTAACCGTTCATTCTTCATAGAGAAAACAACAAAGGAGATAAAAGTAAGAAGGCAAGATTTAATAAACAGGTGGAGAGCTTTAAGAAGAAAATTTAGGTCTAGCAAAAAGAAACCAAACGTCATAGTAGAAAGAACGCAGTTTGCGATTGATAGTTTTGAGGAAAAGCAAGGAATTCCTTTTGAAGCTGCAAGATTAAGAAAAGCAGGATTATTACAGACACAAATAAATATATTGAATCAACAATCAAATAAAAAGAGACAACAACAACTATCAAATGTTATATCTTCAAAACAGCAACAGATTTCTTTTATTGAATCAACCAAATCAAAATCAAATAAAGGAGGTAGTTCTATAAAATTTTTATAAAATGCAAAATGATTTTAAAAAATGGTTCATTGAAAATGGGAAGATTCAAAAAAGGACGCGAAGGTTATTGGAAAGGTAAAACTTTTTCTGAAGAGCATAGAAAAAAAATAGGTGAGGCTAGTAAGGGAAATAAATATTCTTTAGGATATAAGCATTCTGAAGAACATAAAAGAAAAGTAAGTCTAGCTTTAATAGGGCATAAAGGTTATTGGAAAGGTAAAACTTTTTCTGAAGAGCATAAAAGGAAGATGGGTAAAAATTCTAAAGGAAATAAATATGCTTTAGGGTATAAACATTCTGAAGAACATAAATTAAAACTATCCTTAGACTCAAAAATTAATCCTAATTATGGAATGAAGGGTAAAAAACATAGTAAGGAATCAATTTTAAAAATGAGTTTAACTAAAAAAGGAAAAAAATTATCAGAAGGACATAAAAGAAAATTGAGTGAAGCTAATATAGGAAAAAATCTTAGAGAAAAAAATGGTAATTGGTTAGGGGGCATATCTTTCGAACCTTATACAGAAGATTTTGATGAACAATTTAGAATATTAATTAGAGAAAGAGATAAAAATTTTTGCGTATTATGTAATAAACACCAAAGAGAATTAAAAAGAATCCCCTCAGTTCACCATATCAATTATGATAAAAATTTATCAATAATTCAAAATTGTATAAGTTTATGTGTTAGATGTCCTGCTATAACAAATTATAATAGAAACCATTGGATTAATTTCTTTCAAAATTTATTAGTAGATAAATACGGATATAAATATGAAAATGATAAAATAGTTTTGGAAGTGATTTAAATGTATAAGATATTTAAAAATAATCGCTCCCAACTTATTTTTGTCAGCTTGATGGTTGCCATTATGGTACTCATAGTAACTTTAATCATATCACCAGTTTTAAAGGAAGAAGTATCTAAAGCAAGAAACACAACGCAGTTAAACGCAAGTAATCCGGATATTTCAGTAGTAAACAAAGCAACGGTTATAGTTCTTGATATGACTTTGTTTTATTTCATAGGAACTATGATAGCTGCAAGTATAGCGTTTATAACAGGAAGGCGTTCTTTTACAGGAGTAATATCGGCTATAATGGTTTTCATAGTAGTTTCAATATTGATAACTCCTTTGAAAGATTTAATTATTTTACTGAGGGATTCATCCCACTTAGATTGTACTAATGCAGCAATAACAGTAGGTGGGAAATTATCATGTATCATAGTTGATATTTGGTTATTTTACTTTGTGATAACCTGTATAGCAGTAGCGGCAACTTTCATATTCGCAACAAAAGTATTACCAAAAATAAAGGGAGAATAATGAAAAAATTATATGTATTTTTATATGTATTCATTTTGTTAGCTGTTGCTGTATCCGCAACAAGATATTTCTCTTACGACATAGAACAAGACTATACTTTAATCTGCCCTGAATGTAAATTGACGGTAAACTGTACTTCTAATTCAATGTATCCTACTTTTGATTGTAAAGATACTTTAATCATGGTAGATCCTAATGGAAGGAAAGATATTAATGTAGATGATGTTATTTATTTTAGAATAAAAGATGGTTACAGAATGCATAGAGTTAAATATATTAAAAGAGCTTGTTACATAACAAAAGGAGATGCAAATTTGTTTATAGACAGAGACTTTATGCCATGTTATTATGACGTTAAATATAAATTGAAAGGTGTCATTTATGAATAAAAATATATTTTTATATGTATTCACCTTAATACTTTTAAGTAGTTCTATTTTCGCTTTCGATGATACTAATTTAACACATTACTATGCTATGGAAGATGCTTCTGGAGCTATAACAGACAGCAAAGGAAGTGAGGATTCAACATCTCAATCCATTTCAGAGTATCAAGTTACTGGAATAAACAACTTTGCTATCAATGCAACTGATGGAAATATAACTTTCAACTCTGCTGTTGTGGATAATCTACCTGAATTGACTATTGCCTGTTGGTTTAAGTTAGATAAACTTCCTAGTGCTGATGAACGCTGGTGGAATATGTTTGAAGTTGGTGAGACTACCGTTAAACTATCTTCTGGTACTACTATACAATGGAGAATTACAACAGATGCTAGTGAGGAAGTTTTATTTTCACTTAGTATAAACCTAGCATTAAAAAAATGGTATTTTATTGTTCAAGGATATAATGGAACTCATATGTATGGCTATCTGAATGACACTTTTATAGGTAGTGTAGCAGCTACTGGACTCACCAAAATGGGTACAAAAGATTTTGTAATTGGTGCTTCAACTGCAGGTATATCATCACTTCCTGGAATATTTGATGAATGTCAAGTTTACAATAAAGGGCTAAGTAGGGCAGAGATAGGAAGTTTATATAATGGTGGAACAGGGGATTTTTTTGTAGAGGCAGAAGTATCAATACCAACACCAACCATAGTACACCCAAGCCCGGAGGATAATTCGCATAATAATACTAATGTAACTTTGAATGTAACCCATTCAACTAATCTAAGTGACGTAAATTATTACCTGTATTTTGGGACTTCTTCTTCTTTGACAGAAACAGATTTATTTCTAAACAATGTTACAAGAAATAAAAGTGAATGGAGAAGTTTTACAACAAATGTAAGTGATGGAACTTACTATTGGAAGTGGAGAGTTCAGAACATAACAGATGGGGTATTTAGTGCAAACACAACACAAAGAACATTAATCATAGATACAATATCACCAACAATAACAATAACAGCTAACACTAGCTTTGAGACAGACAACTCCACATTTATAAACAACTTTTTGACAGAGAACTTCGCTTATAACTTTTCTTTCTTTGATTTGAACCTAGCAGGTGGTAGGGTCATAGTCAATATAACAAACGGGACAGATGAAAGCGTTTTCTCCATTTTGAACACTTCTATAACAGGAACAACAGTAAACTATACAGGAGTTATAAACACCACCAACTGGACTCTAGGAAATTATACAATAAAATTAATAGTGATTGACAGCCATACAGCAAAAGAAATAGAACCCTATGGAATTATAAAAGGTCTTGATTATTTGAGATACACAACAAATGAGGGAAACACAATAAGAATAGAGAGCCTTACCATACCTTTATTTTCCAAGACAACAAAACTAAAAGACAGATACGACTTCGAGTTTAATTACTTATTTTCTAAAAATACTTACAAATACAGGATTACTTCATATAACAAGATAGACTATATTCAAAGTTCAGATTATAAGGCCCACTTCGTAATCTATGGAAAAGACGGAGGTAATTGGATTGACTTTGAAAACCCAAATTTAAAGAAATCAGATTACACAGTTACAAAAATAGATGATTACACTTATGAGGTAGAGATTAAATCGAAAGGGAAAAAGAAATTTAAGTTTAAATCTATTGGGGGATTAAACAAAGTAGAAAATCATTACAGTTTTAAAATGACCTCTGTATTGGATGTATGGGTTTTTGATAGCATAACAGGAAATGGAATAAACGTAACAGTAACTATAGGCACACAATCAAATGATACAATAGAAAACGTGAGGGCAGCAAGATTAGTGAACATAACAAAGGAGACAACAACAATTACATTAAATTCAAGTGCTTATGGAACAGAGATAAAGGATTTGATATTAACCTCAAATTTTCATAATTTTAGTTTTAATATGACAGTAACCAACACAATAAATATGAATTTCTATGACGAGACAGTAAACACATTGATTTTAGGGGAGACATTCTCAGTTTTCTTACAAACAACAGGATTTTCAAATCTATACTCCACAACAGATAATCCTTTCACAGTAAGTGATTTAACTAGTGGGTTGTATAGGTTAAAGGCTTCTTCAACAAATTATCCGGAAAGGCAATACTTAGATTTGAATGTAAGTAATGAATCAACAACTAATCTGAATATTTATTTGGTTAATACAACTGATAGTGCGGAAAAAACATTTAACATTGTAGATCAAGGGTTGAATTCCTTAGAAAATGTTAGGGCAGTATTCACAAGGGTAATAAACGGAACTGATACAATAATTGCACAGGAGGATTCAGACTTTGCAGGGCAAGTAATATTGAACTTAGATGAAAATGCGGAATATACAATAAATTTTTCAAAGACTGATTATGAGGACCAGACTATAGTTTTAGAGCCAAAGAATTCAGAGTATGTAATCCAGATGGTAAGCACAATAGGGAAATATAACCAAAGCGTTCACGAAGGTATAAGATACAGGTTTGAGCCATCGGATATAGTCTTGAACAATAATACAAAGTATAACTTCACATTCACTTTAAATAGTACGTTATGGACTGTTTCAAACTGCACATTAACTTTGAAGAATGGGAGTAGTACTTTAAACGAGACATCAAGCAATACAGCAAATTCCTGTTTCATATGCATAGAGTTGAACACAAACAATATGACAAACATAACAAGTGAAGCAAGGTACGAGTTAGATTCTTCATTTAATTTTACAATTACGCAACAGTACACAATCCTCTACACTTACGAAGGGGATTTTTCTTTAAAGAATTTCTTGGATGATTTATCAGATTTTGGAATGGCTGGTTTTGATGATTTTGGAAGGATGATGTTAGCCTTAATAGTAATCTTTGTGATAACCGCTTTGGCAGCACAGAAAGTAGGATTTACAAATCCAGAGGCATTACTTTTATTAGTCATAGCTCAAGTATGGTTCTTCTCTTATGTGAATTGGCTCTACTTAGGTTTTGCACCGATACCTACAATATCAGGGTTTGATTTAAAAAAGTATATCATAGCAATACTTGTAACATTAGCAGGAGGAGGTTTTGTTATAGAAAAATTTAGCAAATAAAATGGGAAAATTAACAACGTATATGATAATGATGAGTGGATTGATGTTATTGTTCTACTTTACAGGATTGATACAGACAGTTACAGACGATGGTACTTGTGAGGGAGATACCCCTAATGCCAAACTTTTAAATATTTTATTACAGCCGGATTGCATGAGAGAAGGGACTTTAGGAAGAAACACAATCTTAGCTATGAGTGGAGTGGGTGCTGTTCTGATTATAGCAGCAGGATTATTTATAGGTAATGTCGAACTCGCTGTTATGAGTACAGTAGCGATATATTTATTTACTTTGGGTTGGGACTTCTTGGCTGTATTCCAGAGGGTGTTTGAAGTTAATCCGGTTTTCGCATTATTATTATTCGCACCGTTATTATTTTTTTATGTAATTACAATGTTAGAATGGTGGCGTGGGAGGGATTGACACTAAGGAGTAGTTAAAATGTTTCAAAAAGGATATAAACAAACTAAAAAACAAAAAGAAAAGATAGGTAGAGCTAACTCTAAGAAGATGAAAGAATATTGGGCTAATAAAAGAGCAACAAAAAAACAAATAAAGGCACTTATAGAATCAACACAAAGAAGAAAAGAAAAATTTGGATATGTGAATTCACCAAAAACAAGAGAGAAATTAAGTGAAATTCAAAAAAATAAATGGGCTAAAGGAGAAGTAACAGAAAAACAAAGAGCAACTTTATTTAAGAAAGGTTATGACGAAAAGAGAGTAAAAACCCAATTCAAAGACGGACACGAAGTAAGTGAGAAAACCAGGTTAGCAGTTAAGAAGAATAGGGCAACTCAAATCTTTCCAAAGGAAGATACAAAAATAGAAGTAAAAATACAAATGTTTCTAAAAGAATTAGGTTATGAATTCTTTACTCACCAACATATGAATATCAAACATAGTTATCAATGTGACATACTTATCCCAGCTTTGAATTTGGTTGTAGAATGTGATGGTGATTATTGGCATAAATATCCTATAGGTTTAGAAAAAGACCATATTAGAACAAAAGAATTAATTGAGAAAGGGTTTAAGGTTTTGAGATTATGGGAAAAGGAAATTAAAGAGATGGATGTTAATGATTTTAAAGAGAAGTTAAGGAGAGGTCGTGACTAATGGTAATAAACACAGATAACTTTTTGGACTTTTACGACATTTGGGTAAATGAATTAGTAGGAGATGTATGGTTATTTATCTTTTTAGGATTAATTGTAATTTGGTATTTGGCTATAAAATCTAAAATGCCTACAGAGGTATCTTTCTTATTTGCTATAATATTCTTATCCGCAATATTCGCAAAGACAGGTTTAACTATCTTGTGGGTATTCACAGTTCTAGGGGCCGGATTGATATTCTATTATAAAATATCAAAAATAATAAGGAGTGGTTGAAATTAAGTTTATTGTTAATTTCCTTAAAACGATTACAGTTGGATTATTTAAGATAGTTGGAACAGAATCAAAAGAAATGGTTGATTTTATTAAAATTAGGAGGAATTAAAAATGAGTAAAATAATAGATATGATTAAGAAATTAGGTGGAAAGGAAGAAAACGAAGAGTATGTGCCTAAACAGGTAATAGATCGTAGATTGGATGGTTTAAGAAGATTAAGGCAGGTTCAGGTAAACGAAGAAGAAAAGGTAAAGCTAAAGAAAGAGATAGATGATTTCAACCGGGAAAGGACCGCAAGACATTTATTTGGGATAAAAGGAAAGTTGGAAAAGAAGAAAAGTCTGATAAGCAAGATAAAAAACCAAAAGAAAGTAAACATACTTCAAAATAGGCAAAGTTTGTTAGAAGGGAATATACTGGATAACAAAAAAGAGGAGTTCAAAAAGAAAGAAGTAAACATACTTTCAAATTCCGGTTCTTTTATTGGAAGAGGAAATATTTAATTTGGTGAGTACTTATATATTATCTATCTATAAAAACCCATAGGAAGTGTTAATTATATGATAGAGACACATGGCAAACTTATTATATCTGGTTTTGTAGTAATATTAATTGGGGTTATATTAATCCAACCGATAGGGGATGATATTGAAAGATTGTCTGTTTCTTCTTTTAATGTAAGCAATGAAACTGTAGCTCTATCAAATACTTTAGAAATTATTGTAAACGAATCAGTAGCAATAAACAATGATTCATCAACAGATACGGGAATAGTGAATGGAACTTTAGCAAATAATAATATAACTGTATTGACAGCATTAAGAAACTGGTCTAGCGAAAATCTTTTAGGTTTTTGTAATGTAACTCTAGGTACGGGATTTTTGCAGTGTAACATTACAGGGAATACAACACTTTTTGCAGACTACACCCATGTTTACGGAAAGACCGGAGCTTTATCAAGGTCTTTTGATGAATGGATTTCTTTGGATTTTTTTAGAAATGCAACGACCTATGAGATTTTACATCCTGGTTTTTGTAATTTCACAATATCAGATGGTTCTATAAGTTGTAATAACACTAGGTCGTTTTCTGCTCTTGCAGATTACCAGTATCAATCAGATAACTTTGTAAGGGATAGTACAACAAGAACTTTACTTAGGCTAACAACATTATTCTTCGCAATAGCTGTAATGGCATTAGGTGCAGGTATGGTTATACAAGGATTTAGGATGAGTGGGTTAATGTAGTAGAACATACTTTTTCTTCTTATTTTTAGCTTTTAATTGATAAAACGAGTTCTACTACTTTTTAATGGAAAAGTCTTAAAATAAGGGTGTTTATGTTGGTTCTATATTTATTAAGAAATGATATACCGTTATAATGCGGTGTTACTTTGTAGTGAACTTTATTATTTCTTTTCAGTATTGAAAATAATTATACCGCACTATTGCGACTATCAATTAGAAAACCTTATATACTACCTACACCCTAAATAACCATAGATTAAACATAAAGAGGTTGATAAAAATGAGGTATGGCATAGTAAAAACATACGGAAAAAGAGGGTTGATAAATAGACTATTCAGGGCATTAAAACAAAAGAATGGATGGAAGGTTTATTCAACTATAAGGTTTCCTTTTGATTGGGAGGATTGCAGATGATCCTCTTTTCTTTAATTTTTTCTAAAAATGTTGGAGGTAATATAAGATGGTAAATATGGATATTAATAATGAAGTGTATAAGGAATGGGTTAAATTTTACAATAAACAAGATAAGTTAAAGTATCCTACTTTGAAGAACTTTACAGCCAGGAAATTAAAGGAGATTATTGAGAATGAAATACAATAAACAACAGTTAGAAAACATCAGAAACAACTTAGATAAATTTTGTAAACCATTGACTAAAATTGATACGTTCAAAACAAATACGGGAGAAACAAAAGAACATAATAAAAAAATAAGTGACTTGATGATAGAGCATAACTTAGAAGGTATCTGCGTAGCTGTAAGGCCCATTCTTTTAAATGATAATGTTCCAGATTTAATGATATTGAGTTCAGCAATTCCACAAATTAAGGAAGTAATGAAATCAGAAAAAGATGAACGATTTGAAGAGAAGGATTACTTAGGAATCAATAAAATAAAAGTTAAAATATAATATTCACAGTAAAACGCTGTAGATAGGCAGAACCTAAATAATGACACCTTAAAGTAATGGCGTATGTCCAGAGTTCCTATCTTTTGTTAAATTTTTCAGAACACGAAAGATTCCTATTGTCGTGAGGCATTAGGAGGTCGGTCTGATTCTAAAAAAATCACCTCTACCTTATTAAATCTCGTGAGATTTTGAAAGAAACTCCAAGAGCCATTAAGTTAAATCTTGTGGCTGGAAGGTTTAAAAAATGCAAATAAACAAAGAAGCTGAATGTGAGATAATAAAAAAACCAATCAAGAAGAATCAGAAAGATTGGATAGACTATTTTAACAATAAAAGGGAAAAGATGATCTCCGCATCAGACATTTACAAAATAGCAAAGAAAGAAAACAAAGCAATCATAGGAAGCCTAAAAAAAGATTTTGAGGAGAGTGGGGAAGTAACAAGCACAAGGATAATCTATAATAAAGATAACTTAAATGCAGAAATAATCCACGATGTAGATAGCAAGATAGTAACGTCAAAGAAATACAAAGTAAAGATTCCTGTATTTGATGGGGATTTTGAAGAGAATAAAGAAGCAGAGAAATATCTACAAGCTTTATTCGATACTAAAGATAGTATAGATAAAATTCTGAAAGTGTTTACTAAGTTTGGAAAAGATAAGAAACTTAGACTTTGGACACCTTCACAAAGCTCAAGAGGGGATAAGCAGGTTCGCTCTGTCGAGCTTTACTTCGGCAACTTCGGCAGGTTCGATGTCGATGGCGGCAGCTGGTTTGGCGGCAGTGGTGGCTTGTCTCGTGGGGTGATTATAAGTTCTGCGAAGCAGACTAAAAAATTGAGGGGTAAATCAAAATGAAAATATTACCAAGACCAGATGATAAACGTAGGACACAGGAAGAATGGATTAATTTCTTCAATACAGAAAAAAAGCCTATGATTTCAATGCTTGATGTTTTCCAGATAGTAAAGGAAAACAATACAGAAGCAATAGAGGGCATGAGAAAAGACTTTAAGGATGATTGGCTTGTCACAAGCACAAGGATAATCTACGATAGAGATAACCTTTCAGCAAAAATAATACACAACGCAGACAGCACAACAAGAAAGCCAATAGAAATAGAGGTTAAAAAGATTCCTTTCTGTAACCCAACATACCTAAAAGACTTACTCAATGAAGATGTTGGATTGGATTACATAAGGGCATTAATAAACAACAAGAAAGCAACAAAGGAAGGGATAACCAATTTCTTTGTAACATTAAGTGGGAAGAAAGAAAAAAACATAAGGTTCTGGACACCTTCACAAAGCTCAAGAGGGGATAAGCAGGTTCGCTCTGTCGGGCTTTACTTCGACAGCTTCGACGGGTTCGATGTCGTTGGCGACGGCTGGTTTGACGGTTATGGCTTGTCTCGTGGGGTGATTATAAGTTCTGCGAAGCAGACTAAATTTTTCAGCAATAAAGCAATCTTCGATATTGAAGAAGAAACTATCACAATACCTATGAAGAAAACATTAATTAAAGAAATAGAGAAAAAACAATCCAAAAAAGAAAAAGTAAAGATAAGTTGGGATTTGAAAGTTAAACTAAAATAATTATCTTTGGTGAACGCCAAAGTCACACGTCAGTTTATTAAGGCTT
>SDBU01002752.1_pt1 | contig 22969 bp, 34 predicted proteins | sample 2277071 | NCBI WGS metagenome assembly SDBU01 (sample SAMN10397929, study PRJNA504765) | marine sediment metagenome | isolation source: marine sediment core GS08_GC12, 126 cmbsf | place: Arctic Ocean: Gakkel Ridge, Loki's castle | collected 2008 | reverse complement strand
CCGTCATCCATTATTGCATCTATTACAGTCTGATTGTCTGCCTTAATAACAGTCTCTAATACCCAGAAAAAGTCAGCAAGGCCGTTGTGCTCTAAAATGGTGCGTAGATTAATCGGCGTTGTGCGCCCGTACTTTCTGATCCCGCCCAATACCTTTGCCAGGTGGTGGTATCTGCTCTTGCAGGCCCTTGCGTCGTGAAGTTGTTCAAACGTAGTTGTAAGAGTAATCTTCATCACCTATTCCTCCTTTTGCTCTGGTTGGTTGCCCTGCGCCTGTTGCTACCCGGATCGTGGCGGACACGGATTTTGTGGATGCCGAATTTGTAGGAGTACCAGGTCACAGCATCTTCCCGTCCAGTAGCTCGGGCATCTCATAGATGTTGCCGATGACTTCACAAAGAGAATTATCCTCATAATCCTCAAAGTAACTTGAGGGCCATTCAATATAATCAAGCTCCTTTCCCTCTAAGCTGGCACGACCACCTAATTGAAATGAGCAAGAGTTCCACCTAACGACCCCCTGCTCCATTCCTTCTCTCCCTGTGCGTTTTACTATATCCCCCTCGTAAATCTCCACACCGTTCTTGTCCTTCAGGCCGGTGTATTCTAGCAACTCTACTTCATGTGGAAATCTCTCTACAGTCCCGTCGGTTTTTATGCCATAGATTGTTACGCTATCAATCTCATCCCAACGGTGGAATTGCCATACGATCTTAACAACACTGCACATACTTTTAGTAATCTTATCCCAAACTCTATACTTTATCTCACGCATCCAGCACCTTCCCATCCTTCTCAGCGTCGGCAATGAACCCCTTGATGACGGGAAGTTGGTCAAGAAACCATTGCTCATCTTGCCCCTCTTTATCCGCCGCCTTGATAAAGTCGTTGATGCGTCTAGCCCCTAACGCTTTGAGTAGCGCCGGGTTTTGGAGCAATCGCTTCAATTCATCCTTGACAGCAGCGGGGCCGAGTTTGGCTTTGGCCTTCCCAATAGCTACATTTAGCCGTCTTCCCTTGAGATGCCGCAATGACTTTTCGCCTTCTATTTCCTTCCCGTCACTTTCAAATTCGGTCAATTCCACAAGTTCAGCCGAAAGGGTTTTGGCATCATCTGTCCCGCATATTTCCTTTAACAGATCATGGAGTTGCTGCTGCTTCTCGAAGTCGCTCTTCCCCGTAGTCTCTGGCTTGGGCGCTTTAGTATCGGCACCTTTAGGGACTGACGGCAAATTAGGGGCGGCGTCTTCTGGCTTTGTCTCGGCTACCTGCCCCTTCCTGCCGTCATCATCCATATTAGCCGTTGCCAGCCCAAGGGCACCGATAAGCGTGTATCGTTGTAGATAGGTAATTGTGCTTGCCCTCTCTTGTACGGGATTCTTGCTCCCGGATGTGTCGGCTGGAGCTGTCATCGCTGTCCGCTCAGAGTGCCCGGACAGGTGAGTCAGTATACAGGTAACTTCCAATTGACTTTCTTTATCAGCGAACTCCCAGCGGTAGGATAGTCCGCAACCACTTAGGGCTTCCTGTATTTGCCCTTTGATGTCTGAAAGGGAAGCGTAGGCATATTTAACACGACCGCCGCTCTTGCCCGCAAAATCCACCACGTTGCGCTTTTCTAGCACTGGGACAATCCGCTGGAATTGGGACAGAGCCGCATAAAAGGCTCCCTTTGCCTGTTGCTCGTTCCATCGCTCCTGCATAGCCATAAGCCGCTCAAGCTTGTCGATGTCCAAGTTCTGCTGGACAGCCATCTCCAGCAACCGGGCTGGACCTTGATCGGTCGGTGCTAATGCCATGCCTACCGCCTGAATCTCTTCCTCTTCCTCAAGCCGATCTCGCTCCTCAACATCATTGCCGAGCTCTGCTTGTTCAGTCATGGTTTCTCTCCCTTTGCTGCTTCCCTTCTCCATCGCTCTGAAACAATCCTGACCGCTTTTTCTGCGGCTTCCCAAGGAGCGTGTCCTTCCTTGAGCAGGCGGATTTCCTCCTCCTCAATTTCGACCTTTCTTGTGATTAAAATACTGCGCTTTTCCATTGTGTCAGTCATGGTGTCTCCTTTGGTGGTTCTGGCGGGTGTTTTTCCCGCCACGCTTCTGCTTCCTCACGGGACTCAAACCCCGTTACAAGTGAGTCCCGGTACGCCAAATATACGCCACGAGGGAAGTCGGTTAACTCTCCAGCCTGCTTGTAGGAGCCAATTTCGCCTGTTCCCTGCACGTAATACCAGAGGTTTTGTGTGTCAGTCATGGTGTCTCCTCAAGTATGCTGAATGATTTTTTTGCAGGGTTATAGCCAGGGAAAAGCATCTTCATCGCTCCGTCAAACGTTAGGAAATCGGGCAGCTCCTCTTTCTCAAAGGTGGCGTGTTCCCCGCAAGCGGAACAGATAGCGTCGCCGTTTGTTATCTCTCCTGCCGATAACGCCCCGCAACAGTTCGATCGCATGTCCTGATCTGGCGTCCAATATGGTTGACCCATCATTTTTTCCTTTCAAGGTTCCTTGTGAAATAACATGGCAGTGAGCAGAAATCGGGTATCCCTTCTTATCCCGACCTTCGCCTTCCCCTACAAAAGACTCTCCATCCCTTCCTTTTCTGCTATACCATTCAAAAAGCATTGGCAGAAGAGGCCAAATATCATCACTCTTTCTCACCGGGGCATTCAGTGACTTGATACCCCATAAAGGCTCTATTGTCCACCTCTGCCAAATAGCGACGGCAGAGAGGAGACACCCGACTAAGGTGCCTACCCCGCTTTCCCCGAGGCGTGTTCGTCTTCCACACTCTCTGCCAAGTTCAAAAAGCATTCGGAAGGGTGGGATTGATACCCACAGGAACGCCCTACAAAATATAATTCGTTAGCCTTCCGAATTTCAATAAGCACTGGCAGGCTGAGACTCTTTAAGGCTTCCTCAACAGAGCCGACCGATGGTAGCCTCTCAACCGATCTTGGCCAGCCTGCCAATTCCAAAGAACTGCCCCGTCCCCGTGCCCGGCCAGTCTAGCACAGTATGCCGGGTAGTGTTAATAATGATGCCAACGGTAGGTCTTTGAGGTATGGATAGCATCCTATGACGTGCAATACGAGATACGCCACCGCTGGCATTGTCATAATTCCTAACCACTCCCCGTGGGTAGGGGTGGTGCTATCCCAGGTACAGCATTTGCTGGCGGACAATCCTCGCCGGAGTCTGGCCGAGATTCTTCTTGCATGGAAGGCTCAGATTGTGGGACAGCCCCACCATCAGGCTGATAGGTGCCTTGATTGACGGCATTAGCGGCGTATTCCTTCTCAACCGCTTCTGGATCGTCTATGTAGCGACCTATTTCAGAAAGCATCGCTTCCTTTGACATGGCTACCACTGATGCACAGCCAACACGCACGATCCAGCCATTCAAGACTGGCTCTATCCTAACTTCTCTCATCGGCTTCTTTGCCACTTTGTACTCCTTTGGTTATGAACATGTGCAACTTACCACCATCCCATTAATTCTCCAGCCGCTCAAGTATCTGGAGGAGGGTTTCCTTGGAAACCGTCTCGCAACCAACCTCGATTTCGCCGTCAAGGAATTCTACTTCGTGATTGCCTACCATGATCGGCGGCAATTCCGGTTTGGCCTTCTCGATGAGTCTAAGGCAGGGGAAGGGATAAGAATATACAAATCCCTTTAAAGAGAATCCATCACTGCCTAGATTGTGTTCGACTAGGACCCTTTTCCCATTACAGAAGTAGTTGCTACCGCCTGCCCCCGTCCATCCATAGGCCCTGTCATATTCCGTTGGCACACGCAACACCTCCACCGTATCCCCCTTCTCAATCCCGCAGTTGGCCTGCATTACCTTGTACGCCTCTTTCACTGACATTTCGCTCATATCGCTCATTTTACTCTCCCTCGGTTACTCGCATCTACAGGAAAATACGGTGCCCGCTATGCCTCCGCAGTCGGGGCATTCTCTGTCCCTGTGATAATCGCACAGCATAAATATGTCACCAGCCCAGCCGCATTCAGGGCAGGCCTCAAGTCGCCGGGCATCTACCACTGGCGCCCCCCAAATTGCCCAAGCAGTTCTGGAGGGAACGTCATTGCCCCAGATCCGCTTGGCAATAGCCCACATTTCGTCCCTGGGGGTGCCAGCAAGGATATTCGACCCTATCACCACACCAAGGGGTTTTGTGGCCGTAACGGGCGGCTCAGGGGCATTAACGGGTAAAATAAGATCAGGCATCATCATCTATCAACATGATCCTATCGTCGCCATCAAGATCGAAGCCTAAGTTATCGGCAACCCTCTCACACAATTCAATGCGCCCGTTGGGGAGAAAATGTAACAAATTCCCACATCCGAGATCCCCATCTACAGTGCCATCTTCTTTGACGGCAATAACAGAGACCGAGTTGACGTCTTCACGAAGTCGCAACCTCACAACCTTCTCTCCCTGTTTTCCGTCATAGATTTCCAGTTTCATGTTTTCTCCTGGGTTAATTCTCTGTCCCGAAGCCATTCCCTCTGGGTGGTCATTGCTGATTCTGCATGGATAAGATCATTGGCCCTTCCCTATGCCGCAGCCATTCCCGCAATGCCCTCACCACTTGCCTGGACAAAGTACGGTCTTCCTCAACCGCAATCTTTTGCATGGCATCCCGTATTTCCTTTGGGCAACAGAGGCTCACGGTTACTGATTCTTCGGGGGGTGCTGTTTCCTTATCTTTCATTGTGGGTGCCTTTCTGTGAAGGATTTCATCCAATATGCGAGTACCTGGGAAGCCTCTGGGGAACTACGAAACGATGAATCACCAGATAATTCCGGGAATTCCTCCTCAAGATAACGCCCAGCGCCAAGCATGTTGGTATCCCCCGAATCCCTTAACTCATCGAGGAATATAAGATGTTCCTCAGTTACGATACTGGGAATATCAATGTGCTTATCCATTGGCCAACTCCTGTAATTCCTTGACGTTTGACTTTTTGCCCCGGAGTAAATCTATGGCTTTCAGGGCTTGCCCTTCCGAGAATCGCCGCTCCTGACCGGGAACACGGTTTATAGGCGTTACTTTGCCTGTCCGAACAAGATATTCAAGCCTGTAGTAAGTAGCCTTGGAGACTACAAGAATTTCAGCGGTTGAAAAGGTTCTTTCGTTCTCTGACATGGTGCAATGTTATAGAAGTGTTACAGTGGACGCAAGGAAAATCGTCAGTAGGGGCAAAATAATTGGGGTTTCAGGACGGAGGGAAAAAGCAAGGGCCAGATTTCTCCAGCCCTTGGGGATTAAGTTAACGACACTGGCGATCAGCCCGGTGCCGGGGGCCAGCAGGTCTAAGACCCACCAGCTTCCACCACCCCGTTGATCTTGACTCAACGAGGAAAGCCGTTAGGCAAAGGCCGGATTGCTCCGGCCCTGCACTTAACTCAGGTAGCGGGCTTTCGGCACTAGCAACCTATCCTGGAGTGAACCCAGGAATCCCGCTCGATCTTCACTTTGAATTTACACCCACACAATGCTGATGCAAATCATTTTTCTGTTATCCAATCGGCCAGAGGTTCAATCTCATAGCCGATTATATCCAGAAGGATATGCTCCAGCGTTCTACTACTGTAAGCGCCATCTGCTAAATCACGACCTCGATTCCACCATTCCCCGGCCTCTGGTGTGCGACATGTAACCATAGCCCCTAAATAACCGTCGCCAGATAAACCGAAAGCACCATCCACATGCCAATGCTTTCCCAGTTTAGCCGAAATGAAATAAACATTTCTGTCCGTATAGAACCGAACGCTTATCCCGTCTTTTTTGCTGGCAATTAGTAAAGACCTTTTGACATTCACGAACCTCCCTAATCTCTCAAGGGAGTTGGCAAGTTCCTCATAACCCATAACCTTCAACTCTGTCAGATCAATGAGATTGCCACCTATGCGGGCTTCGATCTTTCTCTTGTAGTTAGACCAGTCTATTGATTCCTTAGGGGAAGGGCTGGCTGGGCTTGGTTCTGTTGTTGATTGCTTCATTTTTGCCTCCCGGCTTTCGCCTGTTTATGGTTTGAAGCGTTGACCTGAATTTACCCCCGCAACCTACGGAAACAAATCATTTTCTGGCATAGGCAATAGTTCTTGCCATTGGCGCTTTATAGAGGCAAATTCAGCCATGAGCGTAACGTTGAGTATCCATTACTTACCATTTGCCTTTGGCCTCGGTGCAATACGCCTTGTGCTCGATGTTGCGTTCATGCCGGGGCTAAGGGCTTTTTTATGAGAGGAAAAGAGAATCCCGATGGATAGTTTTGCGTACTTATTAAATGCTGTTGTTAATGTTGATCTTAGCCCCATAACAGTCTGTGAGGTAAAACACTCTAAAGAAATCCGGTTTAAGTATGCCGGGGAAACATACGTGGTGAGACTATTAGATGGTATTGCTTACATGGATAAAACAGAGGGGGCCTGTTGCCTAACATCGGCACCTAAGCCCATCATTGAAGCGATAAGACTCTCTCACTACAAAGAACTAGCAAAAGGAGTACCCGACGATGGATAACATAATAGCCCTTCATGACAGAGTAATAGTAAAGCCCTTGCCAGCCAAAAAGGTAACTAAGGCAGGGGTTATATTGCCGGACACACACAACCCTGATACGCTTAACGGTGAAGTTGTAGCCGTAGGCCCTGGCAATGTAACCAGCATTGGGAAAAGAGCACCTATGACGGTGCATATTGGTGATATAGTGGCCTATGAAAATCGCTTCGGGACTAACTTGGTTCACATGGGGGTTAGCTATACAGTAATCCCAGAGGCGCTTTTGTTTTGCATTGTTGAAAGAGGGCCGGAGGCATGACAGACAGCAAACAGGAAGCGATAGAGATATTAGCAAAGGGTCTTGGTATTGCTTACTCTGAGGGAAGGCTTGTTACCCCCTCAACCGTTTATGCCCCACGCTCACGCTCTGAAGCCCTCTACGACCGCCTAGTCCCGCTGATGCAGGGGGAGTTCCCGGAGAAGGAGATCGGCCTGATTATCAGTGAGTATGGGCGCAAAGTAGCAAACGACCCTGACTCAGAATACGTTCAGCTCCCAAGCTCGGATGAGTTTATTGTTAAGATCAAGTGCCTCATTCAGGGCCAGTCCAAGGGCACCTGCAAGACGTGCGGGGGAAGTGGGAAAGGAGGCGATATGTCAATGCCCCGTCCAGAGGATGCTATTGTTTGCCCTCAATGCAAGGGAACTGGCAAGGAACGGCGAAGCGGGTGCGAGCGGCGGATAGAAGTAAGGCAGCGGGGATATTGCCTCCGTCGCATTCTAGCAGACCGCCGCAAATGCTAAGGAAGAAAACCTATATTGGATCATGTGAACATTGCGTATTTCGCAGTGAGTCTTCTTGCATCCGCCATGCCCCAGTTACGGAAGCCATAGAGCCGTCATTCGACAGCGAACATCTGAATGTACGTAGACCGATATGGCCCAAGATTGAATGTAGTGGCTTCTACCAGATCAAATGCGGAGACTTTATAGATTCTAGGCCGAGGAAGGACAGGCGCAAATGACCGCCAAACAACGCCTGTCCTGGCTACTTTTCAAGTGGGCAACAAAACTATCCCCTGGCAAGCGAATGCTAGCAGTTGTGTCTGAGGCCGTAAACAAGCCCGGAGATGGCCTGTTACACATCAAGCCGCTGGATTTGCTTGTTGACAGCGAGTCGAATATCTACATTGTCAGCAAGAACAAGTCCAAGATGCTGACCCTTGCATACCAAAAATCCAAAGGCGATAAGAAGTCGCTGGCCTTGATCTTGTGGGGCAAATTACTAAATAGGAGATATGGATAAATGGGGATGTTTATGGTGCGAGAGATGCCGATTAGAAACGAGCAAAATAAAATACCAGATACAGTGCTCGCAAATATTTTAAAGGTATATGAATTTGGCAAGAAAAAGGATTTGAAGAAAATACCCAACGAGTTCATCTGCATGCGAAACGGAGATTTCTGGACAACGTGGAGTAAGGTATTTGAGATGAGGGATTTCTTAAAGCGTCAAAAGAAAAACCAGGAACGGGCAAATTACTGAGGAGGGCGGGATGAAGCGAAGCACCTTCCTGAGTAAAGTTACAGGGGCATTAGTGGCAATCACCACGATACCGCTTGGATGGCTTGTTGCGAAAAATCCCATGAGAACAACCAAGGGCATAGTCCCCTATATCCAAGAGCATCAGAGTGAAATGATGCCAGTCTCAGAATTTAGTTATGAGGAATGGTTGAAGGCGATGGATAAGGTATTTCAATATTCCGGGGCATCCCCTAAAATGCTTAAGTGTGCATATTGCTTAGATTGGGTAAAAGTGCCTGACAATTGTTCCTGCGGGAGAATATGGGACGTATATAGAAAGATTGGAGAGATAGCGGGATGAAGCGGAGTGACTTCCTGAAGCGGATAGGATTGGTAGTCGGGGCTATTGCGGCGGCTCCTGCGGTTGCGCTGAAAGCAATGAAAAACTCAGCATTGTCAAACCCTAATGTCTTATGGCCTGGGGAATCGCCATTTATTGACTTTATAAAGGGGACACAATGGACTCCCGCTCAAACAAAAATACTAGAAGCCCAAAGGCGGCACCCACTTAATATTAATACAGTTAAAATCAAAGCTGCTATAACTTCTTCTTCAGCTCTTCCAGCCAGATGTCGTCAATCTGAGTCTCGGTAGACTTAACCAACTTCCCAGCGATCTCAAGGAATATCCTTTTGAGAACCGCCTCACTGACCAAAGTCTTCAGAGCAATCATAAGGACACTGCGTAAGCCGGGCACCCAGAAGCCCCCGAACACCACTATCAGCGTCCCTACGACCCATTGCCATTTATCTGCTAGAAATTCCATCAGTTAACTCCGTTGATTATGGTTTGAGCGATTATGGTTCCACAAAGGGCGAGCATTGTTACAATGAATATCCATTTAAATTTTGTTGCATCTTTCCTGAATTTCGTGTTGTCGTGGACATCTCCGAGAAGACCCAAATCTTCATGGTCGCCCGGCCTACCCCTGATTGTATCAGTCAGGCTTTGCACTGCCTCCCAAATCTGTTCGTTGGTAATCATTGGTATTATGCACCTCTCTCTGCCGTTACTTTGGCGAACTCCTCAGCACTGCCCTTGCCGCCAGTGGTGTTAAAGTACTGTTTATAATAGCGCCCCTGCGCTTCCCGGTCATCCTTTGACGGTAACGGCTTCGGGATCATGCCGTATTTCAACCGGCAACACACGACCCCAAGGATCATATTACCTTGGAGTTGCAAATCCAGTTGATAGTCATCGTCAGCCAAAGCCACCGGGTCAAACCTCAAGGTGGCATGAACCCTGTCCCGCAACTCGGCCTTTCGCTCCAGCCCCAAGTACCGCCCTAATATGTCCTTGGCCGTGCTGAGTTCAATCTGAGGGAATCCTCTGGCCGGGCCGCCGCCTACTTGTCGCAAATGGTACAGGTCTGACTCGTAAACGCAAGTCCTTACCACTAGTGAAATAGCATCGGCGCTGACATACGGATGCCCCAGCTCATTGAGGACGTGCGTTACCAGCGCCTTGAAGTCTGAGAGAGAGATCATCGTTGCATCTCCGTTTTTGCAAGACGGCGGAATGACGCCATGAATCTAGCCGACATTATTCCACCTATTCGCCTTGCGGTTTTGATTAAGTCTTCCCTAGTATCAGGGTCTGATTCGTACCACCGGCTATAAAATGCCGCAGCCCTGGATTCGGGCGACAACTCCATCAGATCATACCACCAGTTTGAGAGTCCAATATGCCTTTGCATAGCATTACGCCTGTTAATCAAACGCTGCCTATTCACCGCAGGCTGCTGTTTGATAAACTCCCTGAACTCAGCACTACGCTCACTTGTCCTCACCTGGTAGATTCTCTTCCTGGCTTGTTCGCTTACAGCCAGCCTAAGTTCTTCCTTCTCAACCGGCGTCAATGCGTAAATCTCGGACAATTCCCTGTTCTGTCTGTGCCTCCGGGTATTTTCCTCAATGCTTAATCTTTCAAGGTCTTCAACGTCCTCATAAAGCGGGTTGGTTTCCTTGTATAGCCTTCTGGCGAATGGGACATCTTTCAAATCTTTCAGAACAGCGGCATTTTGCTCATCGTCAAGTGCACCAGTAATAGTATTCCATCCGGCCCCTGCCAGATCAGTGTAGATATTTCGTCTGGTAAATATGTTGCCCAGTGCGTATTGCATCCTTACTGGGGAAGCCCCCGTTACATCACCAAACTTCACAAAGAACGGGTGAGTGCCTGCCCAGTATTCCTCTTTCGGCTCTACCTTCGGGCCTCTCCAAATATCCTCACGATACCAGAAGTTCTCATTCATGGCATAGCCCATTATTGCTTCCAAGGTAGGCGGGAGAACCTGAGTAGGGACTAATGGTAAGAAGTCTGCTATTGAAGCGAGTAATTGTTTCCGGGGCATTTTGCCCTCTATACTACGCTCCATAAGAGCCTCAAAAAGACTTGCGAATACTCTCTGCCCTTGATCTTTGGCTATCGTAATATACTTATATCTTTTCTTCCCATTCTCATCTATCTTGTAAAAGGGCGTTGTAATAATCCAGTTAGAGACTTTCTGCCGGTCGCTTATCTGATCCCATGCTTCCGGGTTATGCTTTCTGTTTCCCAGATAAAGCCCAGTTGCCAACATCCCGATCTGAGCAACCTTGTAGGTGAAAACCCCAGGCTTCTGAGCGGCAGCCCGCACAATCCCCCTTGTACCTTGAATAGCCGCATTCAAATATGGTATCCCGGCATCAGCCGCTTTTACAAACGATCCGCCCTGAGAAAAGTCCAAATAATTCCGTGCTACCCAAGTAGCCTCTTGAGGGGATTTACCATTTATTATTGCCCTTTCCCTCAATGCAAGGCGTGTCAGTATCTCCGATGTTTCCCCCACATATTCAAGAGTATTTCTCAATCCCCTTAAAAAGCCCGTCCTTAGTGGTTCGGCACCTTCTCTTGCTATGCGCCCCTGGTGGGTCAGAAACTCCATAAGCCCACCTTCTCTGGCATAATCAATGTAGCGGCCTTTTCTCCTGATGGCATCCCAGCCTACAACAAAAGCGTCCTTTAACAACGTAATGGCGCCCACCGGCAAAGTAGAACTATATTCCTGAGTAGTGAGCAGTATATGAGCAATATCCCTGGGAAGGTTTGCAATAGCGAATTCAGGGTTAATCCCCGTAGCCAATGGTCTAAGAATAAAACTACCAGAAAGAATCCTTATAGTATTTGATAATTGAGCACTTATTTCAGGATCACGAATAAGCCATTCCCTGGCATATTCATTATCCATAATCATTCTACGCTGGCGGCCCTCAATAACAACGCTGATAGTTGATTTGCCCGCAGGCGCTTTACCATATTCAGGTACCCCAGCCTTGGTTATCCTCTTTGGCTCCTGGATACTTACCCATCCATTATCAGGATTTGCCTGAATATATCTATGGAGAGATTTGTTGGCTTCGTTCCTGAATATCCTACCCTGAGTCCTAGCCATAATCTGCATGAGCAAAAGCCGGGGATTGTTCATCATGCTTTGCTCGCTACCAGTTGTCAGTTTTCTCAACCCGCTATCAGGTATAGTTATTGGCCTGCCGCTAGGATCAAAGGAGGGTTTCCCAGGATCAATATGCTGGAGAAATCTCCGGGGTGAATAATGCTGATATTCAGAGGCAGCTTCGTATGATTCCCGGCTCAAAAGTCCCTCATTGTAAAGTTGGTCGAGTTGACCCCGCATTTCCTTGAAGTACAAATCAGCGGAATACTCAACCTTTTTCATCATCTCAGGGGCTATTGATCTTTCATATTCTATTGTGAATTCAAGACTTTCTTTTCCTTTTCCCCCAGTATGGTCTAATCTCGGTTCACCACGTTCATCATAAATCCGATCCAATTCAATTGATCTTTTCCACTGTATAACCCTGCCCAGCATTGTTTCTTCCGGGGGGCTCAAACGGAATATTTCTTTTTCAGCCCTGAAATATTCCATCTTAGCCCATGAAGGCGCACCGGCAACAGTATCGAATTTCACAACAACCTGACGGCCTTCATCTCCACCTTCTTTGAGCAACTTCTGCCTGACGTTAGCCCTTACGTCAACAACCTTTCGCTTGAGTTCTGCGTAAACCCTTTTAGGATCAGCCTTGTTTGATGCCCTAATATCCACTTCCTGCTTTGAGAATATATCCCTGACGGATTGCACTTCAGGCGGGATTTCGGCTTCTAAGGTCATTTCGGGTTCTATGCGTGGTTCGGGCCGGATTCCGGGTTTAGGCGGCTCTACGGGCACCTCAGGGGCTTCTGTTGCCCTCTCAGCCTGTATTCTCACAAGTCTGTCGTTGGTCTCGTCAAGTACCTGTTCATGCCTAAGAGCGGATTCCTTGTCACCCCTTGTGATTGCTTCTTGGAGGCTGGCCTGTTCATTTCTTATGGTCAGCCTCAGCACATCTTCCTGATTCAGGGGCGAACGATCTCTCAGCCCTCTATATTCGGCAACCGTTATTTCCTGCCCACCGACCCTTACAACCAGCGGTTTCTTTAACCCTGGGGCTGGAGCTTCAATCGGAGCTTCCGGCATTAACCTGGTGAATATGTCGGCTCCTACAATCTCAACCGCTTCCTCAATGGGAATGCCCCTCGTCTCAACCTCAGTCTTTATATCATTGGCTACGCTTTTCCTCAATGCCTTCATCCCCTTGGACGCAGTAGCGTGAACCGCCCGCAGGCCAAGAATAACCCCGGCAGCATGGAAGTAATCCTGCACTGTCGGTAGCCTGCCTTCAAGAGCGGGAGCCGCCGTTCCAAAGGCGACAACCTCACCAGCAATTTCAACGGCTTTCTCCAGTGGCCTTATTTTAACTGCCGCCTGCCCTGCTATCTTAGCCGCCGCATCTGCTCTGGCTGCAAATCTACCGGCAATCGCTCCACCGGCCCCACCAGCGATAGCTCCCGTAACAGTCCCCCTCAAAGCCGCCTTGATAACTTCGCCTGGATCAATCTCCCCAAACTCAGCCTGCTGCCCTAATGCCGACTGCGCCCCGGAATAGACACCTAGTACGCTAGCCCCCTGTACGGCCCTTGTAACGCCAATCTGGGCCACTTTCTTTGCGACTTGACCCTTTACCCCGGCTTTAATCAGTTGTACCACTGTGCGCTTTGCCACGATCTTAGCGGGGATTGAGGCGAGACCACCAGTACCTATTGTGAGCAGTAAATCGGCAGGCATCAGGAACGACGCTACCGTAGCGCCAATGTCTTCAAGAGTGGAAAGGTCGTAGCCCGAAAGGTCAAAGCGTTTATCGCCCCTTATAACTTGATGGGCCAGACCCTGAAGGGAACGGTTATATCCCTCCTGTATGAAACCGGGGAGGACTGATTCTAGGAAATCGGGTTCTTCAACAGGAGAGTAGCCAGTAGGTAATTCTAATCGAGATGATTGCGGAGAATATCCTTCCGGTAAAGGCAACGGCTCTTCAAGAGCAGTATATCCCGATGGTAATTCAAGTAACTGAGTCATTACTGGCCAGTAATTGGCTCACCCGTTTCCGCTGAAATCCAGACCTTTTCGTCAAGTGTATAAATCCAACCCTTGTCCGTTAAGACAGACCTGGCTCCTTCAGGTATCGCTGCGGCAGACTCAACAACAGCTGCTTCAGCCGGGGCTGGCGGTGGCGCTTTTTCCCCCGCTATCCTTGCCTCTGCCCTCGCTATTCGAGCCATCCATGCCGGGTCTGTTCTTTTGCTTGCGGTAAGTTTTTCAAGATCAATTTCGCTTTCAGTTTTAGATGGAGGTGCTACAATTGTTGCGTCTATCGTAGGGATTTCTTCCTTCGGCGGTATTCTTATTAGAGCTGGATCGACATAATACTCACGCCCTGACACTCGCTCGATTTCCGATTTTGTTCTTGCGGCTCTCTCCTTAATAACATTTATATCACCTTCATCATAATAAGGAGTATCAAGAGCACCGAGGCCACGAAGGATGTCCAAGTCTTTCTCAATCCGTCTACCAAGAATAGCAACTTCAGGGGGGTCAGCCCCACCCGTTACCTGTCTCATCTGTTCTAAAGCGCCCTTCTTCACCTCCTCAGCCTTGATCCTTTTGGTCAGCATCTCCCTCTGAAAATCCTGCGATGCCTGCTGGATGTCCCGCCTCAACTGCTCATCCCGGCGATCTTGTTGCAACCGACCTAGATTCAGAAGCAATTGCGGCAGTTGGTCAAGAGCCTGGTTTAATGTATTGGGGGGTAATGGCATATTAATTACTCCCCTCCCCTGTAGTCATATTCTGGGCTTCCCTTAGCAGCCCAATCCTGATAGCCAAGAGTCCCCCCATTGTCTCTATACGTTCTCCAATTACCATAATCAACATCTTCGCCACCATAACCGAGTCCAGGTTCTTCACGACCAGGGATAACTATATCACCAACACCAGGAGCCTGAGGATCGTAAGTAGGACCTCCACCACCCCCAAATTCCACTCCCCCGGAAATAAGAGCATTGAGCAGGTTCTGGATGCCACCCCCCAGAGAGCCAAGCAATCCGGCACGTTCACCTGCCACTCGTTGCTCTGCCCCGAACAATCCTGTTTTACGTGCGCCTAATACGTCCATGAAGCTTTGCCCGAGATGCCGCCTGCCTGTTCGCTGAGTACGTTGAATGGCCCCACTGCCTGCAAATCCCGACCTGGCCGTGGCTGCTCCACCGGCACGACCAAGACCAACGGCACTTTCTTGTATCCCAGCCCGACCAGTTTGGAATCTTCCTTTCACCTGCCCGGTAAGAGTAGAGAGCAATTCAGGCAATTCACCTAATCCTTTCCTTACAGTTCCAAAGAGAGGATCAAGGCCCTGGCCGAATCTCTGCTGCAATGCGGGATCTTGGACACCGAGCATCCTTGTAATGTCAGCGCCGGTTTGCGCTCCACCGAAGCCAATATCCTTTAGAAAATCACTTAGAAAGTCTGACATTATTATCTCCTAAAATGTTCCTGCTCTTGGTGTCCATCTTCCAAACAAACCACCTACTCCTTTGCCCCCACCCTGCAATAGATTCTGAAATGCTGCTGCCGAGAAAGCATCACTTAAGGAACTGCCCAAAATACCAGCACTTAAATCTTCGCCAAAAGCCCTTTCGCCAAGCCTGAATTCTTCTTCACGTTCACGCCCCCTGCTAACCTGGAATGCGCCCGTACTGATACCAGGCAACCTTTCCTTGGCAACGTCTCTTGTAGCCACCTTCTGCCCAGCAAAACTCCCCACACCAGCGGCAAGTGCCGGTATCAGAAGACTCAAGCCACCTGTAGCGGAAGCACCTAGAGCAGATAAGATCGCTGGGAGCCCAAGGGTTGCAGCACCACCAGTTAAAGCCCCAAACAGCCGACCCAACCCGGTCTTCCTTTGAGCCTTTCTCTTTCGCTCAATGGCTTTGACGCTGCGGGCGAGTTCCCGATTTCTTTCCTCGGTCTCTTCAATGCTCTCGGCCTTTCTTATCCCCAAGCCAACGCCACGAGACAGAAGGCTAGCCAATGTTTGTGTTGTTTGTAGGGGCATATCTAATCCATTCTAATTCTTTAACGGCATTTCTAGTTGGTCTTTACGATTCTTTGTTGCCCACTTATAAGAGTAACATTCAACCGGGCATGGACCGATGTAATCTAGGAAATCTACAACGGAACATCCTTTAATCGCAATTACATTATTTGCAGGTTGATATGCGACCCTAAATCCCATATCGTTTAATTTCATTGTTGCCCTCTGTACATACATTGGCTTAAAACCTTGTGTATTTAGAACAATAAAATCTTTTGTACAATGAGACGATCTGGTTCTGCCAACTGTACCATCTCCAATATACCACTGCCTTAAAACCAGCGGGGTAAAATCAATATCAGGGATAATCTTTTTGCCAATTGGATAAAACATCTTTTTTATTCCCAGTAGTTCTGGATAGTCTCTAGAACTATAAGAATAAGCAACAGCATGATAATTCTTGAAAGAAACAAAACTATTCTTTCTTATTCTCCCCGTCTGCTCAAGACCGAAATCGTCTAACGTTTTAGCCAACCATTCAATATATTCTCTATATTTTGAACTGTAACCAACATGAGCTGAATAAACTGATTGTTGGGTCAGTGTCATATCACCTAATAATTCTCCGTAAATAAAATCTCTGCTAACATTATCCAAATTTACATTATTAGATAGACCAAGATGGACTGCTTCTGATTTACTTCTGGTTGGGATGTTTAGTTTATTTAAATGATAGCATATAGATGATGAAGAAGTATTAAACATTTTGCCAATTTTAGCCATTGGGAATTTCTGATTTACGTATAAATCATAAAGCACTTCTTTATTTTTGTAATCCCTCGTCATTTGTATCTTCTAGTCTATATCCTCTGGTTCCTCATCGTATCTAATCCCCACATCATTTATTTCTATCTTCGTTGCCGCAGTAGGATTGTCCAGTTTGAATCTGATTGTATCTACTGTTATAGGTGTAGGTTGCAAGGATAGTTTCTTCCATATTTCACTAGCAGAGAAGTTACCTGTTAATCTTGTCCAAGCGATATTTAAATCGTTCCCATTAGTTGCATACGAAACAGGGGTTGTCTGAGCCGCCAAACTTTTATAAGTGACCACAAAAGCGTCGAATATCTTCGCAAACATAGGGTTGCCAAAATCAATGTCAGCAGTGCGAACGTCTATCAGCCCCGCCGCCTGAGATTGAGGCTCATCCGTCCAACGCCTCAAATGCACTGTAGCACCAAACTGTTCGGCAATAATTAATCCCTGGTCCCAGTCGGTAGCAAAGTTGGAGAAAATTATGCCAGATATTTGAGTCAGGGTACTCCCATTTGACCAAGTAGTCGGAGTTGCAAGACCATCTGTATCGTCATCAGTCGCTGTAAAAACGACTCCTGTTGCATTTGAGGCTGCTCCCACGTTTGTAAAGTCATCACCTGAAACAAACGTGGTAATTTCGTAGGTTGATCCGACCGTGAGTGTTCCACTTGTTGCTGTAGAGCCAGCGAATATCCTGCGCCCTGTGGTTATCGCCCCCGTATCTAAATCTATAATCATGCCATCGCTATAATCTTTACCACTTGACCACTTACCGGTGCAGTCCCGCATGATGATGAGCTGGTTTGTCAGGGCATGGTAGCCAAGGATGCTATAGTCGGTGTAAAACTTCGCCCATGAGTCCTCGTAGATTGCCGTCGCCCCAACTACTGTGCCATCCAGTGAGTTATCCGACTGGTCTGTCCAGGTAGCATCGCCTATGCCCTTCGGTGCGTATTCCGCCACGCAGCCGATGGGGTTTAATGTGCTCCCATTTGTCCAGTCGTCAGGGGTTGTTCCGGTTGCGATAAACTCCACCCCTGTAGCATTAGAGGCTGCACCGACGTTGGTAAAATCATCAGCAGACACATAGGTTGTGATCCTGTAACGCTGCCCAGTCTCTAAGACCCCACTCGTTTGCCCCGTCTGACTCCCATCCCGATCCGCCGCAAGCACTGGCTGGCCGTTGTAGAGGGCAAGAACTTCGGCGGCAGTAAGTTTGCGGTTCCAGATGCGGGCAAGGGCGATGTCGCCGTCAAAGGGCCACGTTGACAAGTCATTAGCCTGTATTCCAATCGCGAGCGGCTGTCCAGCATCGTCAATATCTCCCACACCTGTCAAATCCTGGTCAGTTCCCTTCGCTACCCCATCTAGATATAATTTTCCACCAGTTGCGCTATCTCGATCAAATACCACAATACCATGATGCCATTCACCATCCGTTACTGTTGTTGTTGAAATGGGAGCTTTGGCACCTACACCATCATCAATAATACCCTGAAATAAATTGTTGCTACTTATCAAAAGAGCATACCAGTTACCTCCTATATCTCCCTTCATTACAAGCGCCTGAGTTGAACCAGCCGCAGACGATTTAAAAATAACCTCAAGCGAAAAATCCGTATTCGCCCCGAAGTTCAGGTCGGCATCATTGGATTTGCTGATGTAATCATTAGTCGCAAATTCCATGTACCTCTGATACGCCAGTGGATGTTCGCTCAGTTCGATCTTGTCGCCCAGCAGCGGTACAATCTCACTACCGTTGTAGAGAAACACGCCAAACTTATTGCACCATGCCGGGCCGTGCGGTGTCTCGAAATATGCCCCCGGATGCGCTATCCCCCTGAATGGATACTTGCCCTTGTTGACGTCCTGTTTCATTTGCCAACCGGCATCGTCAGGGTCGGAAATGTCTACGATGTAGAGGGTGCTTTCCTTGAAACATAGCAGGTCATTACCGTAAGCACCCAACTTCACATAGTCCTCAGCATCGCCCTGGACAACGTCAATGTAGTTATCCTTTATCGGGAATGTGTCATAGGCACCGGCCTGGCTGTAAAGGATGCGATCTCTGAAGTGAGATAATGCCCCACCTTCGGCAGTGTACCTCACAGAGCCGATGAAGCAACGGTTTCGGGCTATGACTGAGGTGTTCCAGAAGGCATTGTCGCCGGTAAATACTTCCACAAGAGTTGTAGGATCAATCCCGGCCAGGCTTTCGTATGAGTCTTCTACGTTCAGGCGGAGAGATTTGAAATTGGCCGTGTAAGCCTCATAAACAGTGCTACTCTCAGCCCAAGCATTGTAAGTCCCCGAAAGCGTTGCCCTTGCCCCTTTCGCCATAGATATATCAGCAAATAATGACCAAGGCTCGTCGCTTTCATCAAGGCGGCAAAAGACGTATCCTCCACTTATGCGCTCGTCGTAATCAACGCTGGCGGACATTTTACCCCTGACGGTTAGAGTCAGGCTGTCTCCATCAACAATGGTAGTGCCAAACTCTTCATCAGCAGTAGGCACATACAAGGCCGAAATCTGTCCATCATCGTATTTGAATGCAATGGCAATGATGTAAGTGCCTTCTATCCAATCTCCGTCATTCGCTGTGCGAGTTATGCCAACTTCAAACCCTGTCCCTGCCACAAGTTCGGCTTGAGTAGCCACATTGCCATTAGTGGTGTGAGCAGATGCAGAAGTCGGCGCAACCGGGCCAACGTCGTTGAGGAACCAGTTGGAGAACTTTCTTTCAGATGCACCGGTATCCTCAAAATGGATTCGGTCTGCAAAAGAATAATGCTTCGGACGGAGCGCAACCCCACCACCTACCGGACTAGCCCTCAATGCTTCATTGACATAATGAAATGCTACAGGATTGTATTTTGTGAGGGTGATTGTCCCGTCGTCATCTACATCGACAACAAAAGGATTGCCCCGTGCTGTAATAGTTCCAGCCGTTACGTGCTCCACGACAAACATAATATTATTAAGTGCTGACCCTGAGATTATTCTTATATCTCCAACCTGTATACCCTGATTCAGAAACTGGCTAGTCGAATCAGTAATTGTCTTAGTCGTCGGGAAATTGATAGTATCAATTGTGGCGACATAGGAAAATACAGCCCCGAAATCCAACAGGGCAGCAGTAAACGAATCATTATTGCTATTGTACAGGTCAACTTGGGCGTTAGCAACATCGGCCAGGGCTAGCCAGTTGGTGCTTAAATCCCGGCGGGAAATTGCTGTTAAATAAACATTATCCATATAAGAGTCAGTGCTGCCAGAATGATAATAAAGAATGTGAACTCTATTTGTGCTTGCTATGAACTCTGTTTCAAATGTTTCCCATGTATCAGTCCCCAGCCCGTAATCAGATCGCCAAATATCTATACCCGTAGTTGTTGTTCCTAACCTCCAAGCATCACCACCTGAATCACTTCTGCTTCGGGCGTGAAATTTATACTTCTGCCCTACTACCACAGGAATTCCACCACTGCCCCCAGCAAAAGCGAGTTGAGTAGACACCCCCTGATTGTGGTGTAGGGCGAAACTCCCCTCATCAACAACAACACCTTGAGATACAAGAGTCCCACCCCCCAGAGCAATCCAATCACCAACATCATCAACTTCTCCATATTCATCAGATGCGGCACTATCATCTGCGGCGCTAGTGGCAATCAGATCAACAATCGTATCCGTCCCCCGCCAGTGGTCGCTTCCATACTTGAACAAACCCGAACCCGGCGCAATCTTCGCCGTCTGGGTAAGCGCAGTAGTGCCGTCAACCTTGGTGAAGTCCGCCAGCCCGCCGATAGTGCGAATCTTCCCGCCTACATCCAGGGAGATATTCTGAGCTTTGGATAGGCCATTACCTATGTCCCTGAAATCTTTTCGGTTGGAGAGTCCCGTAAAGCTAGGTATCTTATGGAATTGAAAAGCCATTAGTCCTGTCCGTAATAACGCCGACCTTTTTCAGTGACGGAAACATTAAGGTGGTCCACATTTATATTTGTAGTATTGGTCTGATTCTGTACAAATAAACTAACTTCATCCCCCGCCGTCAATTTTAATAATGCTTCACTGCACATCGCTCCTGTATCCGTTACTCCATCAATGGTTCGATGAGCTTGTCCTTCATCTTTAGCAACCCCGTTAATCATTATCCCCCCTTCAATCTGCAACTTTACCCCCGTTGAAGGCTGAGACATGGATAAACTCCAAACGATCTCATAAATCCCGCCCCGTCCCAATGTTAGATTATGGCTCCCAGAAAAAGTCATGTTTTGGGTAATCCCAGTGGTTAGCCCAGCAGCAACCTCTGTAGGGTTATTATTTGAAATTGTGACCGTGGCCTGGGTATTAGTCCACATGTGCCCATAGGCTAGTCGTTTTGGTATAGACCGATCAGATGTCCATTCCCAGAGAATGCCAGAGAACTTATGGAAAAGTCTTCCCCTTTTCCCGCCAGTGAGCGCAAAGCGAAACTCGCCCTCTTTCATCGAAGCACGAGACGGATGGACACGGGAAGACGTTATCTGCTTTAGTGGCACCCCCCTAGCCTCCAATCCGGCGGTAAAACGCCGTAGCGGGCTTGTGAGGGCTATTAAATGCGATTCTGGGCATCAACGTCGCTTCCTGGACTTGCCAATAGTATTTCTGCGGGATACCTTGCCCCTTGGTACGGCCCTTTTATGCCCCGGCTTGCTTCTGTAAGGCTTCTTACCTTTGTGCGGCACTATTTCTTCCTCCTCGCTCCGCCCCTTCTGGCACCGAAAAACCCTTTTTGCTTCTTAGTCAGTTTCTTCCCATGAACCGACCCATGCCGTAGAATTTCGCCAGCCTTCTTTTTGGTTAGTTTCTTGGCCATTATGCTTCCCCTAGTTCATACTTGTTAACAAACCATTCCATCTTAGCCATCGCCTCCTGCAACGGTCTTGGCAAATCTTCAACTTCCTTAAAAACTTTAACGGCAAAGGACTGTTTATGCCTTGCCCCCCCATTAACCGCCGCCTGACAATCCACTCCATTGACTCCTAAATAATCGCAAACTGCGGCCAGGTATTCAGGGTCGGATGTCATCTTGTCAAATCGAATTGGCCTTGCACCGTTTTCAATACACTTGTCGTACATTTTCAGAGCCACGCCAAGTTGCGCCGCCTCATAGTCCAGTAGGTGATACTGCTTAATCCCGAACATCCGGTAGATTTCAGTGTATTTATAGGCAGCCATTACCTTTCTTGATATTATCTTGAGATTAACATACGAAATAAAACATTTACGAGGGTCTTTCAGAATTATACCCTTCCTGGCGACATCAAGCCTGTCAAATATCCAAGACAGGCCGCTGTTGACCTCTCCATAATGGTCATGATTCAATCTCCCCTGGATATGATCGAATCTCTCCTTGCTGCGCCTATGGGCATCAGCAACCCAATTATTCTCATGGCCGACAGTCCAGTCAGGCGAACTATTGAGGGCATTGGCTAAAAACAGTGTACCAGCCCGATAAGGCCCAGCTACGGCAAAGTTATTTATGTTCGATGCCAACTTCTTCCTTCCCGGCGGTTATAACCTTCTCGGTTTCTTTATCCTCAGCCAGTTTTCGTTCTTGGTCGGCCACAAAAGATACAAAGTCTCGCATCTTAGTCATGTTCGTCATCGCCTGGGCATGTTCGTCACGAGTCATTGGAGCTCTACCCACAACCGCATCAATTTCCGCCAAGATAGTGTAAATATCTTCCATTGTTACCCTTTCTATTTCGTCTCCATAAACCCAATTCTCAAAATACATGGTGTCATCGTTCCATCTCTGGAGAAAACGCATCGGTATCACCCCGGCGTACCCTAGTGGGAACAAATCGCTATAACGAACAAGGCCAAAGTCCATCATGTCCATATCTTCAAGCGACGTGTCCCTATTATTGGGGATAAGGATGGTATCCATAAGATTGCAAACAACAGATTCAAACTCAAACTCTAGTTCGTTCCGTGCTCGATCCATAGTAGTGGGGGCCAGCTCCATTAATGAACCAGCCCCCATCTTGTTAGTCTCACATGGAGACTCCTCTCATCCTACGCTTCCTCCCCGACCTTTTTTGCGTCGGGATCGTCGGGTTTGGGTGTTTCCGGTTCTTCCTCTTCGAGTTTCCCCAAGAGGTACTCATACGCATGAATAGCACCTTTAGTCGCTGCTATCAACTCTCTCAATTCCTCAACATTCGATTCTGCTTTCTGAAGCTCAACGATATTGTGATTGAGAGTGTTATGAGCATCTTCTATCTCACCATCGAGGGATGAACCTGTTATGGTAGCCATGCGACCTCCTTAAGACATCGCATATATGGGGATTTGATACTGTGTAGTCCCTATATACACATTGAGATACCCCTCTTCCTCAGCAGTGATGGGGTCTTGGGCCATACCGTCAGGGTCTAACACAAGTCCACCAGCACCGCTCGTGCGAGCTCTCATGAAGCCGGTCCATCCAGTCCCACCACCTCCAGCTGCACTTGCACCAATGATAAAGCAACCATTGGTAATAGTAGCCGCATTGGAGGTCATGCAGTCTAGAACATAAGCTGAATCGACCGTTCGGCCA
>SDBU01002751.1_pt1 | contig 22969 bp, 50 predicted proteins | sample 2277071 | NCBI WGS metagenome assembly SDBU01 (sample SAMN10397929, study PRJNA504765) | marine sediment metagenome | isolation source: marine sediment core GS08_GC12, 126 cmbsf | place: Arctic Ocean: Gakkel Ridge, Loki's castle | collected 2008 | reverse complement strand
GTTGTTACCCGGCTGACACTGGGCAAGATAATCATCCTCCCCATACCTGCTGGGCTAATCACCCAACAGTATCTCGGCATGAGGGTTGATATCGGCACCGATACCACAACGGCTGGTACAGTATCCGCTTTCATCGCACCGGCCAACTTCGGCCAGACCTGGAACGCCTAAACCAATGGAAATAAAATAACAATAGGGCTGAGGGCTTCGGCCCTCGGCACCTAATCGCTAAAGGAGGCGAATGTTATGGGGTCTCAAGTGTTAAAAGGAAAATGGAAATTCCAGCATATTGAAGTTGTGCCAGGTGGCGCATCCTATGGGTTCGGCGACTACAATACCTTGGGCCGAACCTACTTCGTAAACAACATCACAGGTAGTTCCAATGCTGGGGGGACTACGTGGGATACGGCTATGGACGAAATATCCACCGCAATAACCGCATCAGAGGTCTATCGCCAAGACAGGGGTTCTGTATCCACAAATGACTACATCAGAAATACTATCGTGGTACAGGGGACGGGGACAGCCTATGCAGCCATTTCGGCCCTACCAAGCTATTGTGACATTATTGGACTCGGCGCCGACCCAAGGGGAAATGGCGCTGGTATCGCCCAGATTGACGGGGCTGGTGCTGCTGATGCGATGGCAGGTTCATCCAGAGGATTGGGGCTATACAATATCCAGTGTGACCAGAGTGGAGCAGGTAGTTATGTTGGCTTGGACTGTGTCGTACTATTTCGCTCAAGGATTGAGGATTGCGCCTTTACCAATCAGGGTACTAGCGGAATAAGGATTGTCACTGGTGGCGGTGTTACCATAAGGAATGTTACCTGCTCTAACGATACTGTCGCTCAAATCACAGGCTTGACACTTGGTAATGGTGCTACTAACAACTCTCACAAAATAATCGATTGTGAGTTTTTTGGTGATACAAACGGAGTCTCATTCAGTTCCGTTGCTGGTAAGCAGACTGTGTTTAAGAATTGTTTTGCGTGGGGTGGCACTTACGGCTTCCTAGACACTTCAAGTTCCGATGTTGGTTTCCAACCCATGTATGTCGACTGCTACGGGAACGGTGGTGCCAGTAATACTATCAATAGTTCTGGCTTCAAGATTTCCAACAACTACACCAGGCATTTAATCAACTGTATAGAAAATGCGAGCGGCACAGTTTTCAATATTCCTGATATAAGCAACACTAATGCGTAGGAAGGGGTTATATGCCAACATACGGATACCAGTGTAAGTGCGGGCATAAGAGGGAAGAGTTACTCCCCATAAAAGACCTTAATAAACCTCAAACCTGTAAGTGCGGGGAGGTTATGCAACGCAAGATGTCTGCTTGTTACTTTATAATAAAGCCAACAGGTAAGCAGATGGCATTGGACACTCTAAACGACAGGCAGAATGGTATGCCCTATAGACATTGGAGGTCTGCTGCTGAACGCCACGCTGCTGGTGGGCTGGAAAACTAGGTAATATAGATGGGGGACTGAGGGCTTTCCTCGGTCTCCCTAGTTGAACAAGGAGGTAAGTGTGAAATATCTATGTCTTAGGAACTGTGTGGTCAATGACCTGCTATGGAAGGAAGGCAGGGTTTATGACTTGCCTGATGCTATGGAAAAGCACGAAAAGAACTTTACTCTTATGGAGCAGGGGGTTATCCCCGAAGCAGAACATACCCTAGAAGCCACAGAATCAACGACAAGCCCTGCTAAAGAGAATACCTGTAGTGAGTGTGGTAAAGAGTGTAAAAACCTTGCCGGATTGAAGGCTCATCAAAGAATACATAAGGGGGTTAAGTAAAGACTTATGAACCTAAAGAGGTCCACTTTGTTCCTTTCTTCCCTTAAAGAGAACGATTACCGTAACACTGAGGGCAGAGTAAAACCAAACTGTCAACAATGATTGGGTCTCCGAGTGGTTTACCGTTTGCGTTTTGCCATTTACTTTCTATACCAGAATGAGCACCGCAATCGCAGCAAAGACCTGAATATTTACTTATAAGGAAATCCTGAATCTTTGACCAAGAAAGAAAACTTATCATTTTTGTCTCTCCTTGTCCCAATAAGGACTGTGACATTTAGGGCAAACTCTGGGATGTTCTAGTTTACTCGGCCATTTATGGGGGCATCTTAAACACTTGAATATCCTTAACATATTAAGAGTATACCATTGGCAATCAAATTTGTCAATAGCAAAGGAGGTGAATATGCCACAAAAGAAATGTGAAGTTTGCGGGAAAACAATCAAGCCTAACGAAAGCCCTGCTGTGCCTCTATATCACTCTAAAGTTCATAATGCACAGAGGCAGATGTGGCGGCATGTAGATGGTGAGCATAGGTAAATAACCAAAGAGGAGGGCAGATGCCGCAGATAGGTGATATAGCCAGAGCGTGTGATCTAAGACATACCAAAAAGAAAGATTACTCAATCTATATTTGGGTTGCCTGCATAGATTGCTGCAAGGAGAGATGGGTACCTGCGAGAGCAGGATTGCCATTACACAAGCGTTGTCCTAAATGTAGCGCTGTTGTGAATAAAAAGGTTGGTGTGCACAACCGTAATTGGAAAGGGGGGAGAACTATATCGAGGGGTTATGTGATGGTAAGGCTTTCCCCTGACGATTTCTTTTATCCAATGGCTACCAAAGCAAAATATGTATCTGAGCATCGCCTTGTAATGGCAAAACATTTAGGGAGATGTTTACTTTCTTGGGAAGTAATACACCATAAGAATGGAATTAGAAGTGATAATTGTATTGAAAATTTGGAGTTACTTCCCACCTCAAAATACCATCTAGTAGATACCATTCTCAAAAGTCGCCTAAATAGATTGGAGAAACTTGTGGAGAAACAAGCACAACAAATCAAATTACTTCAATGGCATATTAAGGAGTTAAACAAAATAAAAGTTTAGGAGGTAAGGCAAATGATTCCCACTCGGAGAATACTAGACCCTGTATTTGGCGAGGCTAGTCTAGCTGCCGCTAACAATGCTGATGCCAGTTGGGTTAGGGGTGAAACATCCCCACTAGACCAGAAAGGTTCGACAGGCTGGTTGGCCAACCTTTATGGAGGTGTTCAAACTGGAGACGACTGGGCTAGGGTAAACATACCAACCGGTGAATTAAGAACACCAGATTTTAACTCTGCATTGTGGTCATATTATTTTACCAATGCTGAGACTATGGGTATCGGCATAGTTATCTGGATTCACGACCCGAACGATTTTGACAAGAGGGCTGAAGTAACCCAGCTTGCCAATGTATCAGGGTTGGAAAAAGCAGCAGGATGGAACGCACACGAGTTTGACAAAACGACAACCCAGATGTTCTTTTATGGAGAAGGAACTTCGGGAACTGCCCTGACAGCAGGCACACAGTATACATGGGCACAGTTTCAGACTGATATTCTGTTCAAGCACTGGAGAATATACCGTATTACTTATGACTATGGCTGGGAAGCGTCAGGGACTTTTGACGATGCTTGGATGGCCGACATCAAGCTCAATGGTCAGGTGATACGGATGCGACCTGATATTGGTGGTTCAGGCAGGATAGGCCGCAGACACTATGAGGTCACGACTGGGGCTTTGGCTGGGACACTAGCACCTAAGACACCTTATCGTTTACTGTCTATTGATGTCCACGCTGATGCTGTGCTTGATACTGGCGAAGTCTTAACCCTGACTAAAGACGCGCTGATGGGAGACCACTTTGATACGCTTCTGTTAAGTGAGGACTTGTTCATAGGCTCACGGACATCAATGTTTGCTACCTTCGGGGAAGGATACGACTTTATGGCAGGGGATGAGATTGATTTAGCCCAAGCTAATGGCAGCAACGATGACATCGGTGTGACCTTGACTTATCAGACAGTGTTTGGAGGATAATATGCCAGTTGTAGTAAGTAACGGTAAGAGAGTTGGTGCTGACTATAGGACAGTCATCAATAACGAAGGCGCAGTCTTTCATTCCTCTAACGGCAGGCGATTATCTAGCCTAAATAGATGGGGCAAGATGTCTTGGAATGGTCATATGTTTGCCCCACCTCCGTCTGGTAGTGTGCTTTACTACCCTGGGATACCTGGGGTTGGCTCTACCATCTACGACTTTAGTTGGAACTTCAGTGATTCAGGGATAAACACGGCTGAAGCTCTGGACATCTCGGAAACGGCTATAGATGTTAGTGCCGACCCGACTACCGCCATCCCTGTAGGTTCCATAATCAGGATTGATAGTGAGTTGATGTATGTCACGGCTTCTGCTGAACCTTTGGTTGTAATCAGGGGCTACAAGTCAGTGGCTGCCACCCACGACAACACCAAAGACATCTTTGTTTGGGTGCCGAATAATGGCACTATAACAGGTGCTGCTTGGGGACAGTTACCTAGTGGGCTTCCGTATCTTAGTTTTGATGGAAGTGACGACCAGATAGCCATACCCGCACAGTCAATGACTGATATAACGGCGCTCGTGTGGCTTAACCCAACAATAGAAGCTACGGTGCGAACATTCTTTGATATTGGCAACCTTCTTATTAGTATAGAGAATATAACCCAGAAAATCTCTGTCAATAGAGAGGGGGCTGGGAGCGTTGTCTCTGATACTGCGCTAGATGGCACATGGCAATTAGTTGGTGTTGTAATAAATGGGGCTAATACATTGTTCTACCTTAATGGCGAGGCGGACGGGAGCCAAGCCAACACTACCTTTACAGCAGGTTCTTCATTTATAGGAAGATATCATGGAGCTGGACAATTCTACGATGGTGGGCTTGCAATTCCACGTTTAAGCGATGCAGCCTTTTCTGCTACCCTAATGGCTGAAATATATCAGCAAGAACGACATCTTTTTGGAGTTTAATATGGCAAAAATAAGAATTAGAATTGACGCTATCCTTGATGTCAACGATACGGGGACAAGGCAGAGTATTCTTAATAGCATGGAGGGCTTGAAGGCTAAGTTGAAAAGGGCTAATACTCGTGAGACCTCTACTATTACTGTTGAGAAATGCTATCACGATGAGACACCGCCTAAGCCTTGTGAAGTATTATCTCATTGGGAGAAAGTATAATGGCACTTTCAAAATCAAAAGAAAAAACAATCACTTCACACAGAAAAGAATTCGGCACTAAGCACGCTCAGGTTATGAGAACAGAAATGAACAAAGGCAGGACTCCTAGTGAAGCTCACAAGATTGCCTTGAGGAGAAGCTAATGGCTGACCATAAGAAGAAGAAAAAGAAACCAAAGTAGGAGGGATTATGGAATGGCTTAAATGGTTTGGGATAGCACTTGTTATAGGGGTGCTTTTGGCTCTTGGTAGTGCTGTATTTAAGTTACTTCAGCTTATCTGGACTACAGGGGGTTAGAGATGACTAAGAAAGAGTTTGGTGCTGGTATTGAAGGGTTAAGAGCAGCCACAAGACCAATAATTATTTATCTGCTACTGCTCGGTGCGTTCTTTTTTATTACGGATGGGATAGAGGGTCAGTATGTTGACTGGTGGATAAAACTGGCTATCGCTGCTTCAGGAGAATGGGCACTGGAAAGACCAATAACAAAGATAGTTAAAGGGTTAAAGAAATGATAGCAAAATTGTTTGATAAATTCCCACCTTTATGATACCATTAGGGTATGTTAATAAAAGGTTCAATCAAAAGCGGTATTGAGTTAGGTTATCCCTATAAAAATGGCACTAAATATGTTGTTCATTCCTGTATAGGTTGCAACAAACTAAGATGGGTCAGGTTAGTTAATAATAAGCCAAGAAATCTAAGATGTTATAAGTGCTCAGCAAAAATAGAAAGTCCCAAGAAGAGTAGGGGTAATAGCCCCAAATGGAAGGGTGGCAAATATCATGATAAACATGGGTATATACATATTCGCCTCTATCCCGATGACCCACTCTATCCAATGGCAAATAGCCACCGTTCTGTATTCGAGCATCGCCTTGTTGTGGCCAGGGCATTGGGTAGATGCCTAGAACCTTGGGAAATTGTCCATCATCTTAATGGTATTAAGGATGATAACAGATACCCTGAGAACCTGATGCTCCTAACAAATAGTAACCATAGCAAAATGAAAAACGAGGCAATATATCAAATGGGAATTAAAGAAGGCAGAAGGCAGGTATTGGAGGAATTAAATGTTAAAACCGATAAGTAAAATATATTTCTGGTTTTGGCATGACTTTCTAGCGAGGCAAGAAGCATTTACGTTCCAGTTTAGAAGGATGGCAAAGAAGTTCCCTCTATTTTGGATACTATTCCCTGCTCTAGTCATTGTAGTATATTTTACTCTTGTTATCTACAGAGCTAAGAGATATAGGTGGGCTTGGATTTTAGGTGGGCTAGGATTAGTTACATTTATAACTTGGTTGCTGTTACATCTAGGCGGGTTCGGCTAAAGAGGTGATATATTAGAAACAGAGGGAGGTAATTATGGCAATAAGGGTGGCTCAAAAGGAGGAATATTTTGGCTATTAATGTAGGATATGAAATCCTAGTTGATTCTTCATTATCGGCAGATAAGAAAGCTGAACTCGTCAGGAGAATTTTACAGTCTCTCGAACACAAGACTTTAAGTGTTGTTTATGCAGCTTCTTACTCCGCAGGTGGAAGTAGCACCAACCAGGCAACGATAACCGTAGGTGGGGCATCTACGGACTTCGGGTTCAGGATTATCTTTGACTCGGTTGTAATTGGAACTGACGAAGTCTCAGACATACTCAGGATACTAACTCAGGTATTAGATAATGAGACTCTGACGATAGCTCACGCATCTTCCTATACAGCAGGTTCAAGAGCTTACCAATTAACAATCACACTTACTTAGAGGTGATATATGGCAGTTCCACAAACATCTGCTGAATTGGTGGACAACCCTACCATCGGCACAATAAGAACAGGTATTGAAAGGGGCATGTCTTTCTATAGTGCTCATACAATTAAGTATCAATGGAACCCTTGCCCTGATTGCGGAAAATTAAAATGGGTTAGGTTGATAGATACCAATAAAGATATGTTACAACATCCTAAATGCCACCGCTGTTCGCATAAAGTACCAAGACCACAATATTCTGGGGCTAAACATCATGCCTATAAGGGCGGCACCCATAAATCTGCCAGTGGATACTTAGTTCGTAGTGTATATGGATACAGAGAGCCGAATAAACAATGCCAAGTATATGAACACGTGCTTATATGGGAGCGTGTCCACAACAAAAAATTACCCATAGGTTATGTAATTCACCACCTTAACGGCATAAAGGATGATAACCGACCAGAAAATTTACTAGCGATGAAGAAGGGTGAACATATACACCAAGGTGAACCTTATAAAAAGAGAATAAGGGAACTTGAGGCCAAGATATATGTGCTAGAAAAAGTTTTGGAAAGTAAACAACTAATTTGGCTCGGAGGTGAGAATTAAAATGATAGCTTTAACAAGCGCCGAATTGGTTGAACGTACAGAAGTGATTTTAGAGGATACAGGAAATGCGGTGTTTCTTGCGGATGCTATATCCAGCCAACTTCAAGACGCTCTGAAAAAGGCTTCATTCTATATACCTTGGATGGTGAGGCAAACCCTTTTTGCTATCGCCGGCTCACGTGAGCTTGATTTAAGCACGATTGATAACCTTAGATATATTCAGGACATAGAGTATCCTATAGATAGAGACCCGCGTAGGTTCAGGAATTTCTCTGAGTTTCATAATACTCTCAGAATGGACATTGATAGTAAACCTACTGCTGGTATTCAACAAAAAGATAATCTCTTAACAACAGGTCAAAGCAATCAGGTGCTTACAGGCACAGTAACCTTCACTGCCAATAGCACAGCTGTGACGGGTTCTGGAACAGCTTTTACTACAGAACTAAGGGTTGGGTATTACATAAGCCCTACATCGGGTACAGTGTGGTACAGGGTGGCTAAGATTACAGACGACACTAACCTTGTTTTGGCTGAGGTAGTCAAGACAGCAGATGGTGGTGCTAATACCGGCACTTACTATTGGTTTCAACCTGTCTATTTATACTGTGCCAAGAATCATTATGTAGAGAAAACACAGACCGATTTTGTTGGCGCCATTGACTTGGCCGCTGGTTATGCTAAAGACTCTGGGATAGTTCGCGTTGACGCTCTCGGAACAGGCACGATGCCGAGAGATATGCTTTTTACAATAGCCGGTGTTGATGGGGTATATAGGATAACCGACGATGCTACGATAGGCACTAATGAGGCGGATATTTTCTTTGACCCTCCGTTAAAAGGGGTGGCTGGCAATGATGCAGTGGTTACATTCTATGGTTCTAGCCTTACTGATGAACTTGAAGCTATTATTCCTGACTATACTGCCGGTCTGGTAGCGAGAAATTGGGTTGGTAATGCCCGGACTCAGATAGCCAGTGCAATAACTTTGCATACTACTATCACCACAGCAATCGGAAAGTTGGGCACGGAAGCAGTTTTGGCTATAGATGACTTGGCTAAGTCTAGGACTGAGATAAATAAGGTAGATATTAGCGGTGTTGTAACGGCTGTAAATCAAATCCAGAAGCAAGTTGACCGGGCCGAAGCAGAAATAAAAGCAGGTAAAGCTTTTATTGGAAAGAAGAACGATGCTGCTATAGACCTTCTCAATAAAGTAGAAGAAAGAGTTGATAAAGCAATAAGCGATGTAGGAATGGCGAAGAGTAAAATCGTAGATAGAACTACCGAAGCTATAGCTTCGGTAGATGCTATGGCAGCCCAAACGACACTAGGGATAGCAGATTTGGCTTCAGGACGCGCCCTTCAGAATCTCATACCTATAGGTGGAAATCCAGTTGTCAAATACATACAAAGTGCTGGTTCGCAATACCAGGCTGCTGTAGCTAAATCTGGAGAGGCTGTGGCGAATCTTAGAGTGAGAGGGATGGGTACTGAACATCTAAATGGAGCGGGTGTTGAACTTCAGGCAGGTCTGGCAAAAGTTAGTCTGGCTAATAGTTATCTTAATGTTGATAGACCTTCTACTCTTCATAATAATAACGCAGCAAGGGAATTACAGGCTGCCAATACTCTATTCAGTAAAGCAAATGTTTTATTGAACCTTGACGTTAAATCAGCACCACTAGTGAGGAACGCTCAGGTGGAAATCCAGGCAGGTAACGCTTACTTAGGGCAGGGGAATTCATATCTAAATCAACTCGCAGCCCGATTAAGGATAGTAAACTCAGTGAATACTTTGCAAGTTTGGGCTGATAGAAAGATAGAGGAGTCAGAGAGGAAGTTAAAGGGGCTAAGTAAACCACGTCAAAAGAATTATAACTATCCTCGGAGTTAAGTATGTTAAGTATCACTCCCGAATTACTAGCAGCAATACAAGGGAATTACCCCCCTTATATTAACCTTGTCTTCCACGACAGGGACGATAACAACACTGAGGATTTTAGTCTTGCGAATGATGCCACTAACAGGATAATGGACATCCAGTGGCACGAAAAGATGTATGATGGGTATGGTTTTATAAAACTAAGGAACAACGATTTAGCTGTTCCTGATTTAAGAGGGTGGTGGGTTGAACCCGGGTTTGGTGCTGACACTTCCGGTTTCGGCGGTTCAGGGAATGAGTATATTAAAAGAGCTAGAATGTGGGTAACGAATCAGCATAAAGTAAGTGCCCCAGGGCATCAATATGTCACCCTTTTCCTTGAAGGTATAATGCGAAGGTTAGCCAGGCATATAGTAGTTACTTTGATAGAACCTCCTATTCGCTCTACTACTCCTTGGACTGATATAACTGTCTACCAATTAATAAAGTATCTTTTAGAGATAAACCTATCTATTCAGGGGCGTTCGTATATGACAGCCACACTTGATGCTCTTGGAGACCAAGATGATGGGATTATAAATTCATTCACCCCTTATATTGAGGTGAACCAGTTTTATCAAGAGCCTAGTGGCGAGGTAATACAGAGAGGACTTAATCTGACCGAATGTTATCTAAGAGCCAGAGCGGGTCTCAACTTTGAAATAAGATGGTTGCAAGACAGTGATGCAGTTGATGCTACATATTATAGCGACCAAGTTCCTAACTTCCACTCGTGGACTGAGAGCGAGTCTGTTTTAATCCCCAATCACGTAGTCTTCCTTGGGGCAAGGGACGAAAACGGGTTGCTCCTGTTCCGTCCTATAGTCGTAAGTGATATAGCGGATAATGAAGAGAAGGTCTGGGTTACTGTTGATATGGCGAATGTAACCAGCGAAGCAGAATTAACTGCCTATACTAATTCTTATCTCAAGAGAATAAAAGGCAGAAGAGTAGCCGGTAGGATGATAATACGTGTTGACCCCAGGTTAGAGGTACACGACAAGATACGAATAGAGGACAATAGATAGGATGGCAAGAGCACTTTTTGAAATAACTCCAGTTGATGTAACGCCAGGGACACTTAATTCCTGGCAAGATGTAGATGGCAAAGCTAACGGCGTTCCTGTAGGGGCTACTGGTGCTATTGTTCATTTTGTAAACACCGGTGCAACAGGTGGTTATGGATTACGCAAAAAGGGTTCAACAGATGATAGAAAAGAGGGGGACTTACTCTCTCACCCTGGGTCTATTCATCAGTGGACAATAGTTGGAGTAAATGTTGATGGTTTCTTCCAAGCCTATGTAAAAACTGGCTTGGAGAAGATTTATCTGACAGGCTACACCACAAGCGGTATCACAATGCTGACCAATGGGGTTGATAAGCTACCTGCTGGTAGGGATGCGTGGACTAACATAGATTGTTCCAGTGAAGCACCAGAAGCTATCGGTTTAATCTTTGAGATACAGAATTCAGGTAGTTTTGGTTTTGAAGAAAATATGGGTTTTAGACAATCTGGTTCAACCGATGATAGGCATGGTGGTATATCTGGCCCAGGACACAGGTGGGCAATCATTGGTTGTAATTCCAGCCAAGTGGCACAAGTCTATCTAGAAACTGGTGGACCTTGGACTCTACATCTAATAGGTTATATTACTGGTGGGATAACTTTTAACACTAACGCCGATGATATAACACCCACTGCGGATACCTTCTGGCATGACATTGGCCTTTCAGTACTAGCTCCTGGTGCTGGTATGGTTATTGTTGAAGTATCAGGTCCACAGGCTCTAGGTATTGGTAGTGACGGTTCTTATGCGATTCGTAAGAATGGTGGTAGCGGAGCAGGCATAAGTGAGTTTGATGCAGGCGACCATGTATGGGCGATAGTCCCTTGTGACTCCACTCAAATTATAGAGGGTAGGTTAAATAGCTCCTCTTCGCTTAATTTTCATCTGGTAGGCTATAGTGGTGCTACAGTCTATCCCTCAGACCCTTCAAGTAGAATAACAGAGTTAATTATTAGATATACAGATCAGGATGTGGAACACCGATTTACTGAGGAAATATTATTAGGTGGTGCTACCCAGCAATCGCTTGAAGTCCTTTCCAATGAACCACCCACTCCACCTGAAATGACACCAGAGCCGGACGGGGTAGATACTAGCCTGATGGAGCACCTCCGCGATCTTATGATAGCTGCTGGGCTTCTTCCGCCAGATACTATAACAGCAGTGCCAGTCTTTGTTGGCTGGGACCCGGACACCGGGAAAGAAATATGGCTTCTGCCTGGTGGAACGACAGAACTGAGAGACCCGGAAGAGGACAGGCCGGGAGCAGGTGGGGGAGGCGGGCCGTCCTTCCCTATTTAGGAGATAATTATGGCTGAAGTTCCTGAGCTTAAAATAAAATACACCGATACTTCAAGGGGTATACCTCATTGGCAGGTAGTAAAATACGGTGATTTAACCAAGGATGTAAGAGATAGAATAGAGGCTGTTGACCTGACTGTTCACGAACTATTAGAGTTGGCGATAAAAGAATTGAGGGTTGGCAACTTGTATGAAATGGAGTTAGCAGAAATTTATGTCACAGCAGAGGATATAGAATGGCCGTAGATGAAAGACAAAGAGAATTACTCACCCTTTTAGTCATAGAGCTAAAGATACGGAACATAATACTTTCTAAAAAGTCTGGTAAAATTTTCACAGCAAAGGACGTCTTGTAATGCCAACACCTGTTGTGTGGATAGACGAACATGGGAACGAGCGCACCTTTGGCGAATTTTTTATTCCTAGAGACTTTATCACTGAAGTAGCGATGGGTAATATCCCAGGCCATTTTATTATGCGAGGGTTAGGAGAACGGGATAGCATTTCGACTACAGCCGCAGGAGAGGATATATGGTATGGCAATGAACTGTCTGCTACTCCATCGTTGCCCGCCTCTCATACATTTATACCAAGACCTGCCGAACTGGGAGAGCAGATGACTGTTATCAGTGAGAGTAATGCTGATAATGGAGCAACCGCTACTGGGGTATTAACCATGACTGTAGTTTACCTGGATGGCGGGGGCAACCAAAAGATAACTGAGGTAACAATGAACGGTACAACTGCCGTTGATTTAGAGCCATCAGATGTTAGCTTTGTTCAAGATATGCAAGCGTTGACTGTGGGTTCGAATACTGTAGCTGAGGGTAATATCCGAATCTATAATAAAGCAAATGACACCCTTGTTTATAGTATGATAAAGGCTGGTGGGAATCAATCCTTAGTACCGAACAAGATGGTTCCTTCTGGGAAGACACTATTTCTCAAGAATTGGCTACCATCGGAAGCCACAAACGCAAAGCGTATTACAGTTCGGTTAAGGGCGGATTGTTCTAATAGTATCCCCCCTGTGAGACAGCCAGATGTATTCCTGTTTAAGTCTGTTGCGAGACTAGACTCATCAATCGGCCCTTTCGAGTTGGGATATGCAATTCCTTCTCGCTCAGTTGTTAAAGCCTCAGCTTGGGCAAAAGTTTCAGGGGCTGAGGTTGCAGTACACTGGTGGGGAGTTCTAATAGATAATGATTTAATTCAATAGGAGGGGAATAATGTATCCAACAATCAAAGTAAAAGGGGCACAGACATCAAGTGTTACAAGGACATCGGAGGGGACGGAACGTTTGGTCAGGGCTTTCAGGGATGGCACTCTTACCACAGCACAATGGATACAGGCACTTATTTTTGAGGGTTTAGGTTATACGTCATTTGAGGGGGCGTTCTCTACCCCTGCTGTAGGTGGTGGGGTTGCGGCTATTATTGATATAGACAGGCCGAATGTCACAGTCGGAGTTCCTGATGGTACTACTATTTTACCATTCAGGATACACGGGCAAGCCTTAACACCACTACTGGCTACAGATGCAGATGAGTCGGAGATACTATTCGGTGTTCACGTTGGAACGAAGATAACTGTAGTCTCGGCTTCTGAAGTAAAGCCACGAAATCTTCTAACGGGGCTTCAACAGGGTAGTGTATGCGATTTTGAGATTACACACGCTACTAATATAACAACTGCGCCAACAGTAGATATAGAACTTGACCGTGCGATAGTTGTAGGAGAATTGGCTGGGACTCCCGCTAATGCTCTATGGGGGAAACTAGATTTACTCTATGAACCGCTATATGTAACGCCTATCAAGGGGCCAGGGACTTTGCTTGTTTATCGTGGTGGGACTGTAGCCACAACCGGCTTTACTCAGGTTTACTGGATTGAATTCCCAAGCAGCTTTCTAAATTAAAGGAGAATACTATGGCTGAAAGGATAGAGAAATGAAGGCTTCTGAACGTGACGAACTTTTGGGTAGGCTTGACGAACGAACTAAGAACACTTGGACTGCCACTGAGAGAATAGAAAAACATCTTGATACCCAAAATGGTATAATCTTAGACCATACTGAGCAGATAGCCCACAACACACAAGGCCGTAGGAATATCAAGTGGTTAATTGGCGGGGTTATATTTGTAGTCACCCCTTTGTTTGTGGTTCTATTTAATGTAGCCCTCAACTAGCCTATTACCAGACATCACCAGAGCCACATAGCGTAGAGTATGAGATAAACTAATAGTAACCCTTTCTCTTATGATTACGATATTCTCTGTAACTTCTTCCCGGTGGCCATTCTTGAGTGATATAGTTCATCGCTTTTGTTACGCCCTTTTCTATTTCCCTTTCACTGATTTTTAGATTTCTTGAAAGATACTCAACACTCTCCCCCCAGGCGTATATTTGTTTTACTAAAAATCCGTCAACACCGCATAATGAAAGCCTTCGCTCTACTTCCCCGGCTATTTCACAATGATTTATAAACACTGCCTTTGTTGTTCTCGCACCAGTAACGGACGAGAGAGGTTCGGTGCTTCTACCTTTAGGGTTCAGCCCTTCCCTCAAGGTTAATAGGTTCTCAAGCACCCATTTGACGTGGCCTTTAGTGAGGTTAGCTTTCATTTTCTTCCTCAATTTTAATCGTATTGCGGTCTATATAATGTTTGTTATTCTCAAGGTGAATGGTGGTAGACCCTTTATTACTCTGTTCTATTGATACAACTCTCATACCAAGTAGTTTTTCTACCTTACCAAAGAAACCCGGGATAGTTATAGTAGCATAAGGTTCTTCTATCTGCATACCGATTTCAAATGATTGCAACATTTCTACCTCCTTTGTGAATACCAGTCCTTTATCAAATCATTGCCTGCATTAGATACTTGCCAATGTATTCTGTATAGGCTGGGGGGATTGCTTCATCTATTTCATTAATGGTTGCCCACTGCATATCCATTATATCCTTGCGTTCTTGGCTTGATGGCTCGATAACATAATTGCCGTCTTTATCCTTCCTACTACCAGTGATATAGACAACATCACTTCCCTATTGGTCTTGTCGCCACCTTGTAAAAAATGAAGGGAACATTTCGAATATTCTATGGCGGTGTATCGGTAAACCAAACATAGTTCCGCATAGTAAAATATTCGCCCGTAAATCTAATTTCGCCCCTAGAACATTCTCAATAACAAAAGGCTTGCCTGTTGGTATAAGCCTATTCCGGATAGAACCTATTAGTTTCTTATAATTCTTTTTCTGTTCCTGCTTAGTGCAGACAGAATAAGCCTGACACGGCGGGCTGGCGTGGTAAGCATCATACCCCTCAAGTGGGAACTCAAGAGCATCTGCTTGGTGAAACTCAAAGGGATAGTGTGGTTGAGGTTTAATATCTACCCCTACAACTTCAAAACCTGCACGATGATAGCCCGCACTAGCACCGCCAGCTCCACAAAATAAGTCTAATAATCTAGGTTTCACCACCCACTCTCCCTCTTAACATTCTTTGGGGCTTCTGTCATTAGCCGGTCAATTTCCTTAATATCTTCCATAGCAGTATCAAGGTTTATTACAATAGGCTTCTCTTTGACAGCCTTCCAGCCAGCTTTAATCAGTTCCTTTTGCTTCTCAGGTGATAGACATTCCCATAGCGACCACATTACTTTCTCTTAAATTCTCCCTCACTGATAAGTAGAATGTCGGCGGCGGCTAGTATCTTGCCAACACTAGCTCTACTCACATGCCAAGTTGCTATTGTATGGTCGCCTCTTCTAAGATACACAAAGTCTTTATCCTCTACTAGGTAAAGGTGGGCTTTTATATGCTCAGTGCGTAGTGACTCTATCATCTTAGCCTTGCCCAAATGGCGGGTCAAAACCACCCCTTCTTCTATCTGCTCTATTCATAGGCATCTGTGTAGCAGGCTTTAGCCCTACAGTAGCTTCACTTCTACTTATGTTGATAGCATAGATACAACCACATTCCATACATATATCGGTCTTATATCTGTAAGCTGGCAGTTTAGAACCTACAGGAAGTGCAGCCATCTTAGTTTGGTCTGCTACAGCTCCCTCTTTAGAGTCAAGGCACATAGTCCATTCAGGTCTGGCTATCTTTCTGTCTTTCAACTCTTTCCCCAGTTGCTCAAAGAACCTGTCTTTAGACTTACACGCTGGACACTCATTAAAGTCCTTACTGAAATCCTTTTTTATTTCTCATCCTCCTTCTGTGCTAACCACAGTTTATACCCTATACTATCTACAGGTCTAGTCTCTGGTTTCTTTTCGTAGGACTGATGACAATTATTGCACTCCAATACTGCGTTGCTTCGGTCTGTTTTACCGCCACGACTAAGCGGGATAATATGAGAAAGTGAAATTGGTGGAAACACCGGTCTTACCCCACAGGTCATACAGACAGCACCACGCTCCCTGATTAAAGCAGCCTTTAGTTCTCTGCGTTTTTCAAGCTCCAGTGACTGTTTCTTGCTAATAGGGTTTATGCTGGAACGCTTCATAATTCTTGTCTCTTAAGTTGTCTGTCATAAAGAACAATGCTCCCCGCCACAGCGACATTCAAACAGTATCTAGTTGGTATCTCTGCGACAAAATAACAGTGGTCTATAATCTGTTGGGGCAAACCACCATCCTCTGCCCCCAATACATAGATAGCTCTTTCGGGGTGAGTTACTATATGTAATGGCTTTGATTTATTTGTTATCTCAACACCTACAAGCCGACAATCGTATGGGATATGGTCTATAAAGTCATCTACACTACTATACTCGTAAAGGGGGATGTGCTTAAACGCCTTAACTGTATCAGAACTTTGTTTCTTAAATCTACGCCCGATGAGGAATATAAAATCCGCACCAAAGCAGTAAGCAGAGCGATACAGAGTTCCGTAATTGACTTTTGTTTTCATATTCACAACACCTATCCCGCAGTAACCTCGTTGTTTCACTCTCATAACTCCTCTACGAGAATACAGGTCTTATCCATTATATCATTTGTCAGAGATATGCTTCCTATCTCCAGGTGTTCAGCATCATCATAGTATAGCACCCCTACTTCTATGAGCGAGTCGGGAATGAATTTACACGCAGCCAAAAGATTATCTAGGTCTCTCTTTCGGCGGTCTTTGGCGTGAAACTTATAACTAATTCTTGCCTTTGTCATCGGCTCATCAGTTCCCCATTGTGCCTTTGCCAGCCACCCTATCTCCTCTTTAGCTTCCTGGATTGCCTTATATTTAACAGCCCAGTGCAACTTGGTATTCGGGTTCAACTCTCTGGGCGGTAAGTGCTCTAAGGTTATTTCAAGCCTTCTCATTATCCCCCTTTATATTTCTTGTTCATAATTCTCTCTCTACTTCATTACCCCTGTTTTCCATTTATCCCACGCCGTTGATACCGCCCCACTTCCAGGGAACATATCAATAAACTCATCTGTCGGCTCAGCACCCAGTATCTCAAATAACCAGAACGAAAATGCCTCTGGTTTCACCCCTGATAATCCTTTTTTAATGGTGATATTTACTGACACCCAATCCCTCGCCGTTAGCTTCTCTCTCCCTCGAGCTCGAGCAGGTTTGAATATGACAGGCTCCCAAGCATAAGCAGGATTGACATTCTTCTTGAAAGAACAAAAGGGTTTAACCCAAGCCCCGACCCGCGCATCATCAGGACAGAGAGACAAGATATATTTCAAACTGGGTGAGGACAGCGACAATGCCCAACCATCATACTCCTCGAGCTGTTGTATTAGTTTCTTGTGGTCTACCTCAGCAGAGTTGTAATGCTTTTTAGCCTGCCCTATGTATGGCGGGTCAGCATATATTATCTTATACTTCTTCATTTCCCTATCAACTCCAACTGTCATAATATCCATAAGAAATAGCCCACGACCAAGTTGCAAGTCTATCTAAAAGGCTCTTGTTGTGTAACCTGTCCAATCCGCCATTCAAGCGGAAAAATAAGTTACCTAATTGGTTAAATATCCAACCTCTCTTCATCATTCTCCCCTGTGTTTAGTTGACTCAAATAACAGTCTACCTACTAATACCCCTATACCAAGAGCAAAGCACAAGAGTATAAGCGTCTCGTGATGTAGGGTGTTAAAGAATTGCTCCCAGCTAAACCATCCACCTGACGTAAATAGTCTCTGGTGCAGCATCCCTAGAAGTCCAATAAGTACAAAGAATATCCCTAGCTTAATTCCCATATCACTTAGTTGTCTCCTAATTCTATATCACTCTCTACTTCGGGTAGCGGGCACCACGATGGTAATATATTTATATTCCTAATCACCCTTATGCCATATTTCTTAAGCCGTGTTTTGAGGCATCTATTAGGGGATGTCATTGAGAACATACCAAGTGTGGTAGTTACTGGTTCCCTACGCCAACCACATTCAATACATTTACTGACATCGTAAACCCTACGGACATATTCACCATCAATGTGCTGGTTTATTGAACAAATCTTAGCCATCCAACCCCCCTTTCAGCATATATTATTTGGTATTTCTTTGGCATAAAACCCTCCAGAATAGTATCATACCCATCAAGTAAGTTGTCCATATTATAACAATCTCAGCTATTGACCTGCTCCATAACCCAGGATAAGCACTGGGGAAATACTCAGGAATATAATTCAGATTTAGCCTTACTATAGTTCTGGTTAGTTCAATGGGAGCGTATGCCAAGAGGAGAACCATTACTACTATTAGTTTCTTCATTTTGGTTTTACCTTCTTTGGTAGCACCCAGCCAGCCTCGAGGCAATAATAGATTTTGCCAATTGATAGTCCGCCTCATCAACCCTCTGCCTTTCCAGAGTTTTGCTTCTCTTATGGTCATATTTCTGCCCAAGTAGCTGTACTTCTTTATAACTTAATATCTCAAACATCTTTACCTCCCTTGAGGGCTTTGATACACATGGGAATTATAGGTATTAGTCCTTCCAGCCCATTCTTGTTACCTACATACAATTCAGTTAGTTCTTTGGCTATCCTCTCCCTCTCCATCTGCCTGCCCTTTTCTATGCCGAGCTGCAACACCGCTTCAAGGCTATCCTTTCGTGTTGGTTTATGCCCATTAAGCTCAAGGATATGTCTATAATCAGCAATGGCTTTCAGCATATCAACTTCTGTTGGTCTGAGTGTCTTATCTGCCATCATATCCATCTCTCTAGTGGAATGTGGACACTCAGAAACTGCGGTTGTCGGATATACTTTACCACATTTCTCACACTTCTTAGATTTAATTAGCATCACTCACCTCCATATGGCTTTTCCTTATGGCATTGGCTGCAAATTTTAGTCTCCAACGCTTACCCCATATTTCTGCTTTAGGGCTTGCCAAGGCTCACTCTCCAAAACAAAAGAGACAGACCTTTTCCTACCTGTATAATCCTCGTGAGCCAGAGTCTTTTCTATCTCCTCAAACAACTGGGCAATCACAGCATTATGGGCTTCTAGGATTTTGCCAACAAGTTCCGGCTCCTCTGTTACTTTGGTATCGCCACATTTACAACAGTATAGTAGAAATGGTGCGGTGCTTTGGTGATAACAATGTTGCTTGCAAGGATGATATTTAATCTCAACTGTCTTACTCATTTAGTCCTCCCTTAATGGTGGATATACACAATACCCTACTTGCCAACCACAAGCAATGAGATACAAGGCAAATACATTTATCCCCCATCTCCTGCGATAATCAGTCCCAAAGAGTCGCTCTTCAAACAATGGTATCATTTTTAGTCCTCCCCACTATTTAGTCTGGGTTACCTAATGGTAATAGCCTTCCGGCGTGTATCGTTTCTATCAACTTTTCAGGTCTCTCAATTTCAAGCAGCTTGTCTATCAAATGCTTCATGTTCGTCTTTATCCATAAGAAAAAGGCATAATTCTTGTCGTTGTACGGAACCTGATTATTCTTTCTATCACCATCAGAGCGAGTCCACTCCCGACCTATGTTAATATCACTGTCTATCTGTTCATAGGAATACCTCTTGGCTCCGTCACCAGCAGTCATTACCGTTTCCTCATAGGCTGTTACTGATAAAACTATCCGGTAACCATGGTCATCGTACAGTGTGTTTTTGGGGTTAGGAGTAAGGTCAAACTTGTAGGCTATGACACGATTAACTTCAGTCTCCAAACATTTGTAGCTTTCTATTGCTGCCTTAAAACGCACCATGACTTCACCTTGGTCTTTAGCCCTCACCTTGTCATACCCGAGAGCGTCAGCTACAACTCTCGGCAATACGATGTAGAACCTCTCTTCCGGAATAGGTCGCCCATATTGCTGTGTGTTCCTATCGGTGCTATCGTAGTAAATACTGACTATCGTCTCTTTCCATTGATGGGCCAGGTCAAGCTCCAAACGCATTTTGGTCTGTTTAATTTTTGCCATAATTACCTCCTATGGTTATGTGGTGTTAGTTATTTTAATATTCTCATATTCCAACAATGCTCTTTCCGCCAATTTTACAGAGCAGCTATCTGTGCTTTCCAATTTAATCTCCAGTAACATAGCTCGAACAAGTTCTGCCCCAGTTGTTCCAGTTCCTTTACAACGACTACACCTTTTTTCTTCATTACAGCCATTTATCCATTGTTCATAACCGGGCGCGTGATAGCAATTCTTATGTTTTGGGATGTACCCGGAGCCGTTGCAATCCTCGCATTTCATTTCTGTTTCCAAGTAAGATAAGATAAACCACTAGCCGTCTTGCTCTCTCTAATATTAACGAGCTTTTGTTTAATAAGCCATAGTGCCGTCATGATATTAACGGTTTCCCCTGTCGCTTTTGTCCCCGCAAAAAACGCGGTGCTATCATAACCTTGAGAATAAATTATCTGCCCTCCCGATTTGAGTTCCTCTATAACGTCCGCTCTTTTCATTTGGTCCTCCCCTATTTAGTCTGGGTTAGGGATTTAGAAAGCTGCCTTTACGGGCTTTGCTGGCTTTCTTCATCAGCCTCTCAGTCTTCTCTTCTTCCTCTCTTTTTGCCATGTCTATCTGTGATAATTCTAGTATCTTAAAATCTAAATCCCAAGCCAATGTCTGGTTGAAGGGGCGTACTGCTGCTGCGAATGCCTTTACTCCCTGCCGACAAGCATCTACATATCTGCCACCATCAATACGCAATACAATAGCCTGGAAGTTCGGGGCTAGTGGCTTGCCACTTGTTTTCGTCACGATGTACTTTTGGTATAATCCCTTTTCTTTTGCCATTTTACCCTCCTTTGGTTCGCCCTATAATGGTTATGTAGTGTTATTCAGCACTCCTACATTCTGGGCAGACTATTTGCTTACCTACACTCCATCCTTCACTGCGTAATTCTTTTGTGAATTTAGCGCTGGTTGTAGCGAGAGTGTCAGTAGCCAGATACTGTTCGTTACATAAGTCGCACCAAGCATAAAATTGCACAGCCTTGTATCTCACTTCTCCAACCTCCTTTATTCTGGGCTAGACTAGGGCTACTAGTTCCTGCCCCCGCTTAGGGTACTGTGCACGGCGGTTCGTTCACCCTAGCTAACCGCTTCTGGCTCGATTGGTTTGACTCCACCGAAAAAGGGCAATTTATCAGTCATCCCACACCAGCAATTTTATGTTATTCCAAACTTCCTCTTATGCTCCTTGATATTCTTCGTTATCTCACCTATGGTTCTATCAGGATGTAATTCCGCCATTGATTTAAGAGTATCAAACACCCGGTTCGCTTTACCTTTTAGCATTATAGCTCTAAACATTTTTAGCCTCCTTAATTATATTACTCTCCACGCTTATCAAGATAGCCTGTTTTGTCACACATATCACACGGGACACTAGAATTCCCTGCCTTCTTCCAACCCTTACCCCAGCAGGTATGACATTTCACTATCTCTCTAAAGTTTATTATTTTTATCCCTCTATGTATACTGTAACCAAATGTCCTACCAGCTACTTGGGCGGTGCTTTCCTTTACCTTGCCTACAGTGAGGCGGACTTCGTTCTTCCCTAAAGCATCCAATAATAACTCTACATCGGCGAAGTCCTTTGTAAATTGTCCGCCACGTCCTGCTTCTGCTCCCTTCGCCTTTTGGATACATATAATACCTACACCTTTGCCGAGTTCCTTCTTAATTCCTTCCATAATCGGGGAGATTTTATAATGCTCTTCAAGGTTAATCCAGTCTATAATGTTTATCCGGTCTTTGACCACATGCTCTGCGTAATCATCCCTCACGGGAAGTAGAGTAAAGCGTTCCATCCCATCCCCATTACACCACTCGAACCAGTCCATCCTATCTAAGCGGTTAAGGAAACGCTGGTCCGGCTCTTCGTCTATTGTCGTGTATTCATTCCCCATAAGAACCGGTGATGCGCCAAGGTTTTCCCCGCAGAATAGCATAGCCAATAAGGTCTTACCATAATTACTCTCCCCCGAAAGAAGGATGAGATTGCCCTCACGTATTACTATGTCCTTGGCAAAAAACATCTCCTCCATAGTGTGAAAATCCCTGGGGAAGTAAATCGTAATAGGTTCACGGCGTTCCTGACCAAATACCTTAACAGGCTTGACTTGTCTGACCACCTTATACACACCATCATTTCTACCTGACGCCTTAACCAGCTTTTCTTCAGCAAGCCTAATCATCTGTTTACGGATAGTATCCCACGCTGGAGTCCCTTGTTGAAGCCTGAGCTCATTGCGTAAATAATTGAGACTTACCTCCCTTCCTTGTGCGTCCTTGAGAAAGTCTCTTAGTTCATCTATGAGTCTCTTTGTCACGCTTGTCACTCCCGTCACGCTTGTCACAGATACCACACGGGGGGGCATCGGTTAGCTACGAAATGTCACGCTTGTCACGCTAAATAGCTACGAATTCAAAACCCCTTCTCTTACCCCTCCCTTCCCCCCTATAATAATTAAACAATAAATCTATTATACCTCTTCCCCTCCTCCCCTGACTTCTTAAAGATAAACTCAAACTTCTCATATGTTTGCTTATGCGTTAGCTTTAGATTTTCTTGGAAATACTTAATAGATTTTTTATACTTGATAAGATTAAGATGGCTTATTATTAGTTCTTTGGATGCGAACTCTGACCACTCACTTATCATATCTTCAAATGCTCTTTGCCGGTGAGCGAGATACATCAAGTCCTCTCGTAGTTGTTCTATTGTGTCTTGCATTCTTGCTTGCTCTCGTTAATAATACGCCAGGCTCTTGATTCGGAGATAGCAAAG
>SDBU01002750.1_pt1 | contig 22988 bp, 22 predicted proteins | sample 2277071 | NCBI WGS metagenome assembly SDBU01 (sample SAMN10397929, study PRJNA504765) | marine sediment metagenome | isolation source: marine sediment core GS08_GC12, 126 cmbsf | place: Arctic Ocean: Gakkel Ridge, Loki's castle | collected 2008 | reverse complement strand
CGGGCGCCATATCGATTCTGAGAGGGAGGTGGAGCAGCTACGCAAAAATGTGCAAGTACTGGGCATACCCAAGAAGGTTAAGAAAAGGATACTCATAGGCTAGCTAGCTGGAAATATTAGCTAGCACCGTTTGGATTTAAATCCGCGTTGGCGGCTCCTCATTCTTTGCTTTTACCACCTGCTCTTTGATCCAGGGATAGGTCCGCTCCAGGCCTTCTCGGAGGGCCAGGGTGGGTTTCCAGCCTAGTTTCTGTTCAATGAGCCGATTGTCGGAATTCCGGCCGCGGACGCCTAGATCCTGATCTCCGAATGGCATAAGTTCCGCCGGGCTTATTTACCCAACATCATTGTCAAGGGATATCCCGGCAGGCTGAAGTTGTAGTAAAAGCCGAGACTGATAGAGGCTTTGCTGATCTGCCCCACTTCGCTCGGGGCCGGTTCGTAGGGGTTGAAGTCGGGATTCTGCCATTGTAAATAGTCCACTCCAGCCTCTAGAAAAAGCTTATTCCGAACGGGATAAAAGACGCTGAGAGACAGATGATGCCGGGTCTCTGTCTGACCGGTAAAGCGCTTATAGGCGGTAAAAATTGTATTGGTCTCAAGGTACTGGTTGAGCAGCATTTCATCGGTAAGTTCGCCCCGTTTGACGTAGTCATAATTCAGGACAATCTGGAATTTCTTTACCGGGAAGAGGTAGGCGGCAAGAAATGACTGGGCATGCGGACCCATCCAGTGCCCCATGGGGTATCCGCGATGCTCAAATTGATTAACCCGAAAGCGGTGCCGGTATATTCGATGATCGGTCCACGTTCCCTCTAAGACCAGGCGGTCGGTAGGCAGTAGCAACGATCTGCCATCGAATCCGGCCTGGTAGCCCCACCAATTCCGGTTAGGGGTGGTAAAGATCTTCGATACCTCCATTTCATCTATAAACCATACGCCGTATAATTTCATGTCCGTCCACGGAGTCCAGGTCCAGTCAAGGCTCATCTGTACGTTATCGTTATCCCCTAACAGGTGTTCCGCAGATAAGAACAGAATGAAGGGCATTGAATACATGAACTCCAGGCCTCTGGCACCATAGATTACGAATTCATTAAAGGCAGCCTCCAGTTTGGGGGAAATCTTCCATACCAGTCTGTGACCCGCAACAAAACGGTCGAAATACACCCTCTGGCTGCCCAGAAGTCCATTAAAGAGCTGTGTTCGTGATGAGTCGAGCACCCCGCTGAATAACTCGCCTTGGAAATATTTGAAGTGGAGGCGTTCGCTCAGATCCCAGTCGAAACTGACCTGGGGATAGGCGGGTGCTTTTTCGGACAGGATGAGGGAATGGAGGCCGGGCCCCCAGGACCGGGTGAATTTTCCAATCAACAGTTCAAGGTTCTTGACCTTATAGCTCAACTTCATGGTGGTAAGGTCGGTGCCGAACTCCTTCAGTGAGTCGGTAGTATGAATGACCCAGGAGTAGCCGGCGTGTTCCGATGATAGCGGATCCGGTAGTCTGCGTAATCCAAGAAAATTAAGACCGACGATTTCCGTAACCAGGTTCCAGGACCCCTGACCGATTTCGCCCACCACGCCATATCCAAGCAGTGAGATCGGACTCTCCTCCCAGCTCCAGACGCCCCCGGTGGACCGATAGATGCCAAAAGCAACGGGTTGAACGGTAAGCGCCTGCCCCTGGAGATAGGTACCGGAGAGGAGAAGTATGTATAGCAGGACTTTTTTCACACTTATTTCCTATTCGTTCATCCGACCAGCCATAATGCTGATCAGAAAGGTCAATCGTTTCTGCAATATTCCGCCGTCAAGAGGTTGGCGAATGCTGCCGCACCAGGTTTGTGTATACCCACAGACCAGGGTAAAGAGCAAGGGAGAAAGTACGAGACGCCCTTGACGATTACAAGGCTTCCGGCTGTCTGATGCGATGCGGCCGCTGATTTTCACTTGCTGCAGGTGCATTCTTTGCTCTTCCTACCTGCTCCTTGATCCAGGGATAGGTCTTCTCCAGACCCTCCCGGAGGGTCTGGGTGGGCTTCCACCCAAGTTTCTGCTCAATGAGCCGGTTGTCGGAGTTCCGGCCCCGGACGCCCAGCGGACCGGGGATATGCTTGATGGTCAACTTTTTGCCAGCGATGCCCATTAACAGTTCCGCCAGCTGGTTGATAGTGACCATCTCCTCGGAGCCGATGTTCACTGGCCCAATAAAGTCGGAATCCATCAGCCGGCGCATGGCCTCCAGACAGTCATCGATGTAGAGAAAGGACCGGGTCTGCTTGCCGTCACCCCACATCTCGATTTCGCTCCCGTCGGTAGCTTCGGCCACCTTGCGGCAAAAGGCCGCCGGGGCTTTCTCACGTCCGTCCCGCCAGCTGCCTTCAGGGCCGAAGATGTTATGGAAGCGGGCGATACGGATATCCATCTTATAGTTGCGATGGAAGGCCAGGTAGAGGCGCTCGCTGAATAGCTTCTCCCAGCCGTATTCGCTGTCCGGCGCGGCGGGGTAGGCGGAATCCTCTGAGCACTTAGGGTTGTCAGGGTCCATCTGATTGTACTCGGGGTACATGCATGCGGATGAAGAGTAGAAGACTTTCTTAACGCCTGCCTTATAAGCTGCTTCAATCATGTTCAGGTTTATCAGGGCGGAATTGTGCATGATATTGGCGTCGTTATCGCCGGTAAAGACGAACCGCCCAAAGAAATGCTTATGCCTCAAAACAGCTAATGAAGTAACTTTAATAGTTAAACCCGATGTTGCACTTGGTAGTTGAATCCAGGTGATAAAAATCCCATCAGGCTGATTGTATTGCTGGGAAGGCAACTCAATATGCGTGACGAAGTAGTAGTTATTACTCTAAAATCATAACCGAACCATTGCTGGTTAAAATCAACGTTCTCCATATCAGCCAGGCTGCCGGAGGGATAGAGACCCACCTTCTACAGGTCCTGGAGCATCTGGATCGTGAACGATTTCAACCGTTTCTCATCTGCCCCCGCGGAAATGGACGGCTCTTCGAGAAGGTTCAGCACTTGAATGTCCCGGTTTTTTCTGTCCCCATGGTTAGACGTATCGCCCCTTTTAAGGATATCTACGCCGGACTGGCGATATCACGGCTCGTAGGAGAGATCGGGCCTGACATCATTCATGTTCACAGTTCCAAGGCCGGTGTGCTAGGGAGGTTGGCCGCCGCCCATCATGGTATGCTATCGATTTACACGCCCAATGCCTACGCGTTTCTCGGAGCAACCGGGCTGAAGCGATGGCTTTACCTGCGGATCGAAAAGTCTCTGCGCTCTAAAACGTGGCGACTGCTGGCTTGCGGCCCCTCAGAAATGGATCGAAGCTTAAGGGACGTTAAGTACCAGTCTGATAAAGTTGTGTCCGTTAACAACTCCCTGGCTTGCTCGACCGAGCCCGCCAACAGGCAGGTTTCTACCTCAGAGTCGCTTAGCGCTTTGATGGTAGGTAGGTTTATCCACCAGAAGAACCCGGAAATGCTGGTCCGGGTCGCCAGGCTGGTGACCAGGGAGTTACCGCATGTGAAGTTCCTGCTTGTCGGCGGCGGCTACCAAGCCACTTTGGGGAAGGCGATCCAACTGCTGACTGCAAAACTGGGATTGGCCGGCAAGCTGACTGTCCTCGACTGGATGGAGCCCTCGGCTCTGGAGTCCTTGATGTTGGATGCCGCGGTCATCGTCGTACCATCGCGATTTGACGGCTTGCCCTTTTTGCCGCTCGAAGCAATGCTGCTCGGCAAACCGGTGGTCGGCACCAATGTGGACGGCGTTAAAGACACAATCGTTGACGGCGAAACCGGCTACCTGGTGGAGTTGGACGATGATGATGCCATGGCCAGTCGCTTGATAGAATTATTTCAGGATCCTCAACTGCGCACCCGAATGGGTGAGGCAGGGAGACGCCGCGTTGATGAACAGTTCAACATTGAGCGGAACATCCGCCAACTCGAAGACATTTACGCTGAGGCTTACCGGGAAAAGGAAGCCGTGATTTCATCCCGGTCCCCGAGGTGACGCGGTACACATTTCGTGTTATAATTGCTTGATTCAAATGCCAAGTGCAAACCGGCTGAGTGTGCATGAATATTCATATCGATCGTAACACCAGAGGGTTAAAATAACGACTCATAGTCAGTTTTCGGAAAGATCGTTAAATTGCCATCAACAGTCGCATCCATGATGCGGCGTCCTTCACTCTCGAATACTTCCTTAGCCATTGAATAGGCCCACTCGTTCTGTTTGAAATTCGGCAAAAGCCAAACGGACCCATTGGCGAAGTAGTCTGGCGAGAAATGATTGACATCATTTCCCGTTGCTTTGATAGGCTTTCCAGAAATACCGCTTTCTTTGAAGCTGTGGTCGACACCGATAAGAATCACTTCTTTGAAGCCCATATAGTAGGCTATCTGCATGGCCATAAAGGTTACCGAGGCGCCGCTCCAGAATCCTCGGGTCAAGTCCGTACTGAAATGGGGATTATACGATATCCGGACGAAATTACAATTATCGCTGTCCCTGTAATACTTTCGTAAGCTCCAGTTGATAAACTTGGGCATGAGCAGCTGGCTAATCTCGTGATGAAATTGTATGCTCATATTCTCGTCCATCGTAGCGTAATAGGTAGGCTGGAAGTCAATCCTGGGGAAGAGCAGATAGATACGGTTCAGCCCGAACGTTATCTCATTCTTTAGGGGCGATAGATCCATCTTATTCAGACTTGGCCCGTTGCCAATGATCACGCAGCGCTCGCCCTTGTGTTTGTCCTTTAAAGCCAGAATCTCCCTGCGATGCTGCCGTGCCATGCCTGTATTTAGATTCCAGGCGATGTTGTCGGGTATAGCCCTGATGCGACGACTCAATCCCAGATAAATACGCTCGAGGTCGACATCACTCCGATCAATATGTTTAAGCTTTTCAATGAAACTCTTCATGTTGCTCCTCTCGGTTGGCTGCGAAAAATAATATTCACTTGGTTATTTTGGGTGTTTCATTAAAATAAATAAATTCGTTCTTTGCCAGCGGCCAAGTATCATTTTTCTGTACCCTGCTCACCTTACCCAGGTAGTCCGTGAGAATTCCTTCGGCAGGGACTGAGAGTTTAATGGCATCACTAATTGATGCAAAGATATGTATAGTATCTGTACGGCCGTCAACGAACCTGTAATGCCTCAAGCGGCCCTCGGCATCATCAATGTAATCATAGAAACTATAGCCGTCTAATTTCCACGTCATGACGGCATAGGCCGCAAAGACCGGGGTCGGGTCCGGAGGGTCGAAGAAATTATCGTAAGGGTTAAACCAGAACTCGTTGTAATTGGCGTTGTAGGTGAACACCTTCGAAACGCCGCGGGCGAACAGCTCAAAGTGCTCCAGGCACACCTGGCGGGCGATGGCACATGCCAGATCATGGGAGAAGTCTTCCACGGGTACCACAACGTTGTATTCCGTAACCCAGACGTCGTCAACGACCCCGAAATGTTTCGGAACGACTTCACTTACCAGGTTTTTCAACCGGTTATTTTCGACAAGTGTAGGTCTTTTGAGACGCCTATCCTGGTGTGAATAGTGGTGGAAGGAGAAGACATCGAAGTATTTCCCTGCATCGGTAGCCTTAAAATCCTGAAAGAACCGGGGATCCCGATAACGGCTGAACTGTTCATCAGGCATCGGACCTCTGTTGCGCACCGGATCATCGGTGATCAGATAGGCCACCCCCGGGGCGAGGACCCGCAGGGAGGGATCAATGTCCCTGATCACGGAGTCGGCGGAGGATAACAGCCTCAAGTAATTGTCAACCTTGCCCCTGTCGTCCGCTACAAGGAAGTGGATATCCGGCTCGTTCCAGATTTCCCAATGAGTTATCCGTCCGCGATAGCGAGAGACAACCCGGCGAACATAGTTCTCCCAAGCGGCCATATCCTTGGGAAGATGCGCCCCCGGGCTAAAATAACTGCGGGGGTAGGAGGGATGCGGTGTGATGTCCGGTTGCGAAGAGGCCCAGGCCGGGGTTAATCTAAGGTTACCAAGCAGCGCCTTCCCGCTATCGAGGAACATTGCCACGACCGAATCAGGCCATACCCATTGGCCGCGGACGGGCTCCACCGTGTTCCACTTCAGGACATTAGCGCCATTTAAACGGGCCCACCCGGCACCCAATAGCTCCATGGTGCGCAGGCCCGCGGCGTTCATTTCGACATGGATGCCGAAGGGGGACGCAAACCCATCCTGCTGCCTGGTTGTCTCGGGGATAACCAGAAAGGTGGTACAGGCCGAATAGTTCTGGGTTCCGGAACCCACGCCTGTGCTGGTCAGGCGGTACCAGCCCAAGGGGAGAGTACCAATCGGCAGCTCTGCACCGTGTTCACTGCGCCAGGTCCCGGCCACCACCTGCCGCCCCAGGTGGTCGGTGATTTTCCACGCCAGCCCTTCAGGTAGGCCGACGGAGGGGTGATGCCGCAACACCAGCGTCACCTCTTCGTTCGCCTGAAATGTCTGGGTTGAGACCGTCAGGTACTCTGACGGAAACTGGGAAAACTGCTCTGACCTGAGGTCCAGGTATTTGAGAGACAGCCCTTCAACGACTCCGGAGGCGATATCTTTGTCGAAATCGATGGCGATCTTCAGCCTGCCTGTGAATCCTTTCACGGGGATAGATAGAGTGAGATTCAGCGTATCGAGCATGGGAGAGGGCTCATGACGAAGTTGGACTAATTGCTGATCGTGCAGCAGTTTGACACTGATCCAATAGGCTGCCTTGGTCCGATGGGCTGAAGAGACGACATGGCGTAAGGTCAACCGAATGCTATCAATGTCTGAAGCAAGTTGCACCGGTTGGGAGATTAGGTAGGGCCGGTGCTGATGAGGGTTGTTATAGATTAATACCTGGTCGCCAGCTTCTATTTTAATTGATGGTTTCGGGTTGGCATACCGCCTGCTCTTCGCATTGAGATAAGCAAAAGACCAGGCGTAGTCGCCCAAAATGTACTCGCTGGGATGCGGAGAGGTAATAATGGCGGCATTCGGATCATTCTGCCCATAGGCCAGGGGAACCAATGCCACAAGGAACAATTGGGCAATCTGTATGGAAGTATTGTAATAAGCTGTAAAGTTTTGCATGGTATCCCGACGTCGACTAACGTGCGGTGAGCATTAGATTAGAATTCCCCTGCCAAATGCTCATAGAGGTTACTAGTATCACTAAAACGATGAGGTAGCTATCATAGTATAGGGGTGTAATAGCTTCCGTTGTCCCAAGCCCAAGGTAATAAAGCAGTACGACCACTCCAATCGATAAGTGCATTCTTGCAGGATCGTAGGTCTGTAGTTCGGCAAGTCTATCCAGGTGTGCCTTAAGGATCGACAGGATTAGCATTACATATACCGTTACTCCAATGAGCCCGATATCGAAGAACATTTGAAACACGGCATTGTGATATGAAATCCTCTCAGTATCAATATAATTTGAAAAAAGCATAGCGTAGTTATCGCTCATTCCAGTGATAGCTTGACTGTAGGCTCCTGAGCCAAATAGGAATTGTGACATGTTTAATCCCAGGGCTTCAGGAAGGATACTTGCCCAAATATAGAGCCGCCCAGTAAGAGTCCATAAATTAGATTCGAATATATCCAGCCCTGATCTCATGTTGACATAAAACAAGAACAGGAAATAGAAAAGTGGGAATAAGAGAAAGAAAAATGATATTATCCATGCAATCGAAACAAAGCGGCGATACCTGATAAAGAAGTACGTCATCAGAATGCTAAATAATGTAACGAGTAGCGTCATCCTGGCATCCGCAAGTATAATGACTAGCATTGACAGGGCTATCAGCATTGCAGTGAAGAATGTCCTGGCGCCGACTCTACCTTTTCTGGTTTTACTTAAGGTTGCGCCAAAGGCAATGATAGCAACTAGACCTGCAATTTGCGAAAGTTCTCTTGTATTTGATATGAGAGGAAATTCAACCCTCGATTCAAGAAAGCTGATTCTGCTGACGCCTTGTTCTATATACCTTTCCACCGCTAAAGACTCCAGCCCAAGAAATGTATATGCAAATAGATTTAGAACAAGGGATATAAAAATGCTCGCACCGATATCCATCCAGATATTCTTCCAAAGCTCATTCTTCACATTCGCTTCATGAGCATGTATATAGATGTTGAATAATAACACTATCACGATTATGAACAGCATCTTCGCCAAGAAACGTGGTAACGAATTAAAGTCATAAGGAATTGCTCTGGATGAAGCTATCAATAGTAATAATATTAAAATGGGGAAAAACAGACTAGAGAGTATATACTTTCGGCTTATTGTCAGAGAACTGAATCGCCTTGCTAGTATCGGCAATCCTCCTAATATAAGTGTGCAGTAGGGGAGAAATAAGATGGAATAACCTAACAGTTTATATCCCTGCAAATGGAGATAGGTATAAATTCCTATTATTGGAAAGAGCAGCCAAATGCCTATTCTCCAGATGTTTATCTTAAGCGCCGTTTCCATGCTAGTGCTAAGATTCCAAAAACTCGGGCAGAGTCTGACGTTCAAAAACTTCAAGCTTCCCACCTTCGGTACAATTAAAAACCTTCCTACCATAGCGCTTATAGGTGTCCCGTGCCAGCTCGTAGTGCACCTCCATGCTGCGGTAATCGGGTAGCTGCCACTTCACGCCACCTGCAAAATAATCGGGGTGGAAGTGGTCCGGATCGCTTTTGCCGGAAATGACGGTGGCATTGGGTGGCCCTTTAGCCTCGAAGTCATGATCACAACCTATCAACCCAACCTTTGTAAAGCCCATGTGGAAGGCAAGCTGCAGGGCGGCGTAGGTTACCGTATGTCCCTGGGTCATTGAAATGGAGCAGTCCCGGGCAAATTTTCGCGGCTCATTGGCGAAGTTGAGGAAGATGACATTTTTCCTGAATCGGATCTTCCTGTGATGAGTTGCATTCAGAAATAGGGGGATTTCAGTTTGGCTATAGAAATCCCTGTTCTGCTCCAGGACGTACCGGTTCATTGAGACGATGCAGTCGGGCCGGAAGGAGGTCTTCTCAAAGAGGAGATTGATCTTGTTCAAACCGAAGGCGAACACTCGCGCCTTTTCCAGGAGGGAAAAATCGACCTTATTAAGCGAAGGCCCATTGCCGATGATGATCGCCTTTTGCCCAAGATAAATGTCTTTCCAGCGTTTGAGGCGTTTTCGCGAAACCCAGGACTTCCAGTTCAGGTCCCACATCAACCGGTCAAATACGAGTTTTGCGGAATGCCGGTAGGGGTTAATAGTGGCCCGGGCTTTCAGTAGCTCGCCTGGTCTCATTCGCGCAGCATGGGGCTGGTTAGACATGCCTTGCCCCACATAGGCTGCAATTTAGGTAGTTATGCCCGTGGGCCATAAGATGATGTTCTCCTTAAGGGTTTTAAGCGATACAGAGTATGCTTCACGAAGCCCCACAGAATTCTGCGTTTTTGCTGTGACGTGTCACCACTGATCACAAGGTACAATAGGAATCTTACTGTCGTCAATACCTTCCACAAGACGCCAGGGCTAAAGTACAGGGGGGGGTGACCCCTTGCCCGCGCTATGGCGTTAAAGTACTCATAATTTTGCACATTCAGGCTCTTTAAGTATTCCCGGTTCATGGTACGGCCAGTGTAGCTTTGGGTGTGCAACCTGTATTGGCCGAGCTCCAGATCGATCGTTCTGATGCGCCCGTAGAAGATCGCCTGTCGTGTCATCCTTATGTCAATGACGACCTTGTCATATTGATCGACCGGCATAGGCAACACTTCTTCCATGTAGCTCCTACGGAAGGACAGGGCGCTGGTGGGCATGAAAAAGTAGTCCAGCCTTTGGGTGAAGTAAATCGCTCTCATGTGATCTATGTTTTGAAAGATTCCCCTCCTCAGGATTTTGACCGTCTGGTTTTGCTCATCAATATCCTGAAACCTATGTTGCACCAGTACGACCGAATCATCATTTTTAAACTCCTCGACAACCAGCTCTACTTTTTGGGGGTGAAAAGCATCATCGCTGTCTAGCAGGCAGATTATTTCACCCTTAGCGACTTCTAGAGCTCGAGTGACAGCATTGATTTGATTAAAGCAATGCCCATGGCCATAGTTATTCTCGGCAATAACGATCATCTTATCCTCGTACTTCCTGGCAACGGCAAGCGAATCGTCAGTGGAGCCATCATCGTACAATATAACCTCGATGTCATGGTAGGTCTGGGACAGCACTGATTCGATGCAGTAATCGAGGTACCGAGCGTAATTGTAATTATTTATTAACACAGACACAAACAAGTCCAACTCCTAAACTGCTCTAATTTGAATAGTTGCGTGTGTTCTTGGATCGATCTTGGATGAAACCTCTTTGGAAGGATATTTTCGTCCTTTACAGTGGTCGCGCTTGCATAATTTTGTAATTATGTTATTTGTAGCTAAGTTCATTTTTATCTGTGCCCCTTAATTATCATTTTCAAGCCTGATTGCAACCTTTTGACCATCCTGCGTGTCCTCTTGTAATTACGGTTAAGAGTATTCATGTATTCCCTCAAGACGTGCTCTTCGGCAACAATCAACATTTCATGCCCAAGCTCTTCTACAATTTCAAATGCAATATTACCTGGGAAGGATATCAAGCCACATTCTATGGATTTATTCACGTGTTCAGCCGTACGAAGGTCCAAATCATCTCCTTCCTGGGCGGGGTCGATCTCGCGGCCATAGTCTTTAAGGAACCTGTTTCTCGTCTTAAGATATTCATGAATAACAAGGTATGGCAGAACCAGCGTTCCTTTTCCAAAAATACGTCTTGCCGAATAGGAATCAGCAGGTGCAATTGATTGGAGATCATCCATTATTATAAGCCCGTTACTGGAAAGATTGGAAAGAACCATCTCGAATTCTCTAAGGCATATTTCAGGGTGAGCTCCACCATCGATAAACGCAAAATCAATTGGTCCATCTTTTTCAAGAAGTTTAGGTAGCTCTCTAAACGACATTCCATGCACGAAATCGACGTGATCCAAGAGACTTTCATCAAGATATTTTAATATAGACTTAGCATTTCGGATATGCTCTGCACTGCACTCTATGGAAGTGAATGTGGATTCCCGGTACTTGTTTCTAATGAAATTAGCAATGTTGTAAGTCGAAAATCCTTCTGCCTTCTGATACATGGTGCCAATTTCAAGCGCAGATATTTTATTTTCATCAGAATAACTTAGAACAGTTTCCAGGCCCGATTGAAGTACAGTTGCTATGAAGGGTCCAGGTCCCCGCCTCATTATGTTTCTAAGTCCCATTTGTCTCCCTTTCTATTGAATGAGTGTTTTTCCTAAGCGGATGCAGCCAGGGCATCGGATAGACCCGAACGGCGAAGTAGATCGTCATAATTGTGAGGATCAGGAACGACAGGGACGTAGCCTGGGCAACCCCTATGGGACCGTTGCTGTTGAATAGAATGAAAGCGAGAGCGACATTGATCACCGCACTGACCAGCGCGATCATACCCAGCAGTACCGTCTTGCGCGTGTGGTAGAGGTAACCGGCAAAAACCCTGGTGAAACCGAAGGCGCCCAGGCCGAGAATCAGCCAGAACAAGTACTCACCGCTGCGGGCGTACTTTTCATAAACAAAGATGCGAATAATGATCTGCGCAACAGCCAGATAGCACAGGGCCAGCACTACAACGAAAGCCATGACAGCGTAGGAATACTGGACGACTTTGATCTTTACCTGCTCATCCTCATCGGCCAGGGCGGCATGGCGGTAGAAATAGGGATTCCATACCTTGAACAGGGCATCGTAGAACAGCGCCAGGACCATCAGTAGTTGAAAGGCGACCTGAAAGTAGCCGGCCTCCTCCAGGCTGACGTATTTTACCAGAAAGAGCCGAGCGATACTGTTAAGCGCCCATAGACCCATAGTATGCGGTACAGCGGGTAAAGAGAATCGCAAATAGTCTTTCAAGGTCGCTGAATCATAGGTAACAGTTATAGCTCGCGACCTGATCAGGTAGATCAACGCTGCGCCGCCGATGAGGCCGTACCCTCCAAATCCAGCCAGGAAGCGGCCCTCCCACTTCATCCCGAGGACAATCACCAGGAGGACAACAAGACCGCCGATCAATAAGGCTGTTAGAATCTCATACGTAACGTAGCGGGCAATCCTGGTCTCGATCTGGTTGATGGTCTGTGCGATATTCAGCATATCCTGGGTATATGCAATCGTTATAATGAGGAGAAGTGTCCATAACGGCAAATAGTATCCAGCATCTTTAAAAAGGTAAATCAATGAAACCACAAGCGTCAGGATGATAGCCATATAGACCGAAAGGTTAAGAACCACACTCAGCCTGTGATTCATCTCTTCTTTCGAATATTTGAAATAGTGCGCAAAAATATATCCAGGGGCATTAAATGTGATAAAGCGTAGGGCCAGCCCGGCGAATACGGTGGTGAGTCCCAGAATACCGAAGTCCGTGGGAGATAATACCCTGGTCAGCAGGGGCAGAAGGAAAAACGGGATGGACCGCGAAAAGCCGCTGCTGAAAAAATAGATCAGGATGTTCCGCAGGTTTTTGTTCCAGCGGAAGATGGTGGTGGTAGGCTCGGTCGACATACTTTTAACGCTATCAGTGACTGTCGGCGGGCAATGGTTTTTCAGCCAACCTTATTATGATGCATTCTTCTGGCCGGCCCCGCGGAGTTTTGCTTTGAGCTGATAGGGGCGGCAGACCTTTTTCAACCGTCTAAAATCATCTTCATCGCTGGTGGCAATCAGGTTCCCGTGGCCCTGCTCACCACCCAGCAGTTCGATGGGATAATCAGCGAAAGTTCTCCACCGGTGGTGGCCGCCATATTCAACGACGGGATACCATTCGGAAACCAGCACTTTGTAACCGTGTGCCGTCAGATATTTCGCCATATCGTTCCATGTATAGCCCAGCGGCACCGTTTTGCGATCTTCGAACTCACAGACAATCACCCGGGGCATCAGCCGCTCCCAGGGAACGCTCTTGAGTACGAAGAGATCATAACCCTCGGTGTCCACCTTGAGAAAGTCGATGCTGTCTACCTGTTTCTCCTGACAGAATTGATCCAATGTTACCGTTGACACCGTGCCAGCCTCCTTATGGCTGGGATGGAAGGAGGACAGTCCACTGATGCCGGAGGATACATCGCTGCGATAGAAGGGGACATCCGACTTGGTCTCATCGGAGACGGCCCGGGTGTCAATCGTCACGGCTGGGAACTGCCGGCACATCTGCTCCAGCTGCTCACGATTCACCGGGTCCGGTTCAAATGCGAAGATACGCCAGCCATCCAACGCGAAGGCCCGCAGAGATCTTCCATTATTCGCTCCGACATCGATCATTACTTTGCTGTCTGCGTTTCCCTGCAAAACCTGATAGCCCAGTTGAACCTCGTTGGGATTGGATTCAAAGATGCTGAGTAGGATTTTCAGTCGATGGATGATCTTCTGATGGCTGTAGGGGAATAGCGCCTGCAAAACCTTTTTAATGAATGCTTTCATAAGTAACCTAAAACTATCTGAATTAACAACACTTACTTAAGTCCCACTACCGTACATGGTCCACCGTCGGCCTTGGAGACACGCAGGGGCGCCACAATAACCTGCCGCAGCTGCCCTGGCGTCCCTGCCAGCGCCATGTCCTCGATGAGCAGGACAGGGTGGCCTTTGCCATCCGGGTCCAGGAAGGCCTGGTGCGCCGACCGGCCCTCTTCGCGGTGGAGGCGTGAGGTGACTGAGATGCAGTCCAGTCCCACCATCTTTACCGCGGGATACTCGCGGCGCAGCCACAGCCCCAGCTCCGCCGACAGGCCCGGGTTGCGCTGCCAATAGCGATCCTCACTGCGGTAGCGTTCGTAGCCGGTGCGGAGCAGGAGCAGATCGGTTTCGCTATGCAGGTGATTTTCCACATCCTTTGGAACGATCAGGTATCCATCCTCAGCCTCAATATCCACCAGCCGGGGGTGCTGAAAATACCAGAATTCCGGGGGATAATCTGTGATGCAGGGCGCACCGTTGAAAAAATGGTGGGGAGCATCAATATGGGTGCCGATGTGGTTGGGGAAGTCCCAGTGACAGGTGTTGGCGGTATCACCTGCGTCAATGTTAGTAGTCTGCCGGATGGAAAGCCCCGCCGCGCCGCCGTACACCGGGGTATCCGGGGCCAGTGGGTGCGAGAGCCAGATCGATGGTTGTACAGGGTTAATGCCGCGTCCCCTTCAGCCTGGCTGCCATGAGCGCATTGGCGACGTCAAAGTCGATCATATCGTCGATATCCACTGCCTCATACGAATCCATGGGGAACATCAGGGGCCGCTGCCCGATCCGGTTCTTACGCTCGGTGAAAACGGCCCGGCTGAAAATGTAAATGCAGGAGTTCTCCTCGTAGATCGGCGACAGGTTCTGGGTTTTTATCAACGCATCGGGATCGTGGTTGATCGCTTTGCCGTCCGGCCAGTAAAAGCGGCTCTGGATGGGGGTGACCGAAAAAAGCGAATCGTGCTCACGCTGGTCAAAGAACGTCTCGATAGCCTGGTCGATGGTTTCCGCGCGCAGGAGCGGAGTGGTGCTGTGGGCGTTCAGGAAATGCTCGCCGTCAGTTTTGGTGAGGTCGTAGGCCATGATCTGGTAGGCCTCATCGCTCTGGATGTCCAGCAGGTAATCGGGCCGCATATGGATGGTCACATCGAAGTGGTCGGTGGCGCTGCGGGCGATCTCTTCCGAGTCGGTGTTGATGATAATAGCGGAGATATGCTCGCTTTTGGCGAGTTGCTCAACAATCCAGTGAAAAAGGGGCCGCCCGCAGAGGGGCCGCATATTTTTCCCCGGCACGCGCTCGGAATGGCCCTTCATGAAAAGCAGGGCTTTCAGAGGGGGGATGTCCATGCTACGATGAGGTCAGCTGCCGGATGAACTCGGCTTCGGCCTGCAGCTTCTCCGCCATGAAGACCATGTCGTCGCCGTAGGCCAGGAAGGTGAAACCCTGCTTGATCCGTTGCTGGAGCTCGGCATGGTTGGAATGGACGACGTGGCAACCACCTACTTTAGGTGAATCGGCGGCCACCCGCTGCACCTGGCTCAGGGCATCGACGACCGAGGGATGTTCAAAGTCGCCGGCTTGTCCCAGTGAGGCGGAAAGGTCGTATGGGCCGACGATAAAGCCGTCCACACCTTCCACGTCCAGGATTTCTTTAAGGTTGTGAACCCCGTCGATGTGTTCTATCTGGACGATCACGACGCTGTTCCCGGCGGCCCAGTCCCGGTACGACTCGAACCCCAGTCCGTATTCCTGGGCCCGGTACAGTCCCGCACCCCTGGTTCCCCTGGGCGGGTAGTAGACGGCCTCCACCGCCCGGCGGGCATCTTCCGTACTGTTCACCATGGGAACCAGTACGCCGTGGGCGCCGATGTCCATGACCCGTTTGATAATGAGGGGATCGTTCCCGCCGACCCGCACCAGCGGCGTGCACCCGGCCAGGTCGATGATCTGGATGAGCTGCTGGGCATCGCTATAGTCAATGGCGGTGTGCTCCATGTCGATCACCAGCCAGTCGAATCCCGCTTTGGCCATCATTTCGCAGAGCGGCGGGTAGGCGAAAGAGATCCATGAGCCGATAGTCAGCTCGCGTTTTTTCAGCCTGTCTTTGAGCTTACAGTCGTTCACGCCTCTGCTCCTCAGCTGTCCCCGAAGGCATCGAAATGTTCAGCGATCAAGGCGCGGATGTCATCGTTCAGATCAAGCGGCGTCTTAAACATCCGGCCCAGTCCACGGGTAAGAATGACATTGACCTGGGCGCCTACATTCTTCTTGTCCTTGCGCAGGGCGTCCTCATAGGCGGCCATGTCGATGGTCCCTGGATTCATATCGCCGATATTTTTCAGCAGCGGACCGCGCATGGACTGATACTGCTCATCAGTAATCAATCCCAGGTGGCAGGAAATCTTGTTTGCCAGGTCCATCCCCATACACACTGCGATGCCATGGGGTACGGCGTAGTTGGTGAGCGACTCGATGGCGTGGCCGAAAGAGTGGCCGTAGTTGAACACCAGCCGTTCGGCCCGGTCAAATTCATCTTTTTCAATGGTGGCCTTCTTTATCTCCAGGCTCCGGCGGATGAGTTTCTTCAGGATTGCCCTGTCCTTCAGCGCACGGTCATATTCCTTCCGCATCAGGTTTACATCATCCTCGCCGGAGACGTAATAGAAGTGCAGCATCTCCCCGAGGCCGGAGCGCAGGTCGCGTTGAGGGAGGGTGTCGAGGAATCCCAGGTCGATGACAATCTGCGAAGGGGGGCAGAAATTGCCGATCTGGTTCTTGTACCGCCCGAAGTTGATGGAGGTCTTCCCGCCGATGCAGCTGTCGCACTGGGCCAGCAAGGTGGTGGGGTAAAAGACCCAGTCCACGCCGCGGAACATGATGGAGGCGATAAAGGCGGTGATGTCCTGGATGATGCCCCCGCCGACGGCCACCAGTCGGTTGTTTTTGCGGAAGCCCGTGGTGATCAGGAACTCGATAATGGGGGCGATGTTCAGGTAGTCCTTATGCTCCTCGGAGGGGTGGATGAGCCGGTAGGCGCCCTCTTCCAGCAGGGGCTTCAGCGCGGTTCCATGGAGCTGGTGGACATTGGCATCCACCAACGCCACGTCGCCCGGGCGGAGGTGCTCCTTCAGCAGAGCGGAGAAATCATCCGTGAAAATGACGTCGTAATCCCGGATGGACGACTTCACGGTGAACCTGTCAGACATTCACGAACCCTCCGTCCACGACGATGTTCTGCCCGGTGAGGTAGCTGTTCAGGTCGCTGGCCAGGAAGAGCACCACCCGGGCCATTTCCTCCGGCTGGGCGAAGCGCTTAATGGGTATCTGCTCGACAATCGCCTTCATTTCCGCTTCGGAAAGGGTTGACTTGGTCAGCTCCGTCAGCGTGAATCCCGGTGAGACCGCATTGACCAGGATATTGTGGGGCGCCAGTTCCACGGCCAGGGTCTTGGTCAAGCCCACCAGGCCGTGCTTGGTCAAAGTGTAGACCGACCGACCGGCTTTGGTGATCACCCCCCAGATGGAAGCGATGTTCACGATGCGGCCATACCCCGCCGCTTTCATCCCGGGGATCACCTGGCGGCAGATCAGGTAGGGGGCCCGCAGGTTTACCTCGGTGAGCAGGTTATAGTCCTCATCGCTGGTCTCATCAACGAGGCTGATGCGGTTGGTGCCGGCGTTGTTGACGACCACGTCGATGCGTCCGTATTGCGCCAGCTCCTCCATGAAGGCGTTGACCGAATGTTCGTCGGCGAAATCCACCTGAACATACCTGGTCGTGTCTTCGGGTTTGCCGGCCCGGTTCAAAGCATCGATTTCATCTTGTTTTGTTCCCGTGAGGATAAGGTCGGCCCCGGCCGCGCGGAATTCCCCGGCGATGGCGGCACCGATGCCACGGGTGGCGCCGGTCACCAGCACCGTCTTTCCGGTAAAATCGATCTGCATAAGCGAGTCTCTAACTTCCTGAATGCCCGGTATCCATTTCCAGATCACGCAGGATGTTGCGCACGGCGGCCGTTTCCATGGAAAGCCGGCACTGACGGGTGTAAGTGGAGGTGTGGGGAGTCAACAGCACCTGATCGAACCCGAGGAGCCGCCCCTGATAGGGCTCCTCCCGGAAGGCATCGAACCAGGCCCCCCTAACCTTCCCCGCCTTTAATGCCTCAATTAAAGCATCTTCGTCCACCAGCTCGCCCCTGGCTGAATTCAGCAGGATCACCCCTTCCTTCACGGCGGCAAATTGTTCCGGCCCCAGAATGATCTGGTCCCCTGCCGCATGGAGGGTGATCACATCTGCCTGAGGCAAGCCGTCTTCCAGGGAAACCCGGTGCACGCCGCCTGGCAGAGCACTTTCGTCAAGGTAGGGATCATGCACCAGGGCTTCAATCCCAAAAGCCTGGAGCAGCTCGTGCACCCGCCTTCCAATCCGGCCATACCCTACAAACAGAACCTTTAATTTCTCCAGCCCGGTCCCGATCATCTTTTGCCACTGACCAGCATGAAGGGCGGCATTAAGGGGCACTAATTCCCGGCACAGGGCCAGCAATGCGGTCACCGTCATCTCGGCCACCGCGGTAGTCGGGCCTTCGGGCGTGTTCGAAACCTTGATGCACAGCTCCCCGGCGGCCTCAACGTCCACGCTGGACATGCCGATGCCTACCCGGGCTATGGCGCGGAGCGTGGGAGTGGATTCCAGCACACGGCGTGTGAGGGGCTCAACTCCCGCCAGCAGGCCAGCCACCCCGTCGAGGTGGGCCATGGCCTCGGATTCGGTGAGCCGCCGTCCGTAGGGATTCGGTACTGCCTCCACACCGGCCGACGCCAGTATTTGCAGAGGCGTAGCATCTAGTGCTGCAAACGATGAGGTCGAGATGGCGATCCTGGGTTTTTTCAAATGCTTTCCTCCCGGCGGCGGTGTATTGCCTTCAGCTTGGCCTCCTGCCGGTTTCCCTTTTAAGGAGCTACGATACGGAATACTCGGCTTTCCCGATGATCAGATCACACACCGCCAGTAGCCAGATCTGATGGGTGTTCTCCACAATATTATAAGCCTCGCTGTCCACCCAAAAGTTCAGGTCGCCGTTGGATTTCAAGGAATTGTCGGGAGCAAACCCGGTGAAGGTGATGACCTTGAGCCCCACACTCCGGGCGTACCTGGCGGCATTCACCATGTTGGGCGACTTGCCGCTGGAACTGATCAATACCACGACGTCTCCTGGCTGGGCGTAGAATTCCAGGGCCTTCTGAACCCAGTTCTCATAGCCGTAGTCATTGGCGAAGCAGGTGATCAGACCGGCTTCGTTGAAATTGACGGAGGTGATCCCGCCCTGCTTGGTAAAATCCACCGCCGCGTGGCTGGCGATTCCGGCGCTGGCGCCGTTGCCTGCGAAGATAACCCGGTTCCCCCGGCGCTGGCATTCGACAACCAGGTTACGCATCTCGGCCAGCTGCGGGGTTATGTCTTTCCCGAACAGTGCTTCTTTGTACAGATGGAAATAATCTTTAAGGAATCTGGTGTCATCCATGTTCTCTATCCGTTCGCATAGATTTTATCGATGATCTGCATCAGTTCCAGCGCATCGGCGGAATTGCCGATTTCAATGGGTTTGTCATTATAGATGGCGTCAAAGAAATGGGCGATTTCCGAGGCCCAGGAAGTATCGGTATGATACGTGATCCGTTCTTCGTCCTGCCAGATGGCCGCCGGTGCCGAGCTCCGGTTCCTGCTGATGGACAGCTGCTCGTCACCGTAGGTCCCCGAGGAGGTTTTAAGTCCGTTGAGGACCAGGTGACCCCGCTCCAGGAAAATCTCAAGGGAAAACAGGTGCCGCCACTGGGTCATGGTGGAGTGCAGCGACGCCACCACCCCCGTCCGGCTGTTTCGGAGAATAGCGAACACGTTGTCTTCAATATCCGTCTTCCAGAAGAGGTTGGAGACGAAGGCCCGGACTTCATCGAAAGCACCATAAAGGTAGCGGAACAGGTCCAGCATATGGATGCCCTGGTCGAGGAGAATGCCACCGCCGGCCAGCTCGCGTTTCGAGCGCCAGTCCTCGAAGAAAGTCTCATCGACGCTCTTTCCGTAGCGTCCCCGCATCCAGAGCACCTCACCGAACTCGCCGGAGGTAATGAGCTCCCGCATACGGGTAATACTGGCATGATGCCGGTGATTGAAGCCGTACATGAGTTTTTGCCCTGAAGCCTGCTCCACTTGTCGGATTTCCTCTACTTCTGCGGCGGTAAAGGCGGGGGGTTTCTCACAGAATACGTGTTTGCCGGCCTCAAGACCTTTTATGGTCAGGGATTTGTTGAGATAGTTAGGGGTACAGATAAAGATGGCATCGATCTCGGGATTGGCGATCAGGGCGTCGGCCGACCCGGCCATGTCCATACCTTGCGTATCTAAGGCACGATTCTCATCAAAGACGGACAGAAGTTGACCCTTGGGGTGGGTCTGGATGGACTCCGCCCGGATTCTTCCCATCTTCCCGAATCCGATGATACCGGTTCGAATCATCGGCCGGGCTGATTTGTGGCGGTGTTGGTTGAAGTTTTGTTTTGCCTCCAGTAGTTACTCCGCTGGTTGAGGATATGGCGAGTCACGACCGCTACTGGGCTGACGAACAGGCCCAACAGCATGGCCATGATGACCAGTTTCTTGCGCCGGGGCTTGTCCTTCTCAACGGGCGGTTGGGCCTCATCCAGGAAGACCACCGAAGGAGTCTCTTTCACCTCCTCGATCCGCGCCAGCTCGTACTGTTGTTGCAGAGTGATATATACTTCGGTCTGGATCCGAACTTCCCGCATCAGGCGCTCGAGTTCCAACTGCAGTCCAGGCGAATCGGAAACCTGGCGGTTGCGATCCCGGAATTCCTTCAGCACTTCCTCCGCATGGGTGAGCTCATTCTTAACTTCCTTCCGCCGCTTCTCGATGAACTCCCGATTCAGCCGCGCCTGGAGGCTGTGGACATTGACAGTGTAATCCACGATGGCGTTGTAAATGTAGTTGGCGATGTCCGCCGCCATCCGGGGCTCTTCCATCCAGACGCCCACTCTGATCAGACCAGACCGGGTTTCCTTCACCGAGATCCTTTTGGCCAGTTTTCTCAGGCCCCGGTCCTCCCATTTGGCGGTAAGATCGCGCTTCCTGCCGCCGGGGGTCAGGAGCGCCCTGATCCACACCCGGGGATTGAGCGAAAAGCCGGTGGTGTCATTGATCTCCCAGTAGGTGACCAGGCCCACCGGTTCCGTGAATTCCGCAGAATGCCATCTGTTATACATGATCATGGTATGCAGCCGGCGGGATTTCACGATATCGGGGATGTGAAAAGCGGTCTCCGCACCACCGACATCGAAGCCGAAGCTGGCGGCGACGCCTTTCAGCGCGCCGAGACCGGAGCTGCCGGTGGGTGTGGATGGATACAGGGTGATGGACGCCATGAACAGGGGGGTCAGCAGCAGGGCGTAGATTACACTCAAGGCAGTAATTGCACCGGTGATGTAGAGGATCAGTCTCCGGCCCCGCCAGAGCACCTGCCACAGGGCGCGCAGGTCGATCTCGTCGTCAGTGATGATCTTTATCCGGTCCTGGGGCATGGTTCCGATACCTGGCCTACATGCGGTAGCTGATAATGAATGGGATGGTCGTCAGGGAAGCGGCGACGGAGGATGCTCCGCCCCCAATGTTGAGGCCGAACCCCCTAAGCGCAGCCAGACCAGAAAGGCCGCCGACCTCTTGACCGGCCGATTCGCGGATAACTTTCGCGGTGGCCGTGTATTTGGTCGGACTGAAAATGGCGAGTGTCAGCCCTAAAACGAGTGACACGGCAATGGTCCAGCCGATGACCTTCCGGCGTCTGGTCAGGACTAGCAGGATATCGAGTAATGAAATACTCTCCTCCGTTTCACCATAGGGGACTGGTGTATCCGGGACCCTCAAGTTCTTTTCAGATATGCCTTCCAAACTCATGATAATCTAGGTGCTTACAACTCCTCTGTATCGGTGCAAGGCCCGCAGCATTTACGTTGTGCACCAAGTGATTTCCCTGTTTTTTAAATCTAGTGGGAATGTTAGTAATATTTTTGCCACTATATCAAAGTAAAAATGCCCGTCTACCGGAGCAGCGGCCGCAATAATGCCGGCTCTTCTCTCGCCAGTCCATCCCTGATACGGGATCAAGTCCTAAAAGTTCTGTAAAAAGGGCCTCGCCCGTTAGCCTGCCCGGGACTCCCCGAGGCGGGTACGCCCAGGGCCAGGGCTACGGCCAGAGGGCTTTTTAGTTGCCTCTACTCCCCATATCATTACTAACTTTGATGTTAGATTTTGCCGGATTCAGGTACCCGTAACAAAGCCAGGTCATAGGCTAGAGATAAAGCATCAACCCCACTATCCAATCCCCAACCTCCGTGATCATTACATCCCGGGAGAGCCGCTATTCTCCTGATATCAACCCGGTTTTGCTTCCTTCCTGAGAGAGCAGGTGTCGCTGAAGCGACCGGCCATGACCAGCCGGAACACTTAACAATCTTTATCCCTTTCCTGAAGCATCCATGTCAAGCAACCAGCTAAAAGCCATCCTGAAGCTCATCGGCATCCTGGTCTTCCTATACCTTTTTATCGTCGGCATCGGCGCCATGGGGCACTCCTTTAAGCTCTTCGGTAGGGAATTCTCGGAGCGCATCCTAAACACTACCGCCTCGCCTTTTGTCGGTCTCTTTATCGGGATTCTGGCCACATCGTTGGTGCAAAGCTCATCCACCACCACCTCCATTGTCGTCGGGATGGTGGCTGGCGGCGCGATTTCCATTTCCGGGGCGATCCCGATCATCATGGGGGCCAATATCGGGACGACCATCACCAACACCATCGTCTCCATGGGGCATGTCACCCGGAAGGCCGAGTTCCGCCGGGCCTTTGCCGCCGCCATCATGCACGATTTCTTTAACCTGCTCGCGGTGGCGATTCTGTTCCCCCTGGAACTGGCTACCGGTTTCCTGAACCGCTCGGCTTCCTACCTGGCGACCCTTTTCGAGGGCATCGGCGGCATGGCTCTTGGCAGCCCTCTGAAGGCGGCTACCAAGCCGGCCATCCACTTCCTGGCTGAGCTGGTGGGTCAGCAGCCGGTGCTGCTGCTTATTATCGGTATTCTGCTCATATTCGCCATGATAGCCGGCATCGTCAAAATACTGCGAAGCCTGGTTCTCATGAGGATTTCGGCCTTTTTTGACGAGCACCTTTTCAAGACAGCAACTCGGGCCTTCTTCTTCGGCATTCTGCTCACCACCCTGGTGCAGAGCAGCTCCATCACCACCTCCCTGGCCGTGCCGCTGGTGGGCGCTGGAATCCTGCGCCTGATCCAGGTCTTTCCCTACACCCTGGGGGCCAACATA
>SDBU01002749.1_pt1 | contig 22993 bp, 15 predicted proteins | sample 2277071 | NCBI WGS metagenome assembly SDBU01 (sample SAMN10397929, study PRJNA504765) | marine sediment metagenome | isolation source: marine sediment core GS08_GC12, 126 cmbsf | place: Arctic Ocean: Gakkel Ridge, Loki's castle | collected 2008 | reverse complement strand
GGTCTGGCCCCACGCGGACTACCCGCTCGTCGAGATCGGCCGGATGGTGCTCGACCGCAATCCCCAGAGCTACTTCGCCGAAGTCGAGCAGGCGGCATTCAGCCCCGGCAACTTCGTGCCCGGCATCGCGGCATCGCCCGACAAGATGCTTCAGGCGCGCATCATATCTTACCACGACGCTCACCTCCACCGCCTGGGCCCGAACTACCAGCTTCTGCCGGTCAACGCTCCCAACGCATGCAAGGCGAGCAACTACCAGCGCGACGGCTACATGCGGCTGGATGACGGCGGCGGAGCAGGCCCGAACTACTGGCCCAACTCCATGGGGGGACCCGCACCCGATCCGTCGGTCGCTGAACCGCCCATTCACGTGGAGGGTCAGGCGGCGCGGCATCCCCAGGAGCTTACCGACGATGACTTCTTCCAGCCCGGTGAACTCTACCGTCGTGTGATGAGAGACACAGACCGCGACCACCTGATCGGAAACATCGTCGCTCACCTCAGCAGGGCGCAGAAACGAATCCAGCTCCGCCAGACGGCGCTTTTCTTCAAGGCCGATCCGGACTACGGTCACCGCGTCGCAAAGGGTCTCGGCCTGGACGTGAAGAAGGTGGAGAGCCTGGCCGCCATGTCGCAGGATGAGAGGGTCAAGGCTACGGCCGCAGGGACTGAGCCGTACGGGTAGCCCCTCAGTCCTCACTGCTGCTGTTGCGCCGCTTCGCCGGCCCGGGCTGGACGGCGTCGCTGAAAGGCGGCTCGTGGGATCTGTAGGGGCTCCTCCCACGATGGACGGTCGGGCTGCCAACTGGGCAATGCGCTTTTATGACAATGCCAATCGATTGACATCCCTGACCAACAAAAAAAAGAAAGGGGTGAGGCACCTATTCTAGTATAGGGTTAGGTGTTTGTCGAGACGGACAAGTATTCTTCCAGAAGTGCGGCTTCCGCACCATTGCTCCAGGGGGCACCTCCGGTAAGTGAATCGCTGGGAGTGAGAGGGAGGTCGAGTTGAGGATAGATGACGATTTTGCCGGGGAAGGTGTACTTGTGCACCTCAGCTATGCCTTCGATAGCCGCCTGTATGCCTCCTACTGCGGCGACACAGTTATTGGGGTCGATGATGCCTTCCTGACAATCTGCTAGCGCACGCTTGAGCGCGGAGATGGGTGAGCCTGAGGTGGCGATGATGGTAATGTTGCCATAGTGCATGTCGTTGAGGTTCAGGCGGGCAAAGGCTTGCTCACGGTCGGGAAAGCCAGCGAACACGTTGATGAAGCCCCCGAAGGTAACGTAGTCGAAAGCCTCCTGGAAGACCTCCACATCGGGGCACAGGATAATGATGTCATCCACGGTCTTGGGTGGAATCACCTCTGATGTGGGTGTCTTATGGGCATCAGTGCAAACCAGCTCGACGCCCTTTTCTCGAGCCAGGGGGCGGAAGGTGCGCTGAGCTCGCTCCAGGCGCAGGGGATTGACCTCGGAGACGTAAATGCGTGCGGGTCGGGCGCTGATGGCTTTTTCCAGATGCATCAGACCTAAGGGGCCCGCGCCCACCAGCCAGGTGATGCCCCCGGCCTTGACGGATTCGCTCTGGCGATGGTGCTCGTAAGCGTGATAAACACAGGCCCAGGGCTCGGCCAGGCCCACCTGCGCATAGCCCAGCCCGTCGCTGACGGGGATAAGGTAGCCGCCTTCGAGCACTTCTGCACCTATCACCTGGTACTGCTGAAGGCCGCCTTCCAGTTGATAGCCGTAGGCCATCGTCCTGCCTTCCTCATAGATATCGGGCTGGAGGGTGCAGCGGTCACCGACGGTGAATTGGTCTTTAAGCTTTTCACCCACCTGCACGATGGTAAAGGAGACCTCGTGACCGGGCACCACCGGGTGTCGGGCGAGGTCGCGGCCCTTGATGCGGGTGTGCAGGTCACCCTGAATCACCAGCTTGTAATCGGAGGCACACAGGCCGACGGCATCGATGCGCACCAGGAATTCCCGCTCGCCTATGGTGGGCACTTTGACGCGTTCGAGCTTCAGATTATCCAGCCCGCGTCCGGTAAGTTGCACCTGCCACATCTCCGGCGGTGGGTGGAAGGCAGGGGAAGGTTTCCTGTAATCGTCCAATACTGACATTGCCAACCAGCTTTCATCATCAAGAATAAGGTTCGAGTTATCCGGCGCGGAAGAGTTCTCCCAGGCGCTTGCCCAGGAACCGGCCGGCGACGAAGAGCGATACCCCCAGGAGCACCATCCCCAGCACGCCCATGGCAGAGGCAATGTAGGGACCTTTGTCAATCCAGGCGAAAAGGTCATACAGGGCGCGCGCAATGGGGTAGAACTTCCCCTTGGTTGCCAATATCAGGCTGTCACTGACTTCGAGCATGGCAAAGGAAAAGCACAGTATAGCGCCGCCAGTCAAATGCGCGAATATCAAAGGAATGGTAATTTTGCGCGCGGTGCGAAAAGCACTGGCACCCAGGTTTACCGATGCCTCCTCCAGAGAGGTGTGCACCTGCTGAAAGCCAGCATAAGCGGCGCGCACCATGTAAGGCAGGCGCCTCACCGCATAGCTGATGACCAGCAAAGGCACCGGGCTTCTCTTGAACGGGTCGAGGAACGACATGAAGTTGCCTGAAAATGCGGCGACGTATCCGAAGGCCAACACCAAGCCGGGCAGTGCCAGGGGTAACATGCTGGTGGCATCCAGGAGCGCCCCTCCCCAGACCTTCCTGCGCGTGAGGAGGTAGGCAATCGTGATTCCCAGCACGATATCCAGTGCGGTGGAGAGCGAACTGTAGAAGAGGCTGTTGCGGATGCTGGTGCGGGCCACCTCATGCGAGAAGACGGTGCCGAAGTTCGCCCACGTCATCTTCTCAGGCAGGATGCTCATAAACCAGGAGTCCGCTACCGAGGTCAGCACCACTGCCAGGTGAGGCAGCAGCGCCAGCCCACTCAGGACCAGGAGAAACACATAGATGAAGGCGACCATCCGGGCCGGAGCGCGTTTGAGGCTGCTGGCGGAGGTCCCCTTGCTGAGCAGCGCATAGGAGCGGGCTTTGAGGAAGCGCTTTGCCAGGTAGAAGCTCAAGATGGTAATGAGAATGACCACGACCACCAGCGCATAGCCGGTGGGGTTGGCATGGAGGTCCGTCACCATGTCGAATATTTGCACAGCAACCACGCGGCGGTAGTTGAGGATGAGCGGGGTTCCCAGGTCGGTAAAGGCCCAGATGAAGACGATGATGGCGCCGGCGAAGTAACCCGGCAGCATCAGCGGGAAGGTGACCTTGCGAAAGAGTCGCCAGCCGCTATCCCCCAGAGAGCGGGCCGCTTCTTCCAGCGAGGGGTCCACGTTGGCGAGGCTGGCCACTACATTCAGATACATGATGGGGTAGAGATGCAGCACCTGCAAGACCACCACGCCCCAGAAGCCAGCCGCGCCGAACCAGTCGATGGCTACTACCTCGGGTGCTTCCTTGAGCAGCCCGATGTGTGCCAGACCCGCCCCCAGCAATTGAATTAGTCGATTCACGGAGCCGAAGCGGGCGAATATCTGCTTAACACCAATGGCGCCAACGAAAGGAGGCATGATGATGGGAAGCAGGATCAGTCCTCCTATCCAGGCCTTGCCTTTGAAGTTGTATTTGGCGTGAAAGAAAGCCAGAGGCAGGCTGACCAGCGTGGTCAGAACGGTGGTGGTAATGCCTATAAGCAGACTCCTCAAGATGGCGCCCCGCAGCACCGGATCGACCAGAATGGCCTCCAGGAACCGGGGTGTGAATTGCTTGTTATAGACGAAGGCCTGGGTGAAGACGTAGCCCAGGGGATAATAGAGAAAGAGCCCGAAGAAGACCCATAGGCAGATTACGAGTACCAGCGAGGAGCCGGAAAAACGTGAGCGCGATGCCATTGATTCTCCGCGGTTGTAGGAAGTAACATGCTCCGGGCGTCATCTGCCTAGTGCAGGTTGCGCGCAATTAGCGAATCATTATAGTGACAAGGGCACCGCGCATAAATAAAAACCTTGACAGTTCCGCCGTGAGGCTTAATATTATAGCAGTCTTATGCTCCGAAGAATGAGTCTCTGGGGACGGCTCTTGCGTTTCCGGGATGCTCAAGGTTCAGGGGCTTTCAGAGGGGGATTAGCTCAGTTGGGAGAGCGTTTGGCTGGCAGCCAAAAGGTCAGGGGTTCGAGCCCCCTATCCTCCACTTGTCACACATGCAAGCCCGAGGGACCGTCTGAGGGACACATGTCAACACGTCGTCTTTTAAGAATTACCGCCAGGCTGCTGCTGTTCTTTCTCGCGGTGCTGCTGGCCTCAGCGCAATTGGCGCGGGCGGAAAGCGAACCACTGCTTGAGGAAGGTGGCAAGGTCTATATCATCAACATCAAAGAAGCCATCATGTCCCGCGGGCTTGCCGCCTATATCACCCGCTGGGTTGCTGCCGCCAAGGATGCTGATGCTGACTATATCGTCGTGGAGATTGATACGCCTGGGGGCCTGGTGGATGTCACGCTGGCGATTTGTGATGAAATTCACGGAGCTGCACCCGTGCGGACTGTCGCCTACGTCACCGGCAATGCCTGGAGCGCTGGGGCGCTGATTGCCATCGCCTGTGATAAAATCTATATGGCGCCCAATGCCACCATCGGCTCAGCCAGCCCCGTGACACTAAGCCCGGAAGGACAGCCCGTCACCCTGGGTGAAAAGGAGGTCTCAGCCGTCCGCGCCAAGTTCAAGGCCTGGGCACAGACCAAAGGGCACGACCCAACCCTGGCAGTGGCCATGGTGGACAAGGACCTGGAAGTAAAAGAAGTCCTGGTTGACGGTGAGCGACGCTTCCTGACCGAGGACGACCTGGAAAGAGAGAAACGGACCAAAGGCGAAGATAGAGTCGAGGAAATTGGCACCGTCGTGCGCAAGGACAAGCTCCTCAATCTGACTGCCTCCGATGCCCAGAGCTACGATTTTATCAGCGGGGTCGTCGCTGACAGGAGTGAGCTCTTCGAGGCACTGGGGTTGCGCCGTCCTGAAGTCCTCGATACCCAGAAGAGCTGGTCGGAGACCTTCTTCGGCTTCCTGACTAACCCCATGGTCGCAGGCCTTTTGCTGATGATTGGCTTGATAGGCCTTTACACCGAGTTCAAGATGCCCGGCTTCGGCCTGCCAGGCATTGCGGGCATCTCCTGCCTGGCGCTGTTCTTCTTCAGCCACTACCTGGTGGGGTTGGCCAACTACACCGAGATTCTGCTCTTTCTTGCGGGGGTGGTGCTTTTGGTCATTGAGCTTTTTGTGACCCCGGGTTTCGGTTTCCTGGGGGCGTCCGGCATTGTGCTGATACTGGTGGGCTTGTTCCTGACGCTGATCAGAGTCAGTCTTCCCACTGAGCCCTGGGACTGGCGCAATTTTCAAAATGCGCTCCTGGTGATGTTGGCCGCCACTACAGGGGTGCTGGTGGCGGCAGCGATATTGGGAAAATATCTGCCCGTGACACCTTACTTGAAGAGGCTCATCCTGGTAAGCACCGGCGCCGGCAGCGGTGAGGCAGCTTCAGTATCTCCTGCCCCTTCCTCTCAGGTGAGCGTGGGTGAGGAGGGCGTGACGGCAAGCAAGCTCAGGCCGGCGGGGAAAGCCTATTTTGGCGAGCGGCTGGTGAATGTGTTGACCGAGGGCGATTTCATCGAGAAGGGGGCCACGGTTCGAATGCTGAAAGTGATGGGTAATCACCTGGTGGTGAGAGAGGTCAAACCCGGCGCATCTGAACAAGAGCTGTCCTGAAAAGGAGAGGCATTGGACATTCCTGCAGCACTAGAAGAGGTATTGGACATTTCTGCATCACTAGGCCTGGCGGTGTTCCTGTTCGTTCTGGGGTCGGCCATAGCCGTAGCCGAGGTGCTGATTCCTTCCTTCGGATTCTTGACTGTCATGAGTCTCATCTGTTTCGTGAGTTGCTTTGTTGTTGCCTTCAAGGTGGGGACGGCCTGTGGTGTGGTCTTCATTCTGTTGACCATATTCCTGGTGCCCGGGCTCGTCATCCTGGCTTTTCGCCGACTGCCCTCCAGTCGCATAGGAAAGAAGCTCATCCTTTCCAGCACCGGCAAAGGCTCGGACCCACACCCTGAGGAAGGGGAAGAAGAGACTCCTTTGCAGGAGTTTGTGGGCAAGGAGGGCATTGCCCACTCCAAGCTGCGTCCGGGCGGGATTGCTGATTTCGAGGGCAGGCGGGTGAGCGTGGTCGCCGAGAGCGGCTTTATCGAGGCTGGTGCGCGGATACAGGCGCTGCAGGCGGAAGGAAATCGCATCATGGTGCGCGCCCTCGAACACCAAGAGGAGCCCGAAGAGGAAGCCTAACTTAAGACGTAATGGGAAGAGGTTTGGTAGGCTGTCCGCAAGCTGATGTTCGGTGCAGCCGGAAAAAGAGTTGCTTGGCAATCGGCCTCGCGTTATTATGGGTGCGGGAACAGAATCGCAATAATGGTTTCGTACTTAAACCTGGAAGGAGGAAACGATGAGTGGTGGCAAGGTTTTCTTTATTGCCGTTGGAATAGTGGTCGTTTTTGTTGGCCTGGTTGTTCTGGGCAAGTATGCGCGGCTCTGGGTACAGGCCCTGGCCAGCGGCGCCCGGGTGACTATCTTACAACTTATAGGGATGAGCTTGCGTAAGGTTAACGCCACCATAGTGGTGCGCTCCCGGATTGCCGCAGTGAAGGCAGGTATTCCTTTGGAGTGCAGCAAACTGGAGGCACATTATCTGGCCGGTGGCAACGTGCCCAACGTGGTCAAGGCGCTAATCAAGGCCTATGGCGCGAACATGAATCTCACCTGGGAGGAAGCCCGCAAGATCGACCTGGCAGGCAGAGACATCCTGATGGCAGTGAGTGAATACGTGACTCCTAAGGTTATCGATTGTCCGGACCCGGCGCTGGGTAAAACCACCCTGGATGCGGTGGCGAAGGATGGCATTCAGGTGAAAGCCACCAGCCGCATCACCGTGCGCACCAATATCCCTGCGCTGGTGGGTGGCGCTACGGCTGAGACCGTCATTGCTCGAGTGGGTGAGGGCATCGTCAGCACCATCGGCTCTTCGGAAAGCTATAAGGCTGTGCTGGAGAACCCGGATAACATCAGCCGCACCGTGCTGAGTAAGGGGCTGGAATCGGAGACCGCCTACAACATCGTCTCGGTTGATATTCGCGATGTGGATGTGGGAGAGAACATCGGCGCCCAACTGCAGACCCGCCAGGCTGAGGCCAACATGAAGATTGCGCAGGCCCAGGCCGAGACCCGCCGCGCCATGGCAGTAGCATCGGAGCAGGAAAACTCGGCCAAGGTAATGGAGAATCGGGCCCTGGTCGTGCTCGCCGAGGCTGAGGTCCCCAAAGCGATGGCGCAGGCCTTCCGTGAGGGCAACCTGGGATTGATGGACTATTACCGCATGAAGAATATCCAGGCTGACACCAAGATGCGCGATAGCATTGGTGGCGAAGGTGAGCAGCAAAGCTAAACCGCCTGCACGGGACTGTCTGCGACGAGTTCCGTTGGCTCCCTCAGCGCCTGTAGGGCAAGGGCTTGTCCCCTTGTCAATCAGAGTTGTCAAGGAAGCGAGGCATTAAGATGGGTGGTAGCTTGCTCTATTTCATCATAGTGGTGGCGACTGTGATCTATATGATGGTTGCCATCAACAAGGCCAAGCAGGAGGAGGAGCGCAAAAGAGCTCAGGGTGCTCCGCGGGAGCCAGAAGAGGAGGAGGAGGAAGTCGCCCTTGAAGAGGTGCACCAGCGCCTCAAGACACTGCTCCAGGGTGAGCCCCTCGAGCCTCCTCGTCCTTCTCCACCTCACCCGAGCCAGGAGACCCCCAGGCTTCGTCCGACTGTAGGTCCCGCTGAGCCTGCCCCTAGGGCCATTGAACCCCCACCTCAGCCAGCGGCGCGCAAGCCGGCGCCGGTGGCCCCGAGCACATTAACACGAGTTGAGTCCTTCCGAGCTGCCGACACCCGCCGTCGCCGTCCGGTTCGGCCCGTGCCTACCAGGCCAGGACCGCCGCCTCCACCTGCTCTGCCCGGCAGAGCGGGACCAGGGCCAGCGCGCAGGGTTGGACTTCCCACGACACCACTGGGTAGCCTGAGCCGGAGCGAGCTTCGCCGCGCAGTGGTGATGATGGAGGTCCTGGGTGTGCCTCTGACATCCAGACCAGCGGGCGGGCAGTCCACTCCACCTATTATGAATCTCCCTCATCCGCCGCGTGACTGAGCTCGTCGGAGGCAATCGGCGAGTAGGGCAAGGGCTTGTCCCTTGCCGCCTCCTAGCGTGCGGACTTGCTCGAGACAACGGGCAGAGACGAGACCAGTCCGTGCAACCGAGAACTTGCTGCGTGTAACTTAGCTTTCCGGGCCCGTCAGTATCCGTCCCGGTCGCGCACCGGTGTGTGTCCCCTGTTCCTGCACCGGCTTTCCGTTCACAAACACGTATTCCACCCCCACCGAGTACTGCTTTGGTTCCAGGTAGGTGGCCTTGTCAATGATGGTGTCCGGGTTGAAGATAGTGACGTCGGCGAAGTAGCCGCGCTTCAGTTGCCCGCGCCTGTTCAGGTTCAATCTCTGCGCCGGGTAACCTGCCAACTTCCAGACTGCTTGTTCCAGCGTAAACACCTTCATCCCCCGCACGTAACGTCCCAGAACGCGCGCCGCCGTGCCGAAGCCCCGGGGGTGAGGCTTGCCCCGCGCGAAAGGTTCCTTTACAGCGCGGGCCGAAGAATCGGAGCCTATCATCACAAAAGGCCATTTCAGAATCTCACGCAGGTTGTCCTCCGACATCCAGAAGTAGATGGCACTGACCTGCCGCTCTTCTTCTACAATGAGCGTCAGTGCTGCTTCCAGCGGGTCCGTGCCCAGCGCCTCGGCAACTTCGGACAGCCTCATCCCTTCGAAGTGCTTGTTCTTCTCGGATGCCACGTAGCTAATCACGATGGACTGCCAATACTCCTCGTCCTGCTCTTTGGCCTGCACCTCCTGGATGAGGGCTTTGCGGGTGGCTGGGTCCTTAAGGCGCTTGACCTCCTCCGCGGTGCCACCCTCATACACCCAGGGGGGCAGGATGCTATCCAATGAGGTGGCCGATGCCGTGTAGGGATAGCGGTCGCAGGTGAGGTCAGCGCCCCTGTCGATGGCCTGGTCGAGCATCATCTTCAAGCCCACCGTCTTGTGCCAGTTGTGCTTTTCTATCGCTTTCACGTGGGCAATCTCGACCCGCACGCCACTGGCTTCCTGGATGTCGAGCACCTCCTGCACCGCCGCCAGAAGCTCATCGCCCTCGTTACGCATGTGGGTACTGTAGATACCATCGTATTCCTTGACGACTTTGCAGAGCTCCGCAATCTCGCGCCGGTCCGCATAGCAGCCGGGCGCATAGAGAAGCCCCGAAGACAGCCCGAAGGCACCGGCCTCCATCGCAAGGCGGACCTCGCTTTTCATCTCCTTGAGCTCTTTCGCGGTGGGGGGACGATTGTCTAACCCCATGACAAAAGCGCGGATGGCCCCTTGCCCAACCTGGAGCACCCGGTTGAGCGAGTACCCTATGGCTTCCGCCTCCGCCTTGTAGCCCTCGATATCTTCCCAGTCACCCGCCAGGCCGTAGCGCGCCAGGTCCTTCTGGCGCTGCTCCCTTACCGACCCCCGCTGGGGATAGGGCGACGTGCCACAACTACACACTACCTCCGTCGTTACGCCGTTATGTACCTTGCTGTCCCCGGTGGGAATGATGAGTGACATCACGTCGCTGTGCGTGTGAATGTCTATAAAGCCGGGCGCCACCACCCACCCTGAGGCGTCGATTCGCTGTCTGGCAGAGGCTTCCTTCAGGTCTCCGACTGCGGCAATGCTGTCCCCTTCAATGGCGACGTCACCTGCGAAGCCCTTTTCACCTGAGCCATCGACAATCAGCCCGTGGTGGATGATTACATCATAGGTTGCCATCGAATCGTCTCCCAGGATGTCCTGCTAAGGTAAGTTGGTTGTGTACTCACCCGGTTTCCCTGCTACTTTCTGACATGCTCAAATATTGAAATTGTGCTCGAATGTCAAGAGCTTTCTGAGCGCAGGTGCAATTGTCATCGGCACAAGTGCCTGGGCTGAAAAAAGAATTTGGAATTTTCAAATTTTCCCCTTGACAACTTCTACAAATGTGGTAACGCTTACTACAGATGTAGAAGAAAGGAGCGTAAGCGTATGAAACTGACCAGCGCTGAATGGCAAGTGATGAATGCGCTCTGGCGAGGGTATCCTGCCACCGCGCAGGACATCGCCGAGCGCCTTGAAGGTGAAACCACCTGGGCCTACACCACCATCAAGACCATGCTTTCCCGCCTCGTGAAGAAGGGCGCGGTGTCCGCGCGCAAGCGCGCCAATGTCAGCATCTACCAGCCCTTACTTACTCGTCGAAAGGCGCGTATGCGCGCGCTCGGCGCGCTCCTGGAAGATGCCTTCGAGGGCGCCGTAGGCCCGCTCGTGCACTTCCTCGTCGAGGAGGAGAAGCTTTCTCCTGCCGAAAGGCAGCGGCTCCTTGCCGCGCTCAAAGAAAAATCAAAAACGTAGGGTAAGCGATGATTGACGTGCTGAACTCCCTGGGACGAATTTGGTGGGCGTGGATGTGGCCCATGTGTGGGCAGGTGGCGCTGCTTGCCGCCCTGGTATGGATAATGGACCTCTTCCTTCGTCGGCGCGCTTGGCCACAGGTGCGCTATGCGCTCTGGCTTCTGGTACTGGTTAAGCTCATCATCCCCCCGACCTTTTCCCTCCCCACCAGCGTCTCCGCGCGCGCCATTGACGTCGGCCGACCGAAACTGGCCGCAGTTGCGCCCGGGATGCTGACACCTGCGCACGTGGAACCCGTCCCCTCCGAACCAGACTTCTCCGCTGTCGCTACGGAGCAAACTCCACCGGCATCCCCCGCCGCGCCCATAGAACTCGATACGACTGAGCTGCCTGCGCCGAAAAGGCGAGCCCTTTCGCTTCAAGCCTGGTTGATGTTGGTGTCCAGCGCGGCGAGCTTGCTCCTTTTCCTGGTGCTTATGCTGCGAACCCGGCGCCTCCGCCGACGGGTCTTAAGTGAGACCAATCCCGAAGATGTGTCCCCCTGGATGAATGAAGTGCTTCACGAATGCGCCCGAAACTTGAGGCTCAAAAGGCTCCCGCGCCTTGTGGTTACGGAGCACGTCGGGAGCGCTGCTGTCCTGGGCGTCTTTCGACCGGTGCTGCTCCTGCCGCGTGAGGTGAGTGCAAATGCCTCGCGTGAAGAGATGTCGCACATTCTTCTCCACGAATTGGCGCACGTCAAGCGAGGCGATTTGATTGTGAATGCGCTCCAGACCCTTCTGCACATCGTCTATTGGTTCCACCCGCTGGTGTGGTTGGGAGGTCGGCGCCTGAGGCACCTGCGCGAGCTCTGCTGCGATGCTACCGTCTCCACTGTGCTCAAGGAAAGGACAAGCGAATACAGGAGGACCATCATGAAGGCATCGGAAAAACTGGTAATAGGTGAGACAGGTGTGAGTCTGGGGCTCCTGGGACTTTTCGAAAATGCCAGCCGCCTGCGCCAGCGCCTGGAACACCTCACCCGCCCCACCTGGAAACACCCGCGCCTGCGCATGCTTGCCTCCCTCACCACTGCCGCCCTCATGCTCGCCTGCATCCTGCCCATGGCAGGAGGAAAGGGACGCACTGACGAAACTCCCATACCGGAAAGGGGTGCTACCTGGGGTGAGGCAATGGAGGGATTGCGCTGTCGGTGGGTGACAGCTTCCGGGCCTGTTGCTGCTGGGACTACGCCTGTGCTGACTATGGAAGTCAAGAACGTATCCGCTTCAGGGATCTTCTGGTACTGTGGCAGCGAAATCTCCTGGGGCTTGAGTTGGCCTAACAGTAGCCTGCGCGAGGGCACGATGCATCCCAGGTTCAATGTCCAGATGGGGCCGGGGGTGCGCCCGGCGACTGCTCGGGAGGCGAGAAAGGAGTTCAACATTGGCATAAGCAAGGGGAGGAAGGACAGCGACCCCATACCGCGCTATTATCACCTGTCACCAGGTAGCAGACTTACGCTGACAGCCAAGTGGCCCTGGAGGCTCGAGAGCCCTGGACGGGTCAGGATAGAGGCAGCGCTGGCACGTTACTCCAGCGTGAACTTCGCGCGGGTGACCGGGACGGACCGCGATGCTCCGTTTGACAAGCCCTGGCTCACCTGCCCGCCACTGGTGCTCGTGGTCGCGGAGGCAAAGCCTGGCGCGAAGCAGGAGGAGCCAGCCTGGGGTGAGGTCTCGAACGGCCTGCAATGCAGGCTCTTGCCTGAAACCCAGACAGTGGAAGTGACAGAGGAAGAGAAGCCTCAGGATATCGAACTCTATATAAGGTACGAATTGCGGAACGTGGGAGACAGGGTAGTCAGGTTTCTGCCCTGGGATACGCCTTTGAAGCAGCGTATGTCCGAGTCCTACCTGAAGGTAATAGACCCGGATGGACAGCCAGCGCGCTACCGGGGGAGACGCGCTGAGCGAATGCCACCCCGGAAGGACAACTATCTCAGCATTGCGCCGGGTCAAACCCTGACCAATTGCATTCGCCTGACCTACGACTTCACCAAGCTGGGCGAGTATCAGGTTTCAATCACGACAACCAGGAAACCAGTACCGGACCCGGAGATTCTGTTCTACTACGGCGGCGTTGCTGAAGAAGCCAAGAAGAACCCCGACAACCTGTGGACAGGCACCCTCAAGTCTAACACCATTAACGTGAATATCGTCAGGCCTGGTCAGGAGTTGCCTGGAGGTGTAGCAAAAAAGCCCACCGAGGCAGAATGGGGTGAGACGGTGGAGGGGGTGCAGTGCCGCCTGCGAGCGGACAAGCTGGTCTGGGAGGCAGGAGAAGTTCCCACTTTGAAGGCAGATGTCCGCAACCAGGGAATGCACAGGGTGTTTGTGCTTCCTTTCGGGAAGCAACATGGCTACATCCAGTTCAACGGACAATGGTGTTGGCGAGGGGACGCTAAAGTAATGTGGGCAACCATTATTCTTGGGCCTGGCGAAGAACATCATGACTACACGCTCATAGTCCCCCAGGCCCTGCTGACGGAAGGTCGTGAACGGCTTAGCCTTACCCCCGGCAAGCACACTATCCGTGTGGCTTTTGAAGCCAGGCGTCGGGGCCAACGGGAGGGATTCCGGATTATCAGCAATCCGGTCGAGATTGAGGTCCTTCCGCCGTGGGGCAAGGCAGTGGAGGGGGTGCAGTGCCGCCTGCGCGCGGACAAACTGGTCTGGGAGGCAGGAGAAATTCCCGTGGTGGAACTTGATGTCCGCAACCGTGGGAAGCGCGATCTGAAATTCCTGCAGGGCCCCGAGTACATCGAATTTGAGATGGATGGCCTGAGGTATTACCATCCGATTACGCTGGGCGGGATCGACATTCACCCGCTTCCCCCCGGTGCCCAGGTCAGTGGAATTCGCCTGCCACTCTACAGGCAATTGCGGAAAACCGACCCACCCCCTCAGATTGAACAGGGAAAGCATCAGGTTCGCGTCACCATTGATATTCACCCGGCCGAGGGGGACGGTGGCAACTGGATCAAGGTCACCAGCAATCCGGTCGAGGTTGAAATTCTCAGCCTGTTGGAGGCGTTCAAGGCCGAGCGTGTTCTCTGGAAGCAAGCTAATATTGGAAGAGAGCTGATCGCGCTCGGGGACAAGAGTGCCATCCCGGAGGTGGCCAAGATGCTCAAGTCGCAGGAGTGTTCCGTGCGCTGCAATGCCGGGTGGGTTCTTGTGGGACTGGGGGACGAGCGCGGTTTGGTAGCGGTTCTCGCGGAGCTTAAGGACACCAGCCCGAGACCGACGAAGCGTATTCGAAGTGACGGAACACCAGACGTTGCTGGTCAAATCCGGCAGGACCGTTACTACGCGGCGCATGTCCTGGGAGAGACCGGCGACCGGCGGGCCGTCCCAGCGCTGATCGAAGTGCTCAAGGATGAATCGATTAACTACCAGGCGGCCATCATACTGGGAAAGTTGGGTGATCGACGCGCGGTGCGGCCGCTGAAGCAGATGCTGAAGATTCCCGACCCCTCGCAAAGACTATGGGCAGCTTATGGTCTGGCCAGACTGGGAGACCCCGTGGGTGTGGCGACGCTGGTCGAATTCGTCAAAGACCCGCAGTGGACGCGCCGCCGTCATGCAGTCGATGCCTTAGGAGAACTTCAGGACAAGCGCGCTGTGCCCGCACTCATTGAAGCGCTGAAAGATGAAAACGTCAACGTGCGGGTGAGCGCGGCCAAGGCGTTGGGCAAACTTGGCGATCCGCGCGCCATCGATTCCCTCGAAGCACTCTCTCAGGACAACGCGGTCACAACCTCGGGTCGGCCAACGGCTGTGCGGGATGCCGCGGCGCAGGCAATTCGCCAGATCCGAAGCGTCACGGAGAAGGTCGTTGACCCGCCTTGGGGCAAGGCAGTGGAGGGGGTGCAATGCCGCCTGCGGGCGGAGAAGGCGGTGTGGGAGGCAGGGGAAGTTCCCAGCTTCAGGGCGGATGTTCGCAACCTGGGGAAGCGCGACCTTTTGGTGTTTCGGTCGCAGTTGGGATGCCAGGTTGAGTTTAACGGCAAGTGGTTTGAGCAGAAGGAAATCGGCGCACCGATGTCTTTCTTCCCTCCCGGTCAGCGGTACGACGATATCTCCATTCCTCTTGAAGGTCCGTGGGTGACCCCGAGGGATGACGAACGGCTCCGGCTGGAACCCGGCAAGCACACGGTTCGCGTTGCTTTCATTTGCGAACCAACGCGCTTGACGCCGGGCAAACCCGTCCGTGCCATCAGCAATCCGGTCGAGATTGAAATCGTGCCTGCTGAGAGGTAGCAGGAACTCAGCGGGTTTGGTCTGGTGGGTTATCGCGGCGGCGGGTTCTTCGAGCAGGGCGGTCTGGGGCAGCATCTTTCAGGCGCTGTTCGAAGCGCTTGACCTGGGGGTCGTCGGGGTTTTTGGACGTTGTCTGGTTCAGTGCGCGACTCGCTTTCTTTCTTTGAGCATTTCTACGAAAGCTTCCAGGCGCAGTCGGGTGCGCGCATCAACCCGAGCGGGCTTGTCACCCTCCAGGGTGAGTAGCGGCAGTTTAAGTTCCTCCCGCAAGATTATGTCCTCAATCTGACGAAAACAGAAGCTCTGCACATAGTGAATCAGCCCGTCCAGTCGGCGGAGCTCGGTCTGCTTCTTGATGTCGCGGATGCGCCCAAAGACATCGTAAGGGTAGGTGTAAGCCAGGTAGCGGTCTAGAAGATCGGGAATCAGAGAGACCATGCTGAACTGTCTTTGCATCTCATTAAACACCACGCGCGCGCCGAAGGATTCCATTATCTCGTAGAAATCACTGAAAATGGGAGGGACGCCGAGGAACCCCAATCTCACGTCCGGAGCTTGAGGCGGGCGCTGCTCGGCCTGCATGAGGAATTGGTCCAGGTCTTTCTCGAAGCTGTCAGGGTCGGAGTTGAAATCGCTGGCACTGACCAGGTAAAGGTGATTCTCGAAGCCGCTGGTCTTGTTCTCCTTCCAGGTGAGTTCATCCAGACGTGCCAATTTCCTGCGGATGCGGTCGAGGCGTGCGGTGGCAACTGTGAGCTTTGTGGGAGTCATGCCTAAAGCTTTAGCGAGCTTCTGCATCTGGAGTTCGAGCAGGTCACGGTCGCGGTCGTAAGGGTAGGCAAAAGGGATGATGCGCTTACCCGCGCGCTGGTAAAGCTCCATCAGCGCATGGGTGTTGCTGCAATCCCCCTGGGTCACGGCAATGATGGTTTCGATATCGGGGCGCTCCAGAGCCACCGAGTATATGCCTTTGATCCAGCCACAGACGTTGTGGGGAAAGCCGGCCTCCTCGGCACGCTGGACTGATCTTTGAGGGTCGGGGCTGTTGATAAAGAGGTTGTTGAGGTCAACGGGCACACAATCCGCGGCCATGATGATTTCGACGGGGATGGTGGTGGTAAAGCCTATTTTCCGGGTCATGTGCGCTACCCCGTTTCTTGGTAGGGAATGGGGTCTTTGAGGTTGAGCTGGCGAAAAGCATCGAGGCGGGCGCGGCAGCTTTCACAGCGCCCGCAGGCCAACCCTTCGCTCAGGTAGCAGGACCAGCTCAGATGAAAAGGCGCGCCCAGCCTCATTCCTTCCTTGAGCACTTCGTTCTTGGTCATGTGCAGGATGGGGGTCACAATCTCCACTTGGGTTTCAGGCCTGGTGCCCACCTTTATCAATTGCTCGTAGGTGCGAAAGTATTCCTCGCGGCAGTCGGGATAGCCGGGGCTGTCGGGCTCAACCGTGCCGATGAAGATTCTCCCGGCGCCAATCACCTCGGCCCAGGAGACGGCAATGGACAGGAGGTGCGTATTGCGAAAGGGAACGTAAGTGCTGGGAATGTGTAGGCTGTCGCCTCTTGCATTGGGTACGGGAATGCTTACATCAGTCAGACTCGACCCACCTATGTGGCGCAGGTAATCGATGCTGACCGCCAGCTTTCTTTCCGCAGGCACCTCGTAGAATGCCGCAATCTCCTCGAATGCTTGCTTTTCGCGCCTTTCAGTGCGCTGTCCATAGCTTACGTGCAACATTGCCAACTCATGGTTGCGACTGTGCGCAATGGCCGCCGTGACCAGGCTGTCCATGCCTCCACTCACCAGGACGATGGCAAGATTGCCCTTTTCACACACCTCTGACATCTGCTCCCCAGATGTATTTATGCAGCCCGAGCCCCAATCTGACGGACAGTCCGTCACCAAGAATCCAGTTGGCAAGTGTCCGTGGTTCGAGAACTCCGAAAGCAGGTGAGAGAATCACGCTGGCAACTCTTTCCAATTTTCCGCGCGCGATTAGGTCCTTGCTCCATTCGTAATCGGCTCTGGAAGTCAGCACAAACTTCACTTCATCGGTGGGATTGAGCTTTTCCAGGTTGGACCAGCACATCTCCTTGGATTCGCCACTGCCCGGGGTCTTGATGTCCACAATCCTCGTGACCCCCGTCGGTACCAGGTCGATGTCGAGACTGCCATTGGTCTCGAGAAGAACCTGGTAGTCTTGTTTCATAAGGGTTTCTGCAAGTGCTGGCGTCTCTGCCTGCAACAGCGGCTCGCCGCCTGTGATCTCGACGAGATGGCCTCCAAGCTCATCAACCTGCGCGAGTATCTGCTCAATGGAAAGCAGCTCGCCCTCCTCGTAAGCATAGCGCGTGTCGCAGTAGGTGCAGCGCAGGTTACAGCCTGTCAGCCTGATGAAAACACAGGGCAGACCGGCGTAACTGGACTCCCCCTGGATGCTTCGGTAAATCTCGTTGACCTTGAGTGTCAACTGTTCTGCCTCCTGTTTGGCGTCCTCAGAAGAGATAGAACGAATGTCCCTGCCCGTGCCAGAAGATGACATCCACTATAGTCCCCAGACCGGCGCCGGCGGCATGGCCGATGATGAGACCGATGAAGAAGGGCTTGGCTTTCTGATAGAGCGACAATCCACCTATGCGAATGATAATCAACTTTGTCAGCCAGGCGGTGAAGATGGAGAACATGCACCATCTAATCTGGATAACCGCTGCCACCGTAAAGCCTATGGGGTGAATGAACCACCAGGGGAAATGCAGCCTCATGAACATGACGAAGGCAGTGAACGCGGCGCCGGCCCCCAGGCATATGAGGCGATTGGCGTCAGGGCCGACGGGGTTGCGCATCTTGGTGACGACCTCGTTGAAAGGTACTACTGCCCCACCCCCGAAGATCCAGCCACCAAAGTTGAAAGCGCCATGGCTGTAGGCCAAATAGATGGTGAAAAGGATGGAGCCGACCATGCCCAATGCCACGGAGAAGATGATGGCGAAGGAAAGTGAAGTGCGGCTGATGCGCTTCTCGGCGGAAAGCTTGACCGCATTCGCAGCGAAAGGTAGGAAGATGCAGATGGGGTCACACAGGAACACGTAAGAGAATGCCATGGAGGTCATGGCCCCCCCGCTGGTGGTAATGTGGTGCCCCAGGGTGCGCAGCACGAAGCTCTGCGGGTTTAAGGGACTCCTGACAAACACCAGCCCCGCATCAATCACACAGCGGGTGACGCCTATGTAGATGACCAACACAGCGAGGACAAACATGATGATAGCCACCAGGGGCATACCCGCACGGTGGAACCAGACCATGATGTAGCTAAGCGAGACGACCAGGCCTATAACTGCCGCGCGGTAGGAGGTCATCTCCTGCGAATCATCTACCGGGTGATTCCGGTTCCAGGCTTTGTGGAACACGTCCTTCAGATGTCCCCGGGCCAGGTACAGGCTGAATCCCACCAGCACGATGAATCCACCCCAGCCCTGCCAGGCCATGGCCGGGGGATTGCTGGAGTAGGTATCGCCGGCGCCGATGGTGAACCCGACTTTATTGAAGATGGCCTGCTGCACCAGACCCAAAGCATAGAAAAGCCAGATGCTCAAGGAGACGTCCAGCCTGACCAAGTAGATCAAGCCCAGCACCAAGAGCGAGAGTCTGACGGCAATGGGGGGAAGCGTGGGGAGGGGGCGGATCTCGCCCCAGTTAAGCTGGAACTGCGGGATGAGTTCGGGACGAAACCAGCTCATCATGTTCCAACTGATGGCAAAAAAGGTGACGCCAAAGCCCACCCAGAAGAGCTTGCTTCTCATGAATTTAGGCATCAGGTGCGGCGAGGCGGATTCCTCGACCATGGTCAGGGGCACCTCGGTCAGCGGAAAGACCAGCCTTTCCCGTTCCACCCACTGCCTCCTCATGATAGTGGCCAACGAGAAGTTGGCAACCAGCATAGCGCCCATCAAAGGCAGCCACCAGGCCAGAGGCACCAGCCAGACGTTCCAGGGGATGGACTCGCCTTCAGGCAAGCCCTCGTAGAACCACTTCATGGCTTTGAGATTCTGGGGCGCAATCCAGCGAGGGATGTACTCGTGAAAGTATTCTGCCCAGCGGTTCTCAGGGCTGGCAAAGTAATAGGGCGCCGCGGTGTTGGATAAGAGATAAGAGGTGAGTCCGTAGCCCACCGGGAAGCCACCCACCAATACCATGATGAAAATGACCGTCAACTCCTCGGGCGAGAACCCCGACGTGCGCTTGATGGCCTTGAGCACCACGTTCAGCACTGCCACCACCAGGAGGAAGGGGAAGGTCACCCCGATGGGGAGGTAGTTGCTGTAGAGAAGCGTGGTGTGCACCACATACTGAAAGTAGGGGGAGGCAAAGCAAAGCCCGAGCACTATAGCAGCGCCCACCAGAAAGGCTCTGAGTGTCAGGCCCCTGGCACGGGCTCGGTTCTGTGTGCTTTCGTCCATGTCCATAACGTAAGCAGGTTCGTTTTGTGTCGGGTCTTTCCGTAGGTACAGCCGTGGGCAAAGCGTTTCACCATTATAGGGGGAACATGACCCTGCGCTAGCGGAATGTTCGCATGGCGCAGGCAAGATGGTTGTCGATGGCTGTTACTGGGACGGTAGGCAAGAATGGGGAACGACCTGCGAATACTGCTTGCCAGTGACCACGACAGTGATATACTCGATGCCCAAAGGAGAACGCATACTGCTTCCTGGCTACGCCTGTTGAAAGGAGTCTGCCGTGCGCATACTTTACCTTGACCTGGACTGCTGCCGCGCTGACCACCTGGGCATCAACGGTTATCACCGCAATACCAGTCCCAACATTGACGCAATTGCTCGGGAGGGAGTGAGCTTCACCAACTGTGGCTGTTCCAACTCTCCCTGTCTGCCCTCCCGCGCCAGCCTCTTTACCGGGCGCTTTGGCATCAACAATGGCATCGTAGCGCACCATGGGATTGGCGGGCGGATGCGTCTGCCTGATTCCCATCATCGAGACCCCGCCCAGCCCTTCCTCATGCACCACCTCTGGCACCAGGGCATGAAGACCGTGACCTTCAGTTGCTTCCACGACCGCCACAATGCCTGGTGGTTCACGGCGGGCTGGGAGGAGATTCACTGTGCCACCCAGAAGCGCGGACAGGAGACGGCAGATGAGTGGAATGCGGTGTGCCTGCCCTGGTTCAAGCAGCATGCCAGGGAGGACAACTGGTTCGTGCACGTGCATTACTGGGACATCCACAGCCACTACCGCATCCCCATTGAGTGGGCGAAGCGCTTCGAAAACGAGCCCCCTCCTGCCTGGCCTGACCAGGAAGCCATCGACCGCCACCAGGAAATCTACGGGCCTCGAACGGCGCGGGACTGGTTCTACGACCGTGAGGGTAACAGCTGCCCCTCCTTCTGTCCCACCATGCCTGACCAGATCTGCACCGTCGCCGACTTCAAGAAGATGATAGACGGTTACGATGGTGCTATTTCCTATGCGGACTACCATGCGGGTCAGATTTTCGAGGTGCTTGACGATGCCGACGTGCTGGATGAGACTGCCATCATCGTAAGCGGGGACCATGGCGATTCCTTCGGCGAGCACGGGCAGTATGCAGACCATGGCATTGCCAACAACCCCGTGCATAATATCCCCATGATTGTGCGCTGGCCGGGGTTGGGTCATTCAGGGATTTCGGATGCGCTTATCTATGGGTTGGACCTGGCGCCGACCTTGAGTGAGCTTCTCAGGATTCCCGTGCCCACGGGCTGGGATGGGACTTCCTTCGCACCGGCGCTGCGCGGGGAAGAGTTTGCCGGTCAGCCTTACATGGTCTGGGACCATGGCATATATACCTTCACCCGCTCGGTGCGCACGTCCAGGTGGCTTTTGATTCACATCCTGCATCCGGGGCTGTATCCTTACGATGAACCCTACTGGCTCTTCGACATGGAAAACGATTACTACCAGACCAGGAACGTGGCTGACGAGCGCCCGGAGGTGGTAGCGGAGCTTAATAGTATGCTCACCGAGTGGAAGCACGAGCAGGTCAGAAAGGGCTGCGCGCCCGACCCGTTGGAAGAGATGGTGAAAGAGGGCCCCTTCCTCTACATGAAGCCTGAAACTATGCTCAAGCGATTGGAAAAGACCGGGCGTGAGCACTTTGCCGACGACCTCCGCAAACGTCTCGCCCGCTTCCACCCCAACCGCTTTTCGTCTTAAATGCGCTGGAGGGAGGCACGGTCTTGAGACTTCGAAAGGGCGGATGTTGCGAAGGGTGATGCATAGAACAGGTGATTTAATACTCGTTCTGGCAAGTCTTGCAGGCCTCTTTCTGGTTGGTGGATGTGCCGCGCTGCCGAGGATACCGAAGGTGCCGGGCTTGACCAGGCCGGCAGTGCAGGCAGCGCAGTTCCTGAAGTATCGGGCGCTGGATGCGCTGGACATGTTCGAGGTGGGCGTGGAATGGGGGCCGGGGTGGCGCCTCGATGTGAAATACGGCCTGGGTATGTTTGGTATGGGAGAGGGCAAAGCGCGGATGTTCAGACTGGGGCAGCGCCCCGGGAGCAGCCTGGCCTCGATGTCGCGACTGCTAACTCATCCCCGTTCCTTCCACACCGCGTGGGAAGAGTTTGCGCCCGTGCCTTTCCCGGCCGGGCTGCCTGTGGTCCTGGTGGTATATCCTTTTGTGAGCGGAGAAAGCAGAGCTGACCCGGTGTGGCTGGTGTTATTGATTGGGGCTGAAGCGGAAAGGGAGGGGCGGTCAGCATACCTCATTCGCCGAGAACTGAGCCGGGTGGCCTTCATGGCTTCCACACCCGAGAGGAATCTCTGGGGGAAGTCATTTGCGGTCGGCGCCGAGGTGATGTTGGGGCTGGGCGCCCGCGCCCGGGTCTATCCGATAGAAATCCTGGATTTCCTGGCGGGTGTAGTGGGCTGGGACTTGCTCCGAGACGATCGAGGGTATCCCCGCCAGGCCATCATGACCCCGGTGAGATGAAAGGGTTTCCTGGCGCCCTCCTTCTGCTGGCCCGGAAGCTGCACCTATGACTTCCAATTGCCCCTTGAGCCTTGACAGAACTCTCACCGCACGTCCGGCTGGTATCTGCGCTGCTCGCAGGAAGCGAATCGCTTTCGAAGCCTTAAATAGCAAGGATTTTGGTTGACTTTGCCGACGCCAATTGAAAAGATTAAGTTTCTATCTATAGTAAGGTGTGGAGATGTCGGTAGTCAACGTGGGACTGGTCGGTTTAGGGACGGTAGGGACGGCGGTAGCTGAGATGCTACTGCGGCGGCGGGCAGAAATCCGGGTGCGCACCGGCGCTGATCTTTGTCTCAAGCGCATTGTGGATACCGACCTCGAGCGTCAGCGCAAGGTCAGAATCCCTCGGGGGCTACTCTCCGACGACCTCAGCCTTATCCTCGACGACCCGGATATTAGTGTGGTGGTAGAGCTGGTGGGAGGCACGGGTGCAGCTCGCAGTATTGTGAAAAAAGCGCTCCAGCGAGGCAAGAACGTGGTGACGGCCAACAAAGCGCTGCTGGCCAACTATGGCAGGGAGCTTATCGAGACGGCGCGCAAAGCGGGTGCCAGCATTTCTTTCGAAGGGTCTGTGGCTGGCGGCATCCCCATTATCAGCGCCCTCGAGGACGGGCTGGCAGCCAACCGCATCAAGACCATCCGGGGCATCGTCAATGGCACCTGCAATTACATTCTCACCAAGATGGAGCAGGATAGCATAAGCTACAAGGAGGCGCTCAAGAGTGCGCAGAAGCGAGGCTATGCGGAGCGGGACCCCACCCTCGATGTGGACGGGACGGATTCCGTTCACAAGCTGGCGATACTGGCGCGCATTGCTTTCGCGACTGACTTCGACCAGCGGCGGATTCATAAGGAGGGCATCACCCACATCGAGCTGGGCGACATAGAATATGCAAAAGAGCTGGGATACCGGGTTAAGCTCCTGGCCATCGGCAAGCGCAACGGCGACGAGCTTGAACTCAGGGTGCATCCCACCCTGGTGCCCCTTGCCGACCCGCTGGCAGCGGTGGAGGGCGTGTTCAATGCCATCGCCATTGAGGGGGAGCCGGTAGGTGAAACAGTATTCTACGGAAGG
>SDBU01002748.1_pt1 | contig 23004 bp, 26 predicted proteins | sample 2277071 | NCBI WGS metagenome assembly SDBU01 (sample SAMN10397929, study PRJNA504765) | marine sediment metagenome | isolation source: marine sediment core GS08_GC12, 126 cmbsf | place: Arctic Ocean: Gakkel Ridge, Loki's castle | collected 2008 | reverse complement strand
TTCACTGCGTTCCAAATTATTACCCCTGCCTTTCAGCATTGCGAGGTAGCGGAAAGGCAGGGGTTAATTCGGCCAACGACTTATGTTCACTGCGTTCCATAAGTCGTGGCCTCATTAAATAAAACCGCCCCCATGACGGGGGCGGCGAAGGAGGGCTAACTGGGAAAACAGGTTCCTACATGCGCGACCGCTCTTGCTTCGGATACCCGACGAACTGGACGAGGGCGACCCGCTGGTGGTCTTTGAGTTCCATCGCGCGGCCGAGCGCCTTGCGGTCGATCCTCTCTTTCACCATGCTGCGCAGCCCCTCCGAGAGGCAGAAGAGGTTCACGTTCTGGCTGAGCAGACCCGCCTGGGCGCGGGCGTAGAAGGGCACGTCGCCGGCGGTGACCTTCTCGGCGAGCACCTCGGCATCGGCGACATAGATCAACCCGACCAGGGCCTCCCGACGGGCCAGGTGCCTCTGCAATACCGTCCCGGCGCGATCGTCGCCGACGTGTCTCAAGTCCTGATCGGTCCTATCGTACACGTAAAGGTTTTCTCTCGTCACGACATACAGGTCTATGCCGGGCTCCGCCGAAACGGCCTCTTTCCAGACGAGGCTGTCCGGATGGACGTGGTGGAAGGCGGCCAGCGCCACCTGCTCCATCATCTGGCGGCTCAAGACGACCCGGCTGAAGACATTGCGCATCTGATACTCACGCAGCGCCTCAAAGATCGGCAGCCCCGCGATCTTCTGGCCGGGACTCAGGATAGCCTTGGAGGACATCTCCTGCGCGTAGATCATGTAGAGGTTGCCGCAGGCCAGCCCGAACAGGATAACCAGCAGCCCGACCAGTCTTTTATGAAAAGCACCCCGTTTATTCATGGAAATCCCCTGCCTGCCGACAGGCAGGCATCCAGTGACATCCCGCCGAAGCAGGGTATCCTGCGAAGGTGGGATGGAAATCCCCTGCCTGCCGACAGGCAGGCATCCAGTGACATCCCGCCGAAGCAGGGTATCCTGCGAAGGCGGGATAAGATCTCGCTACCTATTACCTATATATAGGCTATATCCGGTCGAACGGCCCGTCACACCTGTGATAAAGCTCTTCGATCTTTTCGCGGATCTCGCTCGCCCTGGCCACCATCGCAAGGACCGAGCAGCCGGTCAGGCGCTGGATGTCCTTGATGGCCTCGCTGTTCAGGGGGTTGGCCATGGCAACGGTCAAGACGTTGTTGAACTTGTCGATCACGATCACGCAGTAATGGCGCGCGACCTCGACGGGGACGATCGGGATGACGCGGCTGTCGAGCTCGTAGTGGCTCATGGGGATATACGGAAAACCGTAATGAGTCGTCAGCTCGTGGACGATCTCCTCTTCATCCGCAAACCCCAGATGCACAAGGATATGTTCGATGTGTCCGCCGAACTGCCGCTGGTGGTCCAGCGCGCTCCTGATCTTCGATACGTCCAGGCGCTTTTCTGTGCCCGATGCCGATCTCACCACGCGGCGGCGCAGGTGCGCGCCGCCCTTCTGGCGCGGCGGCTCACAACAACGTTCGTGATCGATGATGGTGAGGGCCTCGAGCATCGGGATCCACCTGGAGCCGGCCCCCAACAGAAAAGATTCTACCTTATGCTTATGCCCGGATTCTTCCTTCGCCGGCTCAGGGATCTTCGGCTCTATCCGGGGCTCCCCTGCTTCTACGCGGTGATCGAGGGATTCTCCGACAAGGGGGTCAAAAGTCATGACGCAACATGCTTTCTCTCTTAACCTATTGCAACAATGTGGGTTGTAACAAAATCAAATCTCGCAACAGACCTCTCCTCCCACATATGATTTGCAGCAATAATCATGCCAGACGAAAGAAAACCTTTCATCAAAATGCAACCAACTGAATTAAAAAATGTTATGAACTATTCGAGGTTGGGGAATGGGAGGCTAAAAAGACAAGGCGCGAGGGATAATACTATAACGCCCTGTCCAAAAAAAGAGCCACTGTTGACTTTTGTAACACCAAGAGGGTTGCTATCTTAGCGTTTGTGCGCGTAGGCGTCCGCCGAACGGCGCGCGCGCAGGAGAGAGATAAGAAGATTGACGAGGAAGAGGCCGAAGATCACCCCAAACCAGACCGGGGCGCGGCCGGTCTTGATGAAACCGACATACGCCCCTGTCAGGTCGCAGCCCGGGCACCATCCCAAAAAGAAGCGGACGGGACATGACAAATACCCGTCCGCTGGTCCTGGAACCAGAACTTCGAAACCTGCCGCCGCGCTCCAGAGGATAAACGGCAAGTTGTGATCCCACAGAATCCGGAGCGCCTTCTTGTTCACTTCATAACGTATCAGACGCTGCTTCCCTGAAGGTCGTTGCCGTTGGCGTCTTTCAGCTTCTTCGTGGCGATCAGGATCACGTCGATCAGCCACCAGATGCCGCAGCCGGCGCCGGTCAGCAGCTTCACGACACCCAACACCGTATAACCGAGATAAAACCTGTCAATACCGAGACCGCCAAGAAAGATCGAGAGCAAAAGAGCCGTCATAAACTGTTTCTTCTCGCCTTCGGCCATAAAGACCTCCTTTTGTAGTTGCCCTGCCGTTGCGTTCTTTTGTCCTATTTTATGCTGAAACCCTGCGCCGCGCAACAAAAAAAAGAGACTGATAGACCAGATCAAAAAGTCTCAAATTTTGAGACTGAAAGACCTGGTCTATTAGTCTCATTTTGACGTTGGAATGGAACGACAGGGGCTGCGGCCTGTCCACAAAAAGCAACAAAAAGGGCCGGGGAACCCCCCCCCTCTTCACCCTATCTTTCTTAGGCGTAAATGATTAAGAATTCTTTCTCGTGCAGGCGCCCTGGCACGGAATATGCAGCTTAATATAGGTAAGGAGCAGAGTATGCCTGACACACGACGTCATCAACGCATCCGGCTGGACGGACAGGTGGCTATCAAGACCCCCGTCCCTGGCGACCGGTTGCGCGTGATGCGGGCCTACCTGGACGACATCAGCCTGGGCGGGGCGCGCCTGTACGCCGAGGAGGCGGTCGACGTGGACCAGCCCGTGAAGATGCGCATGCGCATCCCCTGGTCCGGCCGCGTGGTCCGGGGGACCGGCCACGTGCGCCACGTGGCCCTGACAAGAAGGGCGGGCCAGCCCCGCTACGCGCTGGGCGTCGAGTTCATGCACATGGACCGCGACAAGGTCCGCCGCATGATCGACGACAAACTGGGCGGCGGCCGGCTGAAGTTCGCCGCGATGCGGCAGAGGAGACGGGAACTGGGTTTTGTCCTGAGGATCTCCCCTGTCCTTGTCATCGCGACGTGGCTCATCATCAGCGGCGCCTTCCGGGCCCAGGGTTCGATGCGGGAAGATCAACAGTTCATAAGAGACTTCAAAAAGGGAGTCCTCCACTTCCTCTATAACAGCGAGTAGGCCTCGCGGCCTACGGACACCGCCCCTTGAAAAAGACCGCCGAGACACCGGCGGTCTTTTTTGCGTCCGGTCCTGCCGCCAACAAAATCTTTTGACGTCACAGACATGAGCGTCTAATATAAAGGAATAGAAACTTAATTTGTCCCATGCCGCGAAAAGACAGACGTCACGGAACCTCCGGCGGGAAGACAAAAGAAGGCAAATAAAAACAAGGCGCATGATACCTTCTCCCTTTTTTCTCTTTGCGGCGTGGCTCGCCATCTTCTGCATCTTCTCAGGCATAGGCCTGACGGTGCGGCGGTGGATGGGCACGGCGCCCCCGGCCCGGATCGAGCACTTCTTTTCCTGCTTCTGGGTGGGGCTGGCCATCGGGACCTTCTTCCTGCAGATCTGGCACTTCTTCGCTCCGATCAACACAGCGGCATTCTTTCTGGTCCTGGCCTGGGGCGGCGCGGGACTCTGGCAGTATGCCCGCTACATGCGACGCCAGCCCCGGCTCACCAAAAAACAGAGGAAGGCCCTCGCCAAGAGTCAGGCGCCGCAACCGCGCCTCGGCTGGTCTTTTTATCTGCCGGCTCTCGGCTTCGCCTGGCTCGTCGCGTTCTACGCCTCCTTCCTGCCCACCTTTTATGACGCGGGGCTCTATCACCTGCCCACCATGCGATGGGTCACCTCTTTTCCGGTGGTCCCGGGTCTGGGCAACCTGCACGCGCGCCTGGCCTTCAATCAATCCTACTTTCTCTACGTCGGCCTCCTGGAGGCGTGGACGGGCCGTGGCACACACCTGGCCAACAGCGCCCTGGTCCTGGCCGCCATCCTCCAGTTCTGGATCAGCTTCCTGAGGGTCCTGCGCCCCGTCGGCAGACGTCGGCCCGTCGATATCTTCCAGGCGCTCATGCTCCCCTTCATCGTCCATCAGGTCTTTCTGGTCTTCATGCCCAGCCCCTCGCCGGATCTGGCCGTCATGATCCTGGCCATCATCTGCTCATCGCTTCTCTTGCGGCTCCTGGAAAACAGCGAAGACGACGCCGCTGAAACGCCGTGGTCTTTCTACGGCCTCTTCACCCTGATCCTCCTGGGCGTCACGACTAAGATCACCTTCCTGATCTACGGCGGCACGTCTCTTCTCCTCCTGCTGATCGTCATGTGGCGCTCGCGGCAGGCCATCCTGCTGGGCAACACGGCCCGTCTCGCCTGGGGGATCATCATCACCGGGCTCTTCGCCGTCGTCCCGTGGGCCGTGCGCGGGGTCATCATGACGGGATGGATCGCCTACCCTCTGCCCTTCGGCAGGTTCGATGTCGACTGGCGCCTGCCCACGGCCAGCCTCGAACAGATGTGCGCGTCGATCATGGACTATGCGCACGATGTCTGGAAGAAGGTCGGGGTCTATCACCTGCGCACCTATATCATCATGCCCCTCGTGCTGGCCGCGCTGGGGTTGATCCCCAATGTCGTGACCTTCTTCCGGAAAAAGACGGCCGAGACACATCCGGCCCTCTGGCTCCTGCCCATCCCCTGCATCGTGACGCTCATCCACTGGTATGTCCAGATCCCGAACCTGCGCTTCGGCTACGCCTTCTTTGCGATGCTGCCGGCCGCCATCTTCACGCTGTGGCTGCGCGCCCTGAAAAACCCCTCGAGGATCGTCGCCGTCTACCTCATCCTCTTTGCCGGCGCGATCACCTATCAGGACGTCGTAGAGAAGCGCACCGTCAATATGGTCAGAAAAAACCGCATCGTCACGAAGCGCCTCGAGAAGGTCTGGCGGACCGACAAGACAAGCTGGCTGACCGAACAGAGCTACCTCCCATTCGTCACGCACTCGGGGCTCTTCCTCTACGTGCCGATCAAGGACGACCGGTGCTGGGACACCGACCAGCTATGCACCCCCTATCCGCGGCGCGATCTCAGGCTCCGCCGGCCGCCGTGGCTGCGCCATGGTTTCGTCATGAGCCCCTTCAACGAAGACGACCCTGATGTGGGCTTCGCGCATAAGAACATCAAGCCGTCTCTCAACGAGATCCCGGACTGAGGACCCGCGATGCCCCGTTCTTTCATCTTGACGGCAGGACCCGCTTCTTTTACGATATATCCGTACCTCGATGAGACACCCTATGAAGATCTCCGTCATCATCCCCGTCTTTAACGAGAAGCTGACGATCGCCGAGATCGTCCGGCAGGTGCGCGCCGTCCCCCTGGATAAAGAGATCATCATCGTGGACGACGGCTCCACCGACGGGACCCGCGACATCCTCGCCGCCCTCAAGGCCCCCGAGATAAAGGTCGTCTACCAGGAGCGCAACCGGGGCAAGGGCGCGGCCCTGCGGCGCGGCATCCGGGAGGCGACCGGCGACATCGTCATCATCCAGGACGCGGACCTCGAGTACTACCCCGAAGAATACAGCATCCTGATCCAGAAGATCCTCGAGAACAAGGCCGACGTGGTCTACGGGACGCGCTTCCTGGGCGCGCACCGCATCTTCTACTTCTGGCACGCCTTCGGCAACCGCCTCCTGAACCTGATCGCCAACATCCTCTACGACACGACCCTGAGCGACCTCATGACGTGCTACAAGGCCTTCCGCGCGGAGGTGATCAAGAAACTGCCCTTATCGGCCGACGGCTTCGGCATCGAGGCGGAGATCACGGCCCGCGTCTTCCAGAAACGGCTGCGCGTCTATGAGGTCCCCGTCTCCTACAACGGCCGGGATTACGAGCAGGGGAAAAAGATCAGGTGGACGGACTTCTTCGGGTGCGTGGGCTGGCTGCTCCGGTGCAAGTGGGACCACGGCAGGATCGACGTGGGCGAGGAGACGCTGCGGCGCATGCGCGGCCTGCGCAACAACACGCGCTGCCAGATCGCCGCCATCAAGCCCTATCTGGGGGATAAGGTCCTGGAGACCGGGTCCGGGATCGGCACGCTCTCGACCGCCCTGGCCACGCACAGCCGACGCCTCATCCTCTCGGACATCCGGGATACCTACTTAAGGCAACTGGAAGGCCGCTTCGGCTGCGCGCCCCACGTCTCGGTCGTGCGCTTCGACATCAGCCAGGACCCGCCGGCCGAGCTACGCGGCCATCCCGTGGACACGATCGTCTGCGTGAACGTCCTGGAACATATCGAAGACCACGAAAAGACGCTCAAGACCTTTCACGGGATCCTCCCCAGGGAGGGACGCCTGGTCCTGCTGGTCCCGGCGCACAAAAGCCTCTACGGCTCGCTCGACCGCCACCTCGACCATGCCCGCCGGTATGAGAAGAAGGAGTTGGCGGACCTCCTGCAGCGCGCCGGTTTCACCGTCGAGCTCATGAAGTTCCACAATACCTTCGCGTCCTTCGGCTGGTTCCTCAACAGCCGGATCCTGCGCCGCAAGATCCTCCCCTGCCTCCAGGGGAGGCTCTTCGACCTCTGCCTGCCGTTCCTCCTCAAGCTCGAAAAGCTCCTGCCGAAGTCCTGGGGTATATCCCTCATTGCCGTCGCCCGCAAATGAAGCTCCACGGCTTAACAGCCGTGGAGCGGAATCCCGCCCGAAAACCATTCACTTCTGTTCTTACGAAATGGTTTTCTGGGTGCGGGATAAAAAGCTGCCCCGCCCAAAGATCTTGGGCGGGGCTCCGTTGAAGGCGCCGCCTCCGGCGGCGCACATTAAGGTACGAAGGGGGCGGAGGTTTTGGGTGGCCTCCCGGCTCCCTGGGGCTTCTCGCCCCCTTGGGTTAGAGTGACGCTCAACCCCTGATATTGCCCAGGGCGCACACCGGATCTCTGAGGCCGCTAAAAGTATAACATACCCCTTTCGCGGCCGACAAGGGGAACGGACACTTTTTCATCTCTGTCCCGCCATCGCCTTCAGGTGATTCCAGAACTTCTTCCAGAGAAAGAAGTGGCTCACGCCGTTGATCAAGAGGCCTGAAAAGACCGCTGCCCTGAAACCCGGGTCTCCCGCGACCCACATCCCCGCCCCCACGCCCAAGAGGAAGACGGATACCAGCAGGCCGCCCACAAAAATCAAAAACTCTCTACGCCGCATCGGATCCATGGAAAAACCCTCAGGCCTCCGGGGAACGCAAGGTCAGCGAGGCGACCAGGTGGTCAAAGGCCTCTTCAAGACGGGGATATTCGTCCTCGGTGTTGACGTAGCGGACCTGATACAACCACGTCCCGCGCACGAAGAGGATCACCACGCGTAGGTCTCGGGTTTCCCTTCCTTGAAATCGATGCTGGCCTTTGATCTTCCCCGTTTATCTATGCGCGCCTCAAACGAGATGCGGAAAGGCCTGGTGCCCGGTCCGAACGGATCGCCTTTTTCCAACACGATGACGTAAACAAATTCCTGGGTCCTTATGATGAATATGTTGAGGGAGATCGGGACGTCGTGTATGCGGCCGTCCGGCCCTTTCATCTGCCGCGCCTTTGCCTGAAAGAGCTGCGCCCCCTCTACCCGATACGAACTGGCGACATCGAGGCCTATCGCCTCGCAGACCTCGCTGACCTTAACGGGCACCTCCTCCAGAAAAAACGACCCTCGGAACTTCTCCTGAAAGGTCCAAAGGTTCACCCCGTCAAGACTGCTGACAGGAAAACACTCCACGTTGAGCCGTTGGGTCGTCCCGCCTTCCAGGATGCCGGACAAGTCTTCATACAGATAAAAGGATGCGGCAGGCGCCTCGTCAAAAAAGAAGGACGGGCTCTGCTCGCTCCGATAGACCCTCATGGGGGCGGGAAGTGAAGACTCCTTGGCGAACCTGAAGGCCAGATGGCACTTTCTCAGGACGATGACGTCGTGCCCTTTGTCCGGCCTCAGGGGTTTTAGAGGGGCCGGCTCCTCACCGTAACAGACCACGGCCGCCAGGAAGAGGAGCGCGCTGCAGGCCACAAGTCTCTTTTTCATCACCCCTGCCTTGCCGGGAATCACCTGCCGAAGAAGACATCGATGAAGTCCGCGATGGCCCTTCTGTCCTCCGGCTTGATCCTCTCAAAGTGGATGCCGTACCGAAAGGCCTTCTCCGGCAGGGCGAGCCTGTTCACGACGCAACCTTCGATCTCCATCTCCTGCTTGATGTCGCCGCCCCCCTTGCTGGCGTAGAGGAGGCTGAAGTTGATAAACAGGAGGGCGCCGGCCGGGATCTCGTAGTACGACTTGATCGCCATCCCCTCTTCGCTCAGGTCGAACATGATCGTCTTCTTCTTCTCTCCGCCGACGTGCATGGAGACGTCCATGGGCTCCCGGATCAGGTAACTGACCGCGAAGTCCACCCTGATCCTCTTGAATTTGCGCCTCTCGACACCCTTGAACTCCTCGCTCATGACAGTCTTCCTCCTTTTTGGAGATATCTTACCCCGCGCGGCCGGAGAGGTCAAATTTTATGTCCGGCCGCTCAATCCGTCAGCCGCTAAAAAATCCCCCACAGGTATCCGTCGTACGCCGGATCACGCACAAAAGACCCTTTTTCATCGCCCCCTCATCTTTGCGTCAATAGACCGGCTCGAATATCTGTCCGTAATATTCCCAGATGGACTGGACCGAACGGACGATCACCAGGCCCAGCACGCAAGTCGCCGCGATGACGATCACGCTGACGATGATCTTGTTCTTCCTGGTTAAACGGGGATTGAGCCAGCATAAAGGCAGGGCCAGGGGCCCCAGGCACAAGAAGGCCATGATCAGGGTCGTGGTCCTGAAATACCACTTGTCTTCGCCCACCCTGTCCAACAGACTGCCGCAGTGCTTGCACTTGATGGCTTCGTCCTGGATCTCTTCGGCGCAATAACGGCACTTCTTCATCTCTCTCTCCCGGCCTGCATCCTATTTACAATCCAGCTCCATCGTCTCCTTGCCCGATTCGATGATGAAGATCTTGCTGCCTGATTCCTTGCACTTTACCGGCTTGGCGATAAGCTGATAGCCTTCGTCTTTAAATTGTACCGAATATTCGTACCCCATGATCTCCTGGCCGTCATAGTTCTGGCTGATGTAGCCCGGGCCCTCCTCGGGATTCAAGAGCTCGTCCTCATCCTTGGGATATCTGTCATGCGCCGCCTTGAAGGCCTCGCAGGCGGTGACGAAGGCCTTGAGGTGAGCCCTGGCCGCATCGTCATTAACCGCCGTCTGCGCCACCTTCAGACTGTCCAGCCAATCCCCGAAGACATCCCCCGGCCTGACAAAAGCCAAAACACAAAAAACGCACAAAAGCGCCAACGCCCCGACAAACCCCTTGCGCCTTCCCATCTCTCCTCCTCGCCCCTGGGCCTTAGCTGTTGCTCTGCCTGCCGAACTTCTCAAAGACCCATAATAGCACCAAGGCCGGCACGACGGCAATGCTAAAGAAGCGGTAGAGGATAAGGACGACGATGACCGTGATGTTCAGAAGGTCTCCCGGGACCACGCCGGCCCGGAAGAGGGACGAGAACTTCGCATGGGAGAAACTAACGGAGTGTCTTCCTGAACCAGTCGACGCACAGCGCCTCGAAGCGGTCCGGGAAGGCGTCGAAGATCCTCTCGGCGTGGCCGGCGCCCTCGATGATCTCCAGCGCCTTGGGGTCGCGCGCGCGCTCGAACAACATCTTGCTGTGGGACGGCTTGATAAGCCAATCTTTTTCGCCGTGGACAAAGAGGACGGGACGCGGCGCTATCTTGTCCACGACATCCAGGGGCCGGATCTTGGGCAGGAACGGGTTGCCGGGCCTGACCCCCTTGCCCCTTCCCTTCTTACCTATATTGATCTTCAGGTCCTCGAGCATGTCGGGCTCCCAGAAGCGGGCGTCGATCTTGTTGAAGTCAGAGACCGCGCTCACCGCGATGACGCTGTGGATGCCGGGGCTCTGGGCCGCCTCGATCAGGGTCGTCGATGCGCCCAGGGAGAAGCCCATGACCCCGACCTTGGCGTATTCCTTCTTTTTCGCGTACGCGACGACCGCGCGCAGGTCCCGCGGCTCCTGCGAGGTCCAGGAGAAGAGGCCGCTGCTCTTGCCGTGGCCGCGGAAGTCAAAGGTGATGACGTCATAATGCCTGTTGAAGGCCTCGGCGATCGCCTCAAACAAGACGGTATCCTTATTATTATAGAAACCGTGGGCGATGATGATGACGCCGGGATAATCCCTCCGGTAATGGCGCAGGGCGATGCGCTCTCCGTCTTCGGTATGCAGGACGCTCCGGAATGCGGCATGCCGGCCCGAAGGGACTTTATCCATCGCCGCCTCCCTCTTCTTTTTTGAGACCGGCCCTCTCCTGCGCCATGGCCTTGATCTTCTTCAGGTCCCTCTTGCCCGACCCGAGGAGCGGGATGGCGTCGACCTGATAAAAGTTCTCTCTCTTGGGGACCCACAGCTTGGGGATCTCTTTTTGATTAAGCTTTTCCCAGACCTTCCCGGGCGCGAGCGCCCCCTTATAAAAGACGACCAGGGCCTCTCCCTTGCGCTCGTCCCGGACCGCGGTGACGGCGCAGACCGGCTCCGAGGTCCCCAGGATGGCCGAGACCTCCTCCTCTACCTTGATATGGGGCACCATCTCCCCACCGATCTTGCTGAACCGGCTCAGGCGGTCGGTAATATGGATGAAGCCGTCCTTGTCGATGCTGGCGATGTCGCCGGTCACGTACCAGCCGTCCCGGATGACCTCTTTGGTCTTCTCAGGCTGACCGAGATATCCCTTCATGACGTTGGGCCCCTTGACCAGCAGGAGTCCCTCTTCATCGAAAGACTTCAACTCCCCCGTCTCGGGGTCGACGCTCTTCGCCGCGACCCCCGGGATCGGATGGCCGACCTTGCCGGGCTTATTACCGATCTGCGCGATGGCCTCGTCGGTGTTGTCCGGGTCCGGCACGTTGAGCGCGACGATGGGTGAGAGCTCCGTGGCGCCGTAACCTTCATATGGGGTGATGCCGAACTTCTCGCGGAAGGCCTCGACCAGCGGGCCCTGCAGCTTCTCGGCGCCGGCGATGGCGCAACGGATACTCCTGAACTGCTCCTTCGTGCACTTGCGCTGGTAAGCCGAGAAGAAGGTCGGCGTGCCCAGGATGATCGTGGCCTTGTATTTTTCCACCAGCCGGCCGACCGTGCCCGCGTCCAGCGGGTTGACGTGATAGACGGCGGTCAGGCCCGTCCCCAAGGGAAAACACAGGCCCGCCGTAAAACCGAAGGAGTGGAAAAACGGCAGGACCCCCATGATCACGTCGTCGGGATGGACCTGCGCCACCTGATAAAAACCCTGGATGTTCGAGAAGACGTTGCCGTGGGAGAGCATGACGCCCTTGGGCGCACCCGTGCTGCCGCTCGAGAAGATGACGGTCGCGATGTCGTCCACGTTGGTCTTGTCCCCGCGCACGAAGAGCGCCTTGATCAGGAACGCCGGCAGGCAGAGCGCGGCGGCCGTGAACGCACTTTTTTCAAAGGCGCTTATCCGGCGGCCCAGGTCCTCCAAAAAGATCATGTTCTCTGCCGGCTCGATCTTCAACTTCTCCAGGAACCTCCTGGAGGTGATGACCTTCTCCATGCCGCACTGCCTGACCGCCGACTCCATGCTCTCTCTGGAAACGGTATAGTTCAGGTTGACGATGACCTTGCCGGCCAAGAGGATGGCGCCGTTGATGAGGGCGGCCATGCAGGACGGCGGCAGGAGGACCCCGACCATCTCAGGGCTCTCGGCGTCCGCGTCCTTCTCCGGGAAGAGCTTCTTCGACAAGAGGACCGCCATGCCCAGGGCCTGGATGTACTTTACCTCCAGGCCCGTCGAATCCGCCACGCAGAGCCGCAGCGGCCGCTTCTTGGCCTCCCGGATAAAGGCCATCTGTAATTTTTCCTGGTGGCCTCCCCTCAACTTAAAGGCATCCGCCGACAGCTCCTGCACGGCCAGCCGGACCTCGTGCACCTTTGCCTGCGGCGCCAGGGGCCGGCCGAAGGAGATGGTGACGGGGTACGGCGTGACGCGGGGCAGCTTCCAGAAGTAGCGGCCCCGCTCAAAGCTGAAGATGCTCCCCCAGATGCAGTCCAGGTGCATGGGGATGATCGGCGCGTCCAGGTCCTTCATGATGACTTCGAGGCCGCGGTTGAACGGCAGCATGTTGCCCGTGCGCGTGAGGGCACCCTCCGCGAAGATACAGACGAGGTGCCCCTCCTGGACCGCCTGGCGGGCCTGTTGGAGGGACTTCATGATCGTCTTGGGGGAGTCGGCGAGCGAGACGGGGATGGCGCGCATCGCCCGGCAGAACGAATTGAGGAAGCGATTTTCGTAGATGGGGCGGAAGACCAGGAAGCGGATGTGTCTCTTCAGGGAGGCAAGGAGGAGAGGCGGGTCCGCGTAGGAGACGTGGTTGCAGACCAAGAGGGCCCCGCCCTCTTGAGGGACGTTTTGTGCGCCGACGACCTTTATCTTATAAAGGGCGCGGGCGATGACCCAGCTGACCGCCTTAAGGATACGGAGGAGCACTCCCTGTCACCCATCCATGAGTTGCGCGGAGCGCCGCCGCTCAGCCCTTGGACTGACAGGTCTTATTCAACCTTCTTATATTGATAGAGATATCAAGAAGCAGGCCCAACATGAACATGCTTACCGTGATTATAAAGATCGCCATCCGTTACCTCCTTTATGGGTAGGGGCCGCATGCGTGCGGCTTGAGGATATCTTACCCTGTGGGGCCGGGAAGTAAAAGAATATTTTTCTTTTGCCGGCACGCCCGCGTGTTCTATAATAAAGACAAAATCATGAAATCTTTCTCTTTTAGCGACCAACTCTTAAAGACCCTCAGGCGCTGGGACCTGCTGGTCGTCTTCATCTTATACTTCTTCGTCTTTGATTTCTTCGGCCAGAGCGGCGGGGGCGGGGGCGGGACCTCCATGCTTGTGAGCTTCCTGCTCAAGCCGTTCGTCCTCTCTTTTGTCCTGCGCCGCCTGCTCGACGACCTTCGTCCCCAGGCGACGCCGGGCCGCAAGGCCTCTCCCTGGAAACACTTCCTGCCCTTCCTGGGCATAGAGTTCGCGCTGCGGACCTTCATCATCGTCTTTTTTGTCCTCCTCACCACCATCCTGGCCGCGGCCTTCCCGGTCATGCGCAATCAGGTCGTGAACTTCTACGTCATCGGCGTGGCGGGGAGCATGATCCTGGCCCTCCAGTTCTTCTGGTACGCGGCCCGGGCCTCTGTGGCCGGCGACTTCCTCGGCAGCCTCAAGCAGGCCATAGCGACCATCCGTGCGGTCCCGGCCGTGTATGCGTGGACGGTGTATCTTTTGATCATCAACACCATCGGCACACAGACACCGACGGCGACCCACCAGGACCGGCCGCTCCTGACCGTCCTGGCCACGAGCGTCCTCTTCGGCGTCCTCTTCCTGCACACCTACCGCATCGTCATGGCCGCGGCCCTGCAACGGGCCGGCCTTCGCGCGCCTGCGCAAGTACAGCTTCGTCTTCATCCTCATCCTCGTCCTGACGCCCATCCTGAGCTTCGTCCTCGGCATCCCGCTCTCGCTCTTCCTGGGATTCTCCGTCGGGATCATCGGCGCGGCGATCGGCCTCGTCTAAAAACAAAAAGGCGGACATCCCGTCCGCCGAAACAACACCCGCCTCCCCGCCCCGGGCCGCCTCACGTCTCCGGCCCGATAAGGTCCTTCAACAGCTCCCGGGCGTCCTCCAGGCGGTCATGCGCGACCATCACATCCATCGAAGACAGAAAGTGCACCGGCCCGTACATCGTCCCAAAGTGCTCCCCTTTGATGAAGTACGGGATCCCCTCCCCGTCCAGGATCGACTTGATGAACGCGATCTCGTCCTGCCGCGGGGTCGTATGCACCTTGACCCAGTCTCCTGCGGGCTCTCGTCTATCCATGGCACGCCCCCCTCTCCGGCCTAAAAATAATTGAGGACCTTATCCTTTCCTAAAACTGGTTTCATTATACCTTAAAACGAATGGGATAGAAAAACAAAAAGGGAGCCAACGTCGTAACGCGTTGACCCCCTTCGTGTTGAAAGTGGTGCGGCAGCATCGGGGGAACCGACCGCTCAACGTGCTAAACCAGTAGTTGCCCCTGCGGCGCCGCCTGAGAGTGCGGTCGCCACAGGGACTGCCCTAAATGGCAAATAGGCCAAAAACCAAGAAAATTGGCGCTTTAGAGATACCAAAATATCGATGATATTGGAGAATTATCGAGAAACTAAACCTGAGAAACTAATCGCCGATTCGGAGATAATGAGATGGTTTAGCGAGACTTATTGGGCTGGATTTTTCGGACCGGCGGCGGGAAGGAAAGCTGGGATAGTCAGTGCCAAAACAAGAGGGGCAATAACGCCCTAACCCTTTGACACAGCGACACATGAAAACAGCCCTGACCGGCGGTGCCGATCAGGGCGTTTGCTTCTCTCTGTGTGGATTCCGAGAGAATGAAGTGGTTGCCCCTGCTGCATCCCCGCACAGGAGAACGTGCGGGGATGAGCGCAGCAGGGACTACCCTAGATGTCAAAAGGCCTGCCGGAAAACGGCAGGTCTTTTGACACACTTAAGTGGTTGCGGGGGTCAGTCTACTATAGGGATTAATCTCCGATTCCAGATCACCTAATTACATAACCAATAAGCCAGAATATCCCGGAATTTGACGCTTTAGAGATAGATCTTATGTCCGTTTTGTCCGCTATTCTTTGACTGAATTATCTCTAACATATTGCGATACAAATAGTAGAGATATGTCCACTCACAATGGGTGGACATTCATCAAATATTAAGTGCAGGTTTATACTGTTGCGACAAATTCTTCTAAAACAGAGGGCATCTCATCCCAGATGCGACCATCAAACAATCTTCCGGCTTTCTTCTTATTAACACCGCCCCATTGCTTAAAGAAAAACAGCACATTTTGTGCCAAACATTGATCCCGAATATCAACAAATTTAAGAACTTTCACAAATAACTTATAGATTAAATACCGTCTTTTCGATCTTTTGCTTGGAAAACGCCGCTTTGACTTTGTCCACCGACCCCTGCAGAGCAGCCAAGATCTTAGTGACCTGCTCGGGGGTATATTCATAACTTGGAGCCGCGAGATTCGCTATAAGTTCAATCTTAGATATCGCGTTTACTACCCTCTTTGAAGCCAACCGCTTAAACTTATCACCCTTGCTTTCACCAGCTATTTCTTTTTCTTCATTATCCGCCATACCTACCTCCTTTTTTATTTTTGACTAGCTTGATCGTACCATTATATCTCAAGACATGTCGCTTTGTTCAAACTTTATTTCTAACCAAGTTAGAATGAAGACTTTTTAACCTGGTTAGATTATTTTGTGCTTTTTCTTGCTTATATACTCTCAATTTCCATGCTTCTTCCACTGTGCTACGTCCTCAGAAAACTGACTCGGGATATTATTTCGTTTAATTATCTCCTGCGTGATCTTATCTATATCCTTACACGAAAGAATAATATTGCCTTTATATTCATTCTCAAAAATAATATTTTCCCCCTGCGCATCCTCGATTTTCTTGACGAATTGCTTAAACGAATCAAACTCCTTACCATTAACTTTAGTAATTATTTCGAAACCACGGCCATGATAACCGATGTTAATCTCGTCCGGGAGGACTTTTAGAAGAACAACTACATCTTCTTTGCGTTTCTCATTCATGCTACCTAAGCCCATATCATAATTAATAAAAGACAGGGGTGGCAAATTATTATCAGCTGCCAACAACATAATTAAATCCTTGCTTAATACCGTGAAAATAAGACCCCCATAAATATAAAACGAAGGTTTCTCTGAATAGTTTGCGATCTTCACCAAATCCGCCATAGGTTTTAGCGGAATCTTCACAATATTTATCTTACCTTCACGCAGAATTTTCAACACAGCTATTTCGCCAATCTTTTGCATGTTAATAAGGTGGGCCATATCTAAACGCTCGTTATCCCTAAAGACAAAAGTGGCGTCATCGCTTATTGTAATTCCATTAACCTCAAGGATTATATCGCCCTCCTTCAATAATCCATCCGCAGAGGAAAACGGCTGAATAGCAACTACTAAGACTCCTCCGATATAATCTGTTATGCCAAAATATTTGCGCAGAGCTTTGTTCTCAGTATTACTTAACATAATGCCCAAACAAGGAAAACCTGCATATTCAGCAGCTTCCAGATCATTCAAAAAATGATTAATAACGGGGGGTGGAATTATATAACCGATATTCTGTCTCTTAGATATTCCCTGCATCACAATCCCCACAATCTTGCCATTATTAATTGCAGGGCCGCCACTGTTGCCAGGATTAATCGCAGCATCAATCTGTACTCCCAATAAGCTCTGATTGCTATTGATATAACCCATGTTTTCCATGCGTGAGACTACCCCCTGGGTAATAGAGAGTTTGTCACCTCCCATCGGAAAACCAATTACGGTAACCTTATCCTGAAGATTAGGTAACTCTCCGATTCCTAAAGGCGAAACTCCTTTAAAAAATTCGGGGTCTTCCACTCGTAGAATCGCTAAATCACAATCATTACCGACAGTTTCAACCTTGGCAGTATACTTCTTCTGGCTTGATTCTCTGCGTACCTGAATAAAGGTATTCTGATTCACTACATGGGCATTGGTCAAAATACGATTGCCCTGAATGATACATCCGGAGCCAGTTATTTCTTGGACACCCATAGATTGCCAAGGATTAACGTAATCTATGGTATTTCGGGTTGCAAAAATCTTAACCACGGAATCAGTTTTAAAATCCGCCGCAGAGGCTGATACTAATAAAACCCCCGCGAAGAAAAACATAAGTGCGAAAATTATCAATCCCCCTCTTACAATTATCCGCTTAAACCTTTTCTTATCCATTATACCAGCCGGCTTATGGCGTTCGATCAGGACTTCAGAATTGCCTGGCTTTTCAGCATTGTTCATAGCTTACCTGCTCCGCTACCGTTAAAACGAAACCCAAGGCCTGCATTTCTGCAGCGCCTTGGGCTAATGTTCACCAATAGTTAAAAGGGCTATCCCTGTTTGCCGTTTCCTTCCTCCTGACCAAGGGATCCTCCTCTTTAAGGGACTTGATTCTTACCATACTCCCCTTTGTGCGCTAACGTCAACAATAATCTATTAAGGTGGGTGCCCTCGCCGCAGGCTAGGCGTCTGCGAATGAATCCCGTCCCGGCTGCCACTCGCCCGTCAGCCGGGATCGGGGGAACTGACCCGGCCTTATCGAGCGGGTGGTTGTCCTTGCCGTATCCCCGCACAGGAGAACGTGCGGGGATGAACACGGCAGGGACTTCCCTAAATGCAAAAGCCGCCAGAAGGCGGCTTTTGCACATTTAAGTGGTTGGGGGGGTCGGATTTGAACATTCACGTCAAAACAACCTAGCTGAAATAACGACTTGGATTATTTCAACTTAATGGCAGAACTTGAAATAACACAGAACTCAATCCTCCATCTCGTAATAAGCGCCTCTGCCCTTACCGACAAGCCTGATCAGCTTGAATTCAACCAGTTTTGAGATTTCCTTAAGTACCGCCTGGCGGGAAACGTGAAACATGGCGCGCAGGTCTTTATTGCTGACCTTCCCTTTATCTTTGATCTTTTCTAATAGCCGGATCTGTTTCTGGGTCAGCTCTATTTGTCCGGCTGCGCCGGCAGCTTTCGGAACCCCAAGCCTCGTTATTGTTTCTTTGACCTTTTCTATGGAAAAAAGCACCCCTCCCGTGAAATACTCGAGCCATTGGGTCAAATCGCCCCCTGAATCCTGAGCCGTCTTTAAAGCCGCATAATAACCTTGCCTATCAGCATCATAATAATCATCAAGAGCGAAAAGCCTTCTATGGTCAAAACCGCTTTTATAAAGGAAAAGGGTCGCCAAAAGGCGGGCCACCCTGCCGTTTCCGTCTATAAAAGGATGTATTCGCGCAATCTCATAATGGGCGATTCCGGCTAAAAGGACAGGGTTAATGTCTTCTGTTTTCTTGGAACCGATCCACATCAAAAATTTCTCTACAAGGCCGGACACCTCTTTGGTTTTCGGTGGCATGTATTCGACAACCTCTTTGAATTGAGTCCCGTCAAATATTCTCTTGCCCACATACACCTGTCTGTTCCTAAAAACGCCGCAGTCCGACTCATTCTTAAGAGTGCCTTTTGTAATCGTTTTGTGGCTGGCTAAAAGAAATTTGGTATCCAGTTTTTTTGAGGCATATTTCAGAATGGAATCAAGCGCTTCAAGATAGTTCAAAACCTCTTGTTTATCTTTAACCGAAGCGACAACTTCTTTATGCTCGGCAAGGGCTTTTACCTCTTCCAAAGTAAGCCTATTACCCTCTATGCTAGTGGAGGAGTGCGCATTGTGGATGCGGGCTTCTTTTTTTAGGCTCATCTCCCATTTAGGAATAAGCCTGGCATGTTCGATAATCTCCCTTCCGGCCATTGTCAGGGAGATGTTCTTGAGGATTTTATCCGTAATCGTGTACTTCGGGTTCAGCATGGCCCTATTATAACAAATGACAACCTAAATGACAACCTAAATGACAACCTGGTCCGCCCTTCCCTCCTCCTTAAAATTCCTAGTTAATGCCAAGAATAAGCCTCAAATAATGACGCATCACGGCGATAATTCCATTAACTAGAAACCATTGACTAAGCGCCCATTCAGAGATAATAAGATGGAATAACGGCTATTTCCGACGAGATTTTGCAGTATTCTGAAACGGGGACTCTGGGGAAGAAGCAAGTAACGCAGCAAGAAAAACATACGACACAACCTTTTGAAACGTCGTCCCATACACCCTGCCTAATCGGATAGGCCGGTGTGTCGCTTTCTGCGACAAAAAATCCCCGACGGCTTGTTGCCGTCGGGGATTTTGCCGTCTCTCGTCGGAGAAAACGAGAGACATTGATGGTTGCGGGGGTCAGATTTGACTCCCGTACCGCGAGCGTCTAAAACGAATCCGATTAGAACCCTGGTTTAACCACTCGCGTCACCTTAAAACAGCCTCAAGATGTAAATCCCCGTATAATACAACCCCGCAATAATAAAGATCGCGCCGGTTATCTTGCGCATGTAATATTCGATCTTCGTGATCCTATGAAACCAATGGCTCAAAGAAGTGGCGCCGAGAGCGATCGCCACCGAGAATAACAGCACCGGAAGCCCCGTCCCTATTCCATAGATAAAGGGCAATAAGGTGCCAGTTTTACTGTTGAGTGCTAAAGGAATAAGGCTTCCGAAAAACAGAGCCGCTGAGACCGGACAAAAAGCTAATGCAAAGATCAACCCCAATAAAAAAGCTCCAGGCGCTCCGGCCTCCACAAGCCTATTGTGATGTCTTTCGGAAAGCGCCATGCCAGGCAGCCGGAGAGTGATCGCCTCCAATAAGATCAGCCCCGTAACAATCAAGAGGGGACCCAAGGCTTTGGCCATATATTTCTGGAGGAATTGGGCGACCTGCGGAACGCTTAAAAGAGAACTGATGATGATCCAACCAAGGGCCGCATAAGCGACCATCCTGCCGAGCGTATAAGAAAGGCCCGCGATAAAAACGAGCCTTGGATGGGTCACCTTTTTTGAAAGAAACGACACCGCCGCGACATTCGTCGCCAGCGGGCACGGGCTGATGGACGTCAAGACCCCGAGCCACAACGCCGAGCCGCAAGCGATTCCCATTTCCATCATGGCGCGTCCTTCATAAAGCTGCTTATTTCTCCGGTCACGTAATCCGTGAATTTTTTCTTATTACGGGAATACTCCCAGATCTTTTCGAGGTTCTTATGCTTGACTTCTTTGCCCTCTTCCACGAGCGAAAGGATGAGCGTTTTGGTATAAAGCTGATAATCATCCACAAAGTGCTCGTTGCCGCGCTCTTCCACATTGACCGTCTTAAACTCGAGCTTCCCCGAGGCGAGGGCGTCTTTGAAGCCCGCCTCCACCGCTTCTCTTGCGTATTTCTCCATATTTGTGCACGTGATACAACGGAAAGAGCCGTGGAAGTAATAAACGACGACCCTGGCTGTCGGCTTTTCTTCTGCAGCGATCGCTGATGAGCTTGCGATAACTATTGCAATGGTTGCCAGGAATAACCCTATGAGCCTTTTCAACGGTATCTCCTCCCTATTTCATAAGGATCACTTTGATCTCGTCTTTGGATAACACCTTACCGGAGGAGACCACGGCGCCGTCAACCGCCAAGGCCGGCGTCATCATCACTCCGTACTCGGTGATCTTGCCGATATCCGTTATCTTGGCGATCTCAGCCTGAATGCTTAGCTCTTTTACCGCCCCCTCTGCATTTGCGGTGAGCTGTTTGCATTTCGGACAACCGACCCCCAGAATCTCGATCTTCATCTTGCGCCTCCCATTATCTCTTTACCGCTGAAACCTTTATGCTTAATACAGCATCCTGAGCGCTCTCAAGATGATCGAACATGGCGTCCACCGGATAACTCGATTCACTGATCACCTTCACATCCAGAAACCCGGCCGTCTTAATAAATCTGAGATATTTCTCTTTTTTGATCGCTCCGGCAAGACACCCCACATACGCTTCCACCGATCCCCTGATCTCATCCGGCAGGTCCTTGGCAAGGACCAGGTCCGAGACCATCAGTCGGCCGCCGGGTTTCAGCACCCTGAAGGCCTCCTTAAAAACCGCCCTCTTGTCGGGCGAAAGATTGATAACGCAGTTGGAGATGATCACATCGATAGAATTGTCCTCGACCGGAAGGCTCTCTATTTCACCCAGCCTGAACTCCACATTGCCGTAATCCCCCTTCCCGGCGTTTCTGCGGGCCTTCTCGACCATCTCGGATGTCATGTCGACGCCGATGACGCGGCCGGTCGTTCCCACGCGGGCCGAGGCGAGGAAGGCGTCGAATCCGGCGCCGCTGCCCAGATCAAGGACGACCTCTCCCTCTTTAAGCGACGCTATCGCGACAGGATTGCCGCACCCAAAGCCTAGATTCGCACCTTCTGGAACGCCATCTATTTCCGAATCGCTGTAACCGACGATCCTGCTTATGTTTTTCGCTTGATCCGTACAGCCGCAACAGGAGCTTGGCGAACAACACGAGGTGTTCTTTGTCGCCGCTTTTGCGTAACCGTCCCTCACGATCTTCTTGATCTCTTCCGCTTTCCGTTCCATGTCATATCCTTTCCCGCTTCATTTTTGAGGCGTCTTCCCTGTCGATGCGCTTCTTGATCACTTCTTTGACGAAATCCAAAGCGCCTTCTTTATCGCGATCAAGGACGATCTGTTCTATCTTAAGCAAATCTTCCCGGGTAAGGCTGACGGTCTTATTTATTGTCATGCCTTCCTACCTCACAATATAACCGAAGACCATTCCGGATAATGTTGCCACAGCAATGACCAGACACACATAAACAAAGGTCTTCTTGGCCCCTATGATCCCGCGAATAACCAGCATGCTCGGCAGACTCAGCGCCGGCCCGGCTAAAAGAAGCGCCAAGGAAGGCCCTTTGCCCATGCCGGAACCGATCAGGCCCTGTAGAATAGGCACCTCAGTCAGCGTGGCAAAATACATGAATGCCGCCACGATCGAGGCGAAGAAATTTGCCCGCAAAGAATTCCCCCCGACAAGCGCCTCCACAAATCTTGATGGGATAACTCCTTCATGCCCGACTCTGCCAAGAAGGAATCCTGAGATTAAGACACCGCCCAAAAGAAGCGGAAGTATCTGAAGCGTAAAACCCCATGTCGCGCCGGTCCATTCCTTCAATTCATCCTTCTTAAACCATTTCATAAGCATGATCGCCAGGCTGAAGAGTGAAAAACCGGCGAATCCCCATCTGTATTGATATATCAACGACCATATCCCATGGTCGCCTTCAAGCGGCTTACCCCAGTTGGCAAATACGAGAAACGCGACCATCGAGACGAAATAAAGGACCGTTTTGCCTAAGGGCCGGTTTTCTGTTGCCTCCCCCACGTTGAATTCTCCGGTTGCATGGCGCGCTCTTTCTTCTCTCAAGAATATCAAGTGCATAAGCAATCCTATGACAACGCTGAAAACAACCGCGCCTACGGCTCTTGCCAACCCAAGCTGCCAACCCAGGATTCGCGCCGTTAAAATTATGGCCAGAACATTGACGGCAGGACCCGAATAAAGGAAGGCGATCGCGGGACCCAGACCGGCCCCCCTTTTGTAGATCCCCGAGAAGAGCGGCAGGACGGTACAGGAGCAGACGGCAAGGATCGTTCCCGACACGGACGCCACCCCGTAGGAGAGGAATTTATTCGCCTTCGCTCCGAAATACCTCATGACCGACGCCTGGCTCACAAAGACCGATATCGCTCCCGCGATAAAGAACGCCGGGACGAGACACAAAAGCACATGCTCCCGGGCGTACCATTTGACAAGCGCCAAAGCTTCAAAGATGGCATTAGTAAACCGCAGATTCTCAATCGGTAAATAAAAACATGCCAAAAACGCCGCTACGATATAAAGAAACTTCTTCCCATCCTTCATCTCTTGATCCTTCCGCCGACTTTACAACAACCGCCCTCAATTCGAATGGCTTTAATATTGACTAAGCCGTCAGCGATCTTCCTTTGGGCAGAGGTTAAGATCCGCGAAAACGTCGGCCGGGAAATTTTCATCAGTCTTGCAGCATC
>SDBU01002747.1_pt1 | contig 23009 bp, 23 predicted proteins | sample 2277071 | NCBI WGS metagenome assembly SDBU01 (sample SAMN10397929, study PRJNA504765) | marine sediment metagenome | isolation source: marine sediment core GS08_GC12, 126 cmbsf | place: Arctic Ocean: Gakkel Ridge, Loki's castle | collected 2008 | reverse complement strand
GCGTTATGGTGTAACGGGAGAACACCGCTCGCTCCACCCCTTCGAGTTGGAGCACGCTCAGCATGAAAGCCCGCATGCCACTGCTCAGCCCCTCGGCCGCCTCCGCGGTTGTCAGATCGAACGTGCCCGTCACCGAGAGTTCCAGGTTGCTGGTGATCGCCACCTGCATGCTGCTGGGATATTTCACCTTGGCCCGGATTGGCCCTTGGGATGAAACAAGCAGGGCTGCCACAACCAGCGCCAGCATCGCGGGCGTCACCGCGCACTCCTTGCCTACGCCGGTCCCCGGCTCTTTCCGGTCGTGGATGGCAATAAAGTACCGAGTTTCGTCGCGGGAAGATCCTTCCGCGTCTTCTCGCGTGATGGAGCGGAGTTCGCCCCACCGGCCATTGAACTTGAGGTCCTGAGCCAGCTTTTCGTAGCGGCTCTCCAGTATCCGCCGTGCCCCTTCGCCTTGCCGGACAATCAGCTCGCGGGTGCAATCCAGACATTCCAGGTCCTCGCGTGGACCGGAACTTACGCTCAGCAGTTGTCTGACCAGATCAGCCAGCGGACCACCAATTCCTTGTTGATCGCTCATAGAATCACTTCCTTTGTCGTAAGAACGAGGGAAACAAGGCGACACGGGTTCGTCCCGTACCTAATACCTTGCAAGTTTTTATGACACGAGAAGCCGCATCATTTAGAACCTTTTCACGGCTGCTCCGCCTACGGATTTCAGGTATCTGATCGTAATCCGCTTGGCCCCAAGCAGTTTTTTCAACTTCAGCTTCTTCGCCGCTGGCATGTTAGCCAGCTTGCGACGAAGTACGGCTAAGTTGGGCCCAGTCATCTTCATCCGAGCGCCGCTGCTGCACCCACAACCTTTTCGGGTCATGGCTTTCTTTTTGGCCTGTTGCAAGAAAGGGAAGCTGCTAAGGAACCGGGGGTCGTGGAGCATCATACGAACAGTATTGTCGCTGATCTCCACTTCCCCGACTGGCACTTTTTGCTGCGGGCGCCGAATAACCTTTCGCCGAGTCTGCGGCATCACACTGACTCCGATTCGCTTGCGGATTCCGATTCCTCCAAGTCGCCGCCACATCGAACGGTCTCAATCTCGCTGAGTACGTCCAAGGCGTTTAAGGCGTCCACCAGCAAACAGACTTGCTCGTGAATTGCTTCCCAGGAATACTCGGCACCGGCCTGGCTTGGAACCAGGAAATCCGCGACCGCTTTCCGGAAGAACGCTGGGAACTGCGCGGTGTCTGGCGCTCCAACTGGGTACAGTAGCAAGTCGAATGGCGAGGCGATGTGCGTGAAATCATCAATAGTGTCCCCGGTGTAGGGATTGATTAACCGTTTTTCGTGGACGAAGATCTGAACTGGCATCGTCTCGGCGTCGTGCGCCGTCACGCGAAGACGGAACGCATCACCGCGGTTCAGAACAAAAGCACGCAATTGCGCATCTCGCGTTATTGAAATACCTCGGGCCATCGTACGCCTCCTTGCTCGAATCGCAGGCTCTCGCTCACCCTCACTTGCTCTATAATACCGCGCAAACCCGGCCGGGGCCTACCCCAGCTTCGCCTCTACTCCCAGGGGTACTTCTCGCGTAAGCCTCTCTTGGCTTTGGCGTGCGTCACCTGGACGTACCGATAGTCCCCATTGAATTGCTTCATGCGAAAACCAAGTTGGTGAGCTTGCTCTCCAATACAGATCGCGGCACCACTCTGACCAATCCGCTCGTCGGGGATCGTGGCTGCTTGTAGTAACCGGCGGCTAATCGCAAAGAAATTGCCATGGACCAGGTGAATTTGATCGCCATTGGGAGCGTCCCGCCCGAGCTTGTTTCGGAAGTTCTTGCCTGCGAACCACGAACCCCGCCCAAACCAGTCCCGCGAGTCTCTACCGCGACGATTCGCCAATTCGTACCGTACTTTCAATCCAACCAGTCCTACGTCGTCGCCGGGCTTCTGATTGGAAATAGCCTCCACCAGGCAGTTAAGCCAAGCCGGGTCCTTCGCGAACGCGCTGTCGTCAAGCCACACAACCCACCGAGTACCGATAGGGTCATCCGGGTCGTAGAAGATGTCTCGCATTGCCTGGGCCTTACGCCGCCGACCATTATTCTGGTAGGTCTTGCGAATCGGAAACGTGCTAAGCATATTGATCGTATCGAGTGGCACCTGATTGCACGCGACGCGCAGCTCCACGCGATCAGTAGGGATTGTTCGACAAACAGAATTGAACAACCTCCGGTGGAGTTTGTGCTCCTCACCAAACATCAACAAGCAAAGCGTGATCTTGCCCCCCACCGAGGCGCTATCCCAAGCGTTGGTCGCAGTGGCCACAAGATTTTCTGTAGACGGCACCATCTGATAAGACTTGTCACCCGGCGGATCAGCCTGCCCTGTCGAGATCCTCTCGGTGGGGTGAATCACCTCGGGCTCCGCAATGAGCTGCTGCGCGGGCGGGTTGTACAAGGATTCTCGCTCGACACGTAAATCCTCAGTTGGAGCAGGCTCCGTGACAGCGGCCTCGGGTGGCTGCCGGTACTTGCCAGTAGGTGTGCCAATGGGTTTCAATGTTCGGTCCTCGTAATAGCTCATCAGGGCTTCAGTTACGTGATCCGTCTGGATCATGTTCAAGCAGGTGGGTACGGCCGCTTTGCCCTCTTCCTCCCTGAAAGGCATCTTACACAAATTTTTGTCGTAACCGCCGCGGCTGTCCCCGATTTGCTGCACCCTTCTCCTCCAACAGCCTCGCTTCCTGCAACAGCCTAGCGCTCCGAGTGTGTGCAGGAACCGGTGAGGCACGTTGACCGGCAAGGCTTTATCCCCAAAGTTACCGAAGGCGTTGGAATACTCTTCATACCAGGGCTCTTCTCGGCCACCTGCGATCACGACACAGGGCTTCTCCAGGGCTCCGGCGATGTGCATCTGGAACGTCACGCCGCAGATCACGCCCTCCGCATGGTAGATATTAACGATCATATCGCGGATGCTGGTCAAGCCCACCATGTTCAGAGAATTGCCTAAAGCGGGGTGATGACAAAGATTCTTGGTTGCACCCTCCTGCACGAAGCGCACGCCCCAGGGTCGAAGCTGATCCACGACCTCCTGGTACCGATAATGGTGCCACCACTTGTTGGAAATGTCGGTCTTGCCGCCGGGCACGATGACCCAGTATCGACCGGAGATGCGCGGTCGCGCTTTTTCTTCTTTGCTCAGATAGAGATCTGCCCGCGGGAGCAGCACTGGTACGTGAATGCCGGTTCGCCGCTCGAACTCCTGGTGGAAGTAGGTCAGGTAGTGGCATTGAACACCTTTCTGACTGCTCTCCAGGCCGGTGATGTCCACCGCGTTTTTTCGATCACCGAAATTCAGCCAGCACACGGTCTCGTCGTACTGATCGAGCTTGGTTAGATGTGGATTGTGTCGCCAGATCCCCGGAAACTGCGTACGAACATCTACCTGGTAACGATTACCGTACGTCTCCTTGAGATCTCGAACGAGCGCCGTCAATAACAGACAATCGCCGGGGGCTCGTTTGAATTCTATGACGAACTTCTTGAATCGGGGCATTGCTTGTCCCATAGTACGCGATATTTTGGGTTTGTCTTACACAGCTTCCATAAGTGTGGAGTTTTTTGTCGTTTGTGCCTATCGCAATATCCGGGCCCGGAGCAACTACAAGGTTTGCATCCCTTAGCGTCCGCCTCAGACACCGGTGGGCTTGCTGCGACCCGCTTGACAGTGGCTTCTACTCGGCTGTCATCGAAAACAACCAGCGGGTGTGTGGCCACCGTCTCGTATGACACCTCGAAGGGATAACTTAGCCGCGGCTCTTGCTCTTTCTCCCAAGCCCAGTAGATCATCTCGGCGTCCGAGGCGTTCGCCGGGAGATCGCAATGCGGAAATCGCTCACGGTACTGCTCGCCGAGATTCTCCGGCCTGACGGGCACCTTTATACTTTCGCAGGAGCGGCGAATCTCCTCCAAAGATCTCCGCACCATCACGATCAACCAGTCGTCCGGCAAATCCAATATCCGCGGGGCCAGAGCCGGAGCTTGTACTATGCAGGGAGACTTCCGCCCCGCTCGCTGCGTCATGCGTTGGTAATCAGTCACGCCAAATGCAGTTTCGCCAACGTACGTTCTCCCCGTCGTCTCGGCCAGCAGACGGCCAATGACCGCCGTGCCGCTTCGTCGAGGCCCGGTGACAAAGACCACTGGCGACAAGACTGCCTCCGTGGGCAACTCTATACGTCGGTTACTTCCCAATCGAATGTCTTTCCCTGGCAACCGCAACACTCTGCCGCCTCCGGCGGGGGCGGCCATGTTCCGGAGCCTGCTATAGAGAATGGATTGCAACTCACAGTGTCCGCCGGTTCAAACAAGCAAGCATCATCGTCAGTTAGAGTCCACGTCTCACCAATACAGCATAGGATAGTATCGTCCGCGGCTCCACTGCACAGGGGTCCGCCGTGCCAACAGAAATCAACCTCACTGTAGATCATGCGGTAGTCGCCGTCCGCATAATTTGGACATGTCGAGTTCGTAATGTGGAGCATCACGTCCTGACCTTTTTTACCACAACACTCGCAGCAGCAGGCCGGGTCCATGGCGATTTGCGATCCCTCAAACAGGATCTGATCTCCAAGAAATATGATGCCCATGGCACCCCCTTACGACTGCGCTTGGCACAGGGTGCCGGTGTGGATCGTGATCCAGTCGCTCTCGTCTTCCCTGTCGAGAACCTTGATACTCCGATTCTTGATCTGGATGTCCCTCCCGTTCACTCGTAGGTCGGTCATCACCGTGACCCAGTGCCCCTGACACTGACAAGTTCCGGGCGGGCCTTGTGGGCCTTGTGGGCCCTGGCAGCCCTGCATGGTGAAATCGAATTGGTAAACGCAGGGAGCGAGAGTCACCACATCAACGCTCACCTCTCCACAATCTGTCGTAGCCGTCGCGAAGATCTGTGGGCATGCCAACTGCAACGCCGCGCTGTCTCCCGCAGGTCCTGCTGGTCCAATAGGTCCAATAGGCCCAATGGGTCCCACGGGTCCTTGAATTCCTGGCGGCCCCGGCGGTCCGGGGATTGGAGATGGCAGTCGCGGCCCTTCGATAATCGGCGGCGGGATGTCCGGGAGACTACAATCCGCAATATCCGGGATCTCGGGGATTGGCTCTACGAACGGTAGCGTACACCGCTCGGGATCAAATACTCGTCCATCGTTTTTCTTGGCCATCCCTGCTTATACCTCACCACAAGCGCATGGATTGCTCAGAGACATCGACGGGTAGTCGAAGTCGTCGTCCGCATTCGCGCACACCGCGAGCGTGTTCATATCCACATTCACAACTAGCTTGTGATTGGCGGGGTCCGCCGTTACCCTCACCCCGTCTCCGCCGATAACGTTGATATTCGGCCCCGCTTGTCCGTTAATGGATCGAAACACTTCGTCGCACCTGGGGGCTCCATCCAATGTTGCCGCGTTGTCGGGCGGCACCTCGTTCGCGTAAGCCACGACCTGTTCGCACGACTCTCCCGAACCGCCCCCTACAACGGCGTCGAAGATCAGAGCATTGCGGGCTTCATCGTGGCGAATCGCCAGGTTGCTACCCTCCTGGAATCGAAATGGACCTTGCAAGCATGTTTGGCGAACCCAAACGTCCTGAGGTGGAACAGTGTGGCACTGCGGATTGCAGCCGTCAGGCACGCTGAAGCGAGTTCGGTCTCCATTGGCCAGATTGATAGATTGAGCGTAGTGATTCACTAGGCTACGGACATTGGCGGGCTCGACGATTGCCCGGTCGTTGCCAATGGAAAGACCCGACAGATCCCCAGTCACCAAATAGCCAGACCACAGTAGCGCCTCGCAAGAAACGCTCGAACTCTCACTGATGCTGCCTTCTCCAGATTCGTTGTCGGTGTGTTCGTGCGTGTAAGCGCCATCGGAAAGGTTTCGAGTGAACACCAGCGGCCTGCTGTTCAGCCCTGGAGCATCCGAGCGGAAGTAAAACAAGTAGTCGCCACCGGCCAGAGCGATCTCTCCCAGCCACACGCTATGCGTACCTGCGATGTAGCCCGAGCCGGGCCCCATGATGAAGCCGCAGTCTACAATAACGTTTTTGGCAACGAAACCGTCTCCCTGCCCGACAAGAAACGGGTAGTAACGGTTGGCGTTGTCACTGTAAAAACCAGTTCTAGCCATTGTTGATCGCTCCTACTGCGCATCTTCCAACTTCTTGCCCGTCGCCTCGATAAGTAGGCCCTCCGGAGTAGTGCGAATTCTCAGCACTGGTGAAGACGCATCCTGATGTCCCGTGGTGATCTTAAAAGCTCCTTGTGCGTCCGGGGTACAGACAAAACTGTTCCCGCGATTCTGCACGGTGATCCTCTGCAAGAACCTGGGCGCCTCGAAGAGCCCCGCACAAAGTCTACGACGAAACAGCGGATCACCCACTACGTGAAGCTGGAGCGTCTGTTCTACCTCGGGACTCGTAACACAACCGGGACCCGCAGTCGCATTGAATTCCGGTGTAAGCACAAGTCCATCCTCAGCCACAATCCAGATGTCCCCCGAGAACACACTGCCGTCCTCCAGCACGAAGCCCCGAAAACCCACTTCAGGGGTCGGCACGCACACGGTTGCAACGAACTCGGTTTGCGATGCCGTGAACTCGTGCGAGCCCACAGGCCACGACTGAAAAACAGCCAGCCGCTCGGCCTCTGACACCAACAACCCTGCGGGGCGTCCGTACGCATCCTCCACTAACAAATCACCCGGAGGGCTAAGCAATTCAAACGAAGCGGACGCTCGTTCTTTGTCGCCAGCATCCCCTATATAGATCGTGCAGTTCTCGTGCGTGAGCGTCAGCTTGGTCAGGTACAATCGCTCGCGCCCGCCAATCGGGTGCAAGACCGCATCAAGGAACGTGTTCTCCGGAATGAACTGGGAACCATTGGTAAGCGTGGCCGTGTCGGCGAAAGGGTATCTCGTCGGCTCGTGCGACACCTGCCATTCGGGATGTAGAACACGCTGATTCATAGGAGTATATATACTTGGCGATTCGCTTTAATACTGGGGGGAGTTTCACGTAGTATATGCGTCACATCGTGAAGCGACGTTTGGCACTCCTCGCGTTGCGTAGCTGTCCAGCAGTTTGTGGCCCGGGCTTCACCACCGGGTGCGACTGTCGATGCACGCGCATACCTCCGCGTCGAATTGTGTTCCCTAGCCCGCCCGGCCGCGACAGTGCAGAACCGACCGCTGACTTTTCGGCCAAGAAGACACCATGCTGGTTGAGCCAGGTCTCGATCTCCGCGAGCTGCCCGCTGTTTAGCCTGCCCTTGGGGGGTAGCAAGTCTCCTCGCGACTTGGTGACGAACCAGGTGATAGAGGTTGCCCCAAGCTCCCAGACCGCCGTTCTTGTCGTATCGGAGAGACCCATGAGGAACTCGTCCCACTTCCGATTCACGTCTTTCGCGGGCTTCGCGGGTGCAACGGCCTTCGTAGCGACGGCTGGCTCCTCCTGGGTACCAGGAATCGTCTCCAAGGCGTCTGGCAGCGTCTGACCCTCTCGGGGCTGCGAGACCTCCACAGGCGATTCTGGGGCCTCTGGCGACCCCACCCCTGTTGGAGTGGGTAAGATGGCTGGCGATTGCTCCGCATCCGAAGCCGGACTCGGGCTCAAGAGACTCAGCCGGTCCTCCTCCGCAGGCTCCGCAGGCTCCGCGGCCAGGGCCCTAAGTTCCGCTTTCGTGCTCTCGGCGATCAAGACCGACTCGGCTTGCTCTTCGTGCTCTTGAAACACGGGCGTATCCGGGTAGTCGCTCTCGTCGATCTCGGCCGCGTCACTGGAGAGATCGTCCCATTCCGAAGGCTCGGCGGATTCATCCGCAGTGCCAGGCATGGCCAGAACATCGGGAACGTCGGGAACGTCGGGCAGCTCCGCTGTGGACTTAACCACCGGTGCCGCCGCCTTCTTCTTCCTCCTGACCCTTCTCAAGACCTTCTTGGTCTTCTTTTTGCGCTGAGGCGCTGCATCACCCCCGATGGGAAGTGTTTTGAGCAGATTGTCGGGTTGTTTCGCTTGATCGGCCATGGTTTGTCCTTCGATTAGAGGTTGTCCACTACAAAGGTTTGAAATTCCGTCGCGGATTGCTGGGCGATGATCCCGAAAAGATCATCGTCAGGTAAGTATTGAGTGAGTCTCACGGGGCCAATAGAGATGTCAAGTGCTGGTCCGTCGATGCCTTCGAGCTGTCCGGTGACCCACACTGCGCCATCGTCGCTCTGCTCCACAGACACCGTGAGGCGATACCTATTGTCCAGCGCCAGACCCGGGACGGCAACAGCTTGTTCGGTAATCCATTGATACCCGGTGAAGCGAGCCACGCGAAACGACTTGAATCCTGTGAAGATTCCATCCCAATCAACGTCTACCAACCAGAACTGGTAGACACCGGAACCCACAGAGGTCTCACGGTAATTTATCACCACGCCCGCATGGTGCTTATCTCCCGCATCACCCTCCAAGATCTGGAACTCGGTTTCGGCGAAACGACCAATCGTACCGACCGGAGGCACTGCGGGCTCAAAGGTCGCCAGGTTAGTCATCGCCAGGGACGAAGAAGTGAAGACCCCAGCGTTCCAGGTGAATTGGCCCTGCTGGATAGCCCAGTCACCCACTATCGCTGGCGATTTGGGTAGAGTTGGATCGGCTGCAATGGGTTGAGCATCAAGTGACGCCTCGTGCAGTCCGGCGTAAAAGCTGTGTACTCGCACGACGAGTAGAGCCCCAGCCGTCCAGCCATAAATGCCCGCTTTGTTGTAGGTGGTGAGATCTACGCCATGCACGGAGTCCTTGCTCTCGATGAGCCGATCAGCCTGCCCCACTACCACCTCGTACAAACGAATTCTCGCGTTGACCGAATCGTAAAACGTGGTAAGTCGGTAGACGTTGCTATTATCCAGCTCCTCTGGCAATAACGTGTCGCCGCCTATTTGCGCCCAGACCCCGGCGGTCAACTTCCAGAGTTGCAAGACATCCGTACCGACAGTCAGCCGAGTGACCGTGCCTTTCAGGAAGTTGTCGTTGTCCAGCGCGATAGGGGTGCCAATGTACGTGTTCTGGAAGAGCAATGTTCCAAACGTCATCGAAACGACCACCGAGGCGTTGGGAATGTCGAAGTCCACCAAAGCCGGAACACCTACTGCCGGACCGCCCGTGACTTCCACGTAGTCGTTCGCGTGTTCTTGGTAGTTCGAGGGAACAGTAGAAGCCCACTCTTCACCACCACCCGCCTCGCCAAATGGATAGCCATAACCGTCCAGTATTCGATCCGCGAGATCGGAGGTTGCGCCGGTGTATTGAAACGAATCTGACAGCCAGACAAAGTCACCCTCAGGTGCCTCCACGATCTCCGAGACACTCGCGCACAGATCGTCGTACTCGGTAGGCAGCTTACCGTCCTCCTCGGGAAGATACTTAGCAGTAACACAGGCCTCGTCTATATCGAGATCGCAGTCCACAACCACGCCGCAAGCCACATCCGTATCTTCTCGCGTGACCCGTGAAGCAAGCATGCAGCCCCGCAACTCCAAGTTGATATTACCGCAGCAGTCAGGAGAAACGGGACCCAGAAACTGTATGGGCTGCGGATCGCCACACGATAGCGACTCCGGCCTCGCTCCGCACCGCCCCTTGTACTTGTTGAAGACGTTCTCTTCCTCTGCGGTGTTGGACCTCAAACGAAACACGATCACGTCTCGCACCTGCGTACCCAACTCGTCGCCGCCGCAGTAGTATGAACTGTGCGACGGCACGGGGTGCGCCGGAATCTCGCGGCACTCGCTGACAATCTCCATGTCGTTTCCGGCTTCCAGTAACACCAGGCCGGTAAGCGGCGAGTTGTTACCAGCCTTGCCAACATTCGGAATTGGAAGCTCGGGGTACTTGCGAGCGGTCTTTTCCACCAATCGGCTTTGCGAGGCTCGGCCAAAACGGCCCTGGTAATTCTCGTCGATGCCCTCACCAAACACAATCCAGCCACCAACGCCCGGATAGAGAGCTTCAAGAGGGTAGTGCCGATACTTCGTGATGGGCTTGGTGAGATTCACAGCAGCCAGCGCCACAGTGGACCTGCCCGCAACTCCCGGGGAGGCCATGACGATCACGGACACCAGATTGCTGCTCACCGTGACGGCGCCCAGGTACGCATACTCCCCGGCCAGTTCCGGGAAGAGTATGTGCAGATCGCAAATGATGTGATTGGGCAGGCGGCCCCCAGCGCTGTCGATAAGCGTAGCATCATCCGCAACCGGGTAGGATCTCCCGGTGTTTAAGTCGTACCAATCTTGATTGCGAGTTGCCATTGTCGTTATTGCTAGCTGGTGCCGAGAATCGCTGTAACAACTTTTTGTGGGCCGCCAGGCGCGATTGAGGCCAACTGAGCCGCCGCTCCGACCGGGCCGCTTCCTGGAACGTAGCCATCCACAGGAATGCCACCGCCGGATTCTTCCGAACCTGCGGTTCGATAGGCGTCGATAATGAACTCCACCACGTCGGTGGGCGTGGCTCCCGGGAAGTCCAGGCGGAAAAATACGCTCGCGGTCGCCCCGAGACTCACCGCTCCAAACTCGATGTAGTAGTGTGGCCACGAGCCGCCAAGCTGATACGTGTGCCGCGGGGCTGGGGCGCCCGTGCGGCGGTCGTGGCTGATCACAAAATTGCCTTCTCGAACAATTGTAACCGTGTCGAGAATAGGGGCCCCGCTATACGTCGTGACCGCGGACAACGCCACGGGCGGATTGCTACCAGGCTCCATGTTTCCGGTCGTGTCCAAATACGCGAAGCTGATTGGCATCACGACGTTTTGCAAACAACCACCATACTGCCCATTGTTCGTGTAGCCAATAGAGAACGATAATCTACTCGTACCAATCTTGGCGATGGAGCCTTGAACGATGGCCCCCTGCGTGCAGGCGGCACGAGCCGCGAAGCGGTCCACCATGGACTGGAACAGATCTCTCGCCGTTTGCGTCCGCTCGATCATGTCGGCGTATCTGTTCCGCATACGGCGGATACCCTCGTACACGGCCATGAAATCCTCGCACTCGCAGCAGATCCCGCAATCGCCGAAAAGCTGAAGCGTATGGTCGGTGATTCGTAACTCGCGGGGAGGCCCGGAATCCAGCACTGCGGAAATCGGCCGCTCGATCCGGAAGCAGCCGTCCGCGTCGAGGTTCCAGTTACCGTGGCTATCGGGCGGTATAGCTGAGATCGAGCGAATACTCTGCAAAATTTCAGCCCCGCAAGCCGGACCGAAGCGGCCATTACCGCCACCCGGAGAAGCGGATAACCGCAGCTCAGTCTCGAAACGAGTGCCATCAACCCGCACCGCGTCGAGAAGCTCCAGCTCCGTGTTGAAGCCCCCGGAAAATGTAATGTCCCCTTGGTACGCGGACCCGACATCCAACCGAAGCGAACGAACACGTAACGGCACCTGCTGCACCGTACGGCTGTCCAACACCGCATCGGTTGGCTCGATATAGGTGTCGAAGTCGGTAAGCAGCAGCCGGTGCTGCACCGCTCGCAGAGTATTGTCCCCGTATTGCCACTGGATGATTCGCCTATCGGTACCCCAGAACTTGCTCACCGGGGTGTCCGCAAGCCGGGAATCGAAGACCACTTGCCCATCGGCGTCTTCGATGAGCATGTCGTACGCATGGACCGGCGTGAAGGGCGGAACAACCGTGTTCGCTCCGAAACCGTAGAGCCAGCGAATCTGAAGTGGATGCACGTAGTCGCAGTCGTCGTCCACATACGCCAGGTAGAGATCCGCAAGCAGTGTGTTGATGTCGTTTGTGCGAACCAGTGGGTAGTCACTACCACCCCCCATCGGCTGGTTGACCGCAATCGCGTCCAGGTTGCGAGGTACTGGGGTGAGATCGGCGAAGAAGCGCGCACGCTTCTCCGGATAGGACTCGCGCAGCCTGCTTCGGGGATACACAAGCCCTAGTCGATGGTAGCCAACGGTGCGAAAATAACTTCGAGACAGCATTAGCCGCCGATCTCCCTGTAGACAATTTGTACCGCAGCCTTAAACGCAGCAGCAGGTACTGTCAGCATTCGCAAACCAATGAACTTGCCCGGGCTGACAATCGGCCGTTCTTCGGGAATCGGGTCATAGCGATAACCTGCCAGATTGTTGGCCCCCTGTCGGTCATAGGCTTTGGACGCCCAAACGTCGGGTTCTCCGGCCATGCCAGCATTTCCGGCTCCGAGCGCGGTGACTGAACTCGCAACATCACCCTGTTCATGTTTGCGGGGCACGATAGCCGTTCCCGCCAAGCTAGTCTCGTCGGTGATGTCGAAAAGCCCGCACGCAATCTGCTCGGCGACATCGGTATCCATATTGGTGACTGACGCGGACAGAATTTCCAACACCATATCGCCGGGACACTCCAGTGTCAGTAAGCCGTCACCGGCGGCAGGGAGTAGAGCGGCGATCTCAATTTCCGCTGTGTATACGCCTCGCATGATTATCGAACCTTTCTAAATGATGGGACAATGATCGGACCCGGAACTGCCGCTATCGCACCTGCTCCGGTTGCCCACAGGGTGGATATGTTTCTTGGTGCCCAGTAACGGCGACGGTTGGTCCAGCCAGGGGAACCTTGCCGGACAAATGGGTCGTTGGTCAATACTATTGTGTCTTCCGCTCCGGGCATAGCAATTTCAGTTATATCCGCAGGGGATTGTTCTTGTCCGACCGGAAGATTGTGTGAGTAGTTGTTTCGGAAATGATGGAGCTTGTCAGCGCCAGTGGGGAAACGGTAACCGTAGGCACTAGCGTGTTGAATTCCTGTTTGTGTGAGGATGTTACCTGTTATCGTCGAGCCGTCCGCGTAGATGTTGGTCGGGAATTCAAACAGTCGTTGATTAGATCCATTTATTTCCATCGTGTTGTTGACGATATTATACACTGTCGAGCCCAGTAGGTAGATGGCGCGAGCGTTGGTGTCGTTCTCGACGTAAAGGATGTTGCGCTCCATAAAGCATTGCGAAGTCGGTTGAACTTGGGTCGTACCACAATTCATAACCAAGTTTCCGCGCATATACTGAGGACTAGATATGCCGAAAGTTTCCGTGTCGTGAACAAAATTGCCAATCGCCGCGGTAGAAAAACCATCAAAAAACACACCGTTCAAAGCCGGGCCGTACAACTCGCAATCCTGCATGCTACAGTAACGATCAAAAAACAAAAGCGGGTTGCCAGCACCAGAATTGTGCATCTTCAAGTTGATAAAGTGAATTCCGTCTTGTGCCGCATCATTCCAGATTGAATTGCCGTTCCCATCTATTTCTGCTTGCTCGTCCGCGCCAGTGCCTTCAATGAAACCGGCGGCTCCGATGATTACCAAAGGTGCAGCTCGTGTTGGTGTACCATAGCCTGTTTTGTCAAGTGGGCCGGTTAAAATCTCCGGAGTGCCCGGCGTAAGAACAAACTGATTGCCATCAACAGCGTCTCTGGTGTAATCGGTACCCTGCCGATCCAAACCATACTGCAAGTCACCAAAAGGATCAATTTCGGTACCTACGCCGGAACCGGCATTGATCGCCGGATCGACATAGAGTGGTGTTGGTCCCGCCATCTTTAGTTTCCCTACTCTGAAGTGTTACAACCACGATCACCCAGCACGGAACCCAACACGACACTCTCGAACTGGCTTATTCGGGCCTCCATGCCTCCCAGCAGGATCTCCAGAGTGGCTGCTTGCTTTCCGAAAGCGTCCAGCGCCCGTGTAACTGTTTCTGCTTCCTCGCAACCGCAACACGGCTCCGAGCAGGGGTTCTTCAAGCGAAGACCACCCGTCAGGTTCTCTATCTCAACGCAGTCGCTGCCGAGTAGTGAGAAGTTGCCGTTACCGTCTGGTCCGATCCCGTTGATCGTGCGAATCGGATCGCCTAGCTCGTCCGCGCAAACACATGCTTCGTTAAGACCCTCGCCCTTGATAGCGTCGAACACCAAAACAGGATCAGCTCCTGCAACGACAATGGGCGTGATTCGCATGTTCGCCCCCGCCCGCAAGATGATGTCCCCAACAACGCGGTCGCTAATATCCGATCCATTGCGAGTCCGGATACCGCTAACACCACGAATCAGCGGCCGAATCCCGTCTGGTTCCAAACGCATCTCGCCAATCGTGAAATCCCAGCGTCCCGGCGGCTGGGCGTCGAGACCGTCAAACTGGTTGATAATCACATGGCCAGTGGCATCCACGAAGTCGCCCATGCCGCCCAGTCGATAAACCATGTTCTTCGTGTGCGGGGACCGAGAAACCAGGGCGGTAGCCACCGGCGTCGGATTGGCACCCGTGCCGTACCCGATAACGATGCTCACGCCGGTCTCGAAAACACTGAGTGTCTGGATGAGGAAACTCCCCGGGTCCACATCCATACCAGCGTGGACGGACAAAGACATGCCAACAATGAAATCGTTTGGCAGCTCGAATGTCTGAGTGGCGTCTTTGCGAGTCACGTCCGCGGCCACCGGGTAAGCCCGCTGTCCATTGTGATTGAGCCACTCCAAATTCCAGGCGCGAGTAGTCATCCTTAACTTCCGGCAACGAGGACGCCCCGCTGTCGCAGCAGGAGCAGGTTCCCGCCGTACGAGTCGGTAGACGCCCGGGAAATGGTGAAGAGAATCGTGTCACCCGAAACAATTGCAAATACTTCGGTCTCAAACTCGAAGTACATATCAACAGCCGAAAAGGTCACGGCCGCCGTGGGCTGATCGGCCAGTGCCACATCAACGGTCGGGAGCGCCGCCGCGACCAGCAGTGTCGCGGACGGTTTTGGTACGCGGCGGTAGGTGATCGAGAAAATGTTCTGCGGCAGTGTCGCAGCGGCCCTGCTGAGCACCCGAAAACGGAACTTCATCTTTGTTCCCGCGGGGATATTCGCGCTCTCCGGGATGTGAATCCGCCCGCGGAACTCGGAGGCTTGCCCTGCGTCGAAACCCAATGCCAGTGTCTCTTCGTAGTATTCCTCGGTTACTCCATCGAGCCGCACCGTGTCCACGGACAGTTCTTTGTTGTCCACTTCGTTGTCCACAGTGATGACGATTTTTCCGTAGTGCCGATTCCCAACCTTCAAGTCGCTCGCGAGAGCCACATTGGCCGAACCAGCCTGAATGCTTTCGAGCACAGGGCCCCGCGAGAGCCGATTACCGCTTAGACTCTTGAACGCCAAGTACCCGGTTGCGTCGTCATCCCCGGAGAGCGCCAAGCCAAGGTCCAGGTCCAGCAGCAGATGGCCGGTCGCCGCGGGGTCGCCGTCGTCAACACACGTGATCACCAGCCCACTGGTATCGGTTGCTTGCAGGCTAAGCACCGCCGTGGAGGTGTTGTGGAAGATCGCCTTGGTGAACCACAAGTTGAGCTGCATATCCAGAGACGTGGGGCACGACTCCGACTCCGATTCGGACTCCGAGGCGCTGGTTACTTCTCCGAACGCTAAGGGCCACGGGATCTCGTTGTAGCAGTTACTCATCCACCAGATACCATTGCGGTCGATGGTCACCAGATCGCCCGGCACTGGGACGTAGCCAATAGTCAGGTTTTCTTGCGCTGAGGTGAGCAAAATAACCTGAAGCGTGTAGCGAGTCAGGTTGACGGAAGCCTCGCTGGTGTTCAGGAAAGTGAATCTGACGAGGCCGTCTGCCAACACTACCACCTCGGTGACGATAACAGAGTTGTTGGCCATGTCATCCGTCGCGACGATCACCCGGTCCCCAATTCTCGCCTGGTCCACTTTCATGGTCTGAACCGACACACCGTTCGCCGCGATGGCCGTACTACCCGTCCAGGTCAAAGTGGATTTGCGAATTGGCTGAATGGTTCGTCCCCGCACGATCTCGATGATCGCGTTACTAACGGGAACCGGGGGCCAGAGATCGTTGAGTTGCGAGACTGATATGTTGTAACCGAACTGCGCTCCCTCGGGGGCATTACCCTCGAAAATTGCATGGTTCGCGGGAAGCCAGCCCTCAATAGTCGCATCCGGGTTTGAAATGGAGTGAGTTCCATTCAGATCCGGGATAACGTTAGTGCCCGCCGGGACCGCTTCCAAAGAAAACCGATAGTGTCGGTGATTCTTGAGCAGATCCTGGAACGAAGTGTTCACAAGAATCTTGTGCGTGCCGTCAGCGTTCTCTTCCGCTGTTTGTATTACAGCGACACTGACTGGTTGATCGACGGAGGTCAGCGAGCCGGGTGAAGAGTTGGATAGAAAGTAGAGCGTGCCCTCCGTGATCGTGGTGTCGAGAATCGCCTCGGTTAGATTCACGTTTGCGGTGCCAAAGAGCAGAATATCGGCACTGGTGGATGTGAGCTTACGGTAGATCACGCCCCACACCTGGGAGGCCCGAGTCGTGCGAAGCTCCCCGGTCGCTGACACGGTCTCCACGCCACCCAGGGCCCGCTTCCAGGTCTGGCTCACGTAATCGTAGTAGACAGCCATGCCGACTTTGACATCGACCTCTACCACCTTGTTGCGGGCGAAGACTGTCTCACCCAGCAGCGCGGCCTCGATCACGTCTCGCAGGTAACGAACGTTCTGATCGTTCTGCCGCGTAGGGCGATTTGCGATTGCTGCTGAAACCGACTCGCCGTCTCGGATCAGATCAATGAGTTCGGTGAAGCCGCTGGACATCCCTGTCGCTCCTTATAGTTCCGAGAGCAGTTTACTGCCTTTCACGAGATTGCAAGTCGCGTGTGCTGCCTTGACGTTCGCATACGAGTGTTCTCCGCCCCGGGAAAGCGGCACTACGTGATCAAGGTGCATCTCTTTGAATACAACAGGCTTGTCGCACAAGTGACAGTGTCCGTGGTCTCGCCTATGGACTTTCTTGCGATAAACTCGTTCGACGACCTCGGCTCCTCGGCGCTTGGCTCGCGACCGAAGAGCTATCGCTTTAGCCGTTTCAGGGTGTTTTCGTCGCCACTCTTTTACCTGGTCGCAACACCTCTGTGCGAATCCTGGGTCCTTCTTTGCCTCGACGTAGACCGCTATCTGTGCTGCTTTTTCTTCTTCTCGGTGCTCCACATAGTATCGCTTTCGATTGGCTTTGTGTCGCTCAGGATATTTCTCTCGCCACTCCCTCGCTTGCTGACTTGCTCGGTCTTTGTTTTTCTTATAGTGTTGCCGCCGATGAATCTTGTGACAATCCTTACACCAAGGAGACAGACCATCAGCCGCCGCAGCTTGTTTGCTAAATCGCGGGGTAGATTTCTTCTCTCCACATTTTTTGCAGGTCTTGCGTCTCATGTTACATCAATTGAATTGACCATTCGAGGCCTATTTGACTTCCCGTCGCCTTGATGATCTGGTTCGCCGTGTCTGCCCAGTAGAATCTGGAAAATACCAGATCCTGGGTTGCGTCACCGAAATCAGGATAGGCAACCAACGCACCGCCGTAAACTCGACTTGAAACCGCGTTGGAGAATGTCTTCCCATGAACGCCCACTACGCCGTCTGTTCTTCCGAAGAAGGTCAGCGCGTTGCCGCCCGGGAAGTTTGAGGTGTTACTGCTCTCCAGATCGACTACGGTGAGAGGCACCCGCAGGTAATCCCGAGTGGCGCTGCCTGAGAGGTTCGTGTAGTAGTCGATCCCTCCGTCTCGCTCGAATGTTGGCGGGGAGACAGGGGCTCCTCCGTTATTTTCGTATTCCAAGTAAAGGCCGCCAATCTTGTACGGCTTGCCGTCCGGAGCCCCGCGAAGCAGCTCCCCCACGATGGTCGCCCAGTCGTACATGACCTGGTTGGACTCGAACGCTCCCTGCGGTTCCCAACGCTCCAGCTTGGCAGGATCGCGCCCGGCCAGCTTGCAGAGCTTTAGCCAGAATGGGGACCGGTCGATCTTCGGAGTGACCAAGTATCCACGCACGCGGCCGGAAACCGTACGGGACGGGAGTGTATCGTGCATTGCTGCTTCCTTACGGGCACAAGCCCTCGATATGCTTTGCTACCGGTTCGCTTTCCGTTACAAAAGTGGCAGAAAGCAGCGAATCACCCACTGGTTCTCCCGCCTGGTAAGAGGCGAGACTTTCCTCGTAGCCAGGCGCAGTTTCGTCCCCCGCTCCCTCCATCGTAACAATATCCGGGTCCATCGCCAATTCCACCGTGAAGATCATTCCGGTGTGCGGCGGGATGATCCTGCGTAACTCGCGTGCCCGGTCGATGCCCAGTGAGTTAGGGCCAAAACTTGTCGGCCGCCACTGCACGGCAAAAACGTTATTGCGAAGCACGTTCCCGGCAAGAAACACGAGCGGGTTGATGGTCGCCGGGAGATTACTGGCGACAGGCTCCCCTACGGGGTTGTCCCGCTGGTCCAGCAAATGCGCGAGCGTCTCGCCTTCCATGGTCCCCCGAGCGTGCAAGTCATCGAAAAACTGCACTACGTCACCAGGCCAACCGCCCAGCTCGAAGCTGATCTTGGTGAATACGCCGCTGGTGTCCACGATCAGGGGCACGGCGGTATTGCGAAACGTAAGACCCCCCAGGTAGCCCTCGAGCAGGTAATTCCGATCCAGCGTCAAGGCCGTCAACGACGGGTCCACGGTGCCTTGATGGAACTCGTGGATCACGTAGGCGTTGGAGAGCTGATCCCCAGCTCGCACAGTGTCCCCGACAGCCACGGACGCCGAAGCGCTCAGATTGTAGCGATAGACATGCTGATCCGTGGCCACCACTAGATGAGCGCTATCCGTGAAAATCGCTTTGACAGTCTCCGCAGCCTCCAAGACCACGGGGGCGTCGGCGATAGCCGCCACGGCTCCGTTGACGGAGTCGTAGTCGCCGCCTTCCACCAGGCCGTTCCAGATCGCGTTAAGCAGGTTCTTGTAGGACAGCGTTCCGGGCAAGTCGATACCCAGGACATAGCCGAAGTGCTGGAAGATGTAGTCCAGATCGTATTGACCTCGAAAGAGCCAGAGTGACACCTCGCGGTCGGTGAGATCGGCACCGGAGAAGATGTCTCTCGTCGCGATCAGCTCGTTGTCGAACGGATTCTCGCGGAAATGCAGAATCCTCGCCGAGGTGTCCAAATAGTAGTCCAAGCCCTCAAGTAGTGTCACAGAGGGCTCGGTTATGCGATTGCAGATGATGGGGGCGATTCGCAGCCCTTCCGGAAGCACGAACGAGGAGAGTCCAATTCCGTGCGGGATTCCGTACTGGTACTGCTCACCCGTGCCGGGCTGGTTGCCGAAAACGAAGCCCGCGCCATACCGGTTCAGGTTCACGGCCTCGCCGTTCATCTCCGATTCCCGGAGCACCAGGTTGAACCAGATGTCCGTCTGGTACGTGGGGACCTCGAATCGACTGACCGCAGCCTGGGCCTCGTCTCGCTGCTGCTCGGTTTGTGCTTCGAGTTGCGAGCGATTATACGTAAAGTCCTCGACTTCCTGTGAGCCCTCGTAAGTACCCGCCCAGTGAGAGCCCAAGAAAGTAATCAACTTCGCGGCGCGATCAAGATCGCGATCTGGATACTGAAAAGTCATTGACGCCGCCGTTCAACTCGTCGTTCTCGTGCCTCACGAATACGCCAACCGAGGCGCTTTAGTTCGGTCACCTGATATGTAGTCGTCGGGCGCTCCGCCAATGGACGATCACCCAGTGGTTGAACCGCCGGTGTGAAGATTCTTGTGCGGCGCACACCCGGCGGCTGAGCTGCCGGTGTGAAGATTCTTGTGAGGCGCACATCACTCTCAGGCTCCTCGACCTCTTCGACCTCCTCGATCTCTTCGGGATCAAAGAAACTGACGACAAGTTGGGCTGCTGGCGGCTCGCTTCGCGAGGCGTCGGCGTAAAAGTCAATAACCAGCTCTGCCGAGAACGCAGGTCGCGAGTGGGGATTGCTGGCTAATCCCAGGAACAACAAAGCCACCATTACGCCTGTTGAAGTCTTCATGTTACCACCAAGAAACAATGAGCGGGCGGCGAGGAAAGCCCTTGATGTCTGAAATCACATACGCACCGCCGCCCCGCAAGATCGACTTTGCGTCACGCCACGTAACCCACATGCAACCCTCTGGAATGAGGATGTCGGTGTTGTAGATCCGGCGAGGACCGCTATTCCAAATGCCCCAACTGTTACAGATCAGGAACAAGGGCCCACCATACATCTTGTGCGCCCAGGCCCGGTCGTCGCAACCTAACCAGGCCATCGCATGTGCCCAGCTTCCTCGCCAGGTGTTGGCACCAGCGCAATCGCGACCCTGCTCGTCCTTGATCGAAGGCCGCGCGGAGCTACACGCAAAACCCGAACAGACGCTCAAACCAAAATGGTTAGCCAGAGCGTCCCGAGCCTCTTCGATAGTCGAAACACTTGTCACGTCGCGAACTCGGTGCTCGTTTGTGAATGTGCGGAACGCAGCCGGAAAATTCGGACCACTGCGAGCAGCCTGGTTGTCGTCGTACTCGCTGCAATCGTACGTCCCGTAATCCGAGATTTCGTACTTCCCCCGAGGAAGCAATCCGGTGTGATCGCGAGCAGCAATCGCGAGCGTGCCGCAGTTGGCACCTTGGCCGCGGTGTCCGCGTTCGCCATAGATGGTGACGTGATCGAACGTCTGGTGGCTTGGGTTGGGAGTATTGGGCCACTTTTCGGCCACACCGCTCTCTCGCACAACAATATCCAGTGCCGCCCCGTCCGCTCCCGCATTCGATAGCGCCGCCTTCATTTCCTCCGGAAGGCCGTTCCAGACTTCGTAGGCGTAGGAGGCCGTGAAGGCGTTGACCGTGGACCGGCTAACGCAACAGCCAGTCCGCTGCGACTTGCCGGGGTACTCGAAGGGATTGAGTCGCTCAACCAATTGAAAACAGAGCGATAGCTTTCCGGCACCATCATCGGACATGTCGTGCTGGTGTGCCACAGCCTCGAATGTCTTATACGTCATCGCGTCGAAGGTTGCTTCCTCCGCAGCGGGGTCCTTGAAGGCTCCCTGGAAACCTCGCTCGTAAAGACGAATGAGTTCCGGAGTGGACTGAGCGATGAGATCAGCGGGCCAGTGTTTGAACGACGGCAGGGTTGGCATTGGATTCGTCCTTGATCGAGTGGCATTTTCCGGTGAGTAAAACACTCACGGGGCGAGCGGAACCCGCCCCGTGAGAAAATCAAAACATACGCATAGCAGGGACGGCCTTAGGCCTCCGCTGCGGTGATCTCCGCCGACAAGGTTTTTGCTTCTTCCTGCTCGACGCTGGGCCCCTCGCGGGCCCACATGTTGATGAGGTACTCGATGATTTTGGCAATGGAGTCCCAGTTGGCGACCAACCAGGCCAACAGACCCATCAAGCCGGTGATGACTCCATACTCACCGGCGCCAAAGAAGTTCACATCCAGATCATCGGTCGGCGCGTTGGCCTCGCTGATAACCTGCTCGCAGAGCACTTGAAATGCCTGCGTATTCTCCATGGTCCAGGCGATCTTCTTTTCTTTCAGCCCGTCGCCTGCTCGGCGCGCCTGCCGCCGTTCACGACGCAAGTGACGATAAATAACTCGCTCGTAAGCCGAGTGAGTCGGAGCGCTTCTACCTACGGACATATCACTTTTCTCCCGCGAGCTTCAGTCCCTTGTAGATCTCCTCCAGAACCTTAGCCCAGTCGTCAATGTTTCGGATCGTACCATCGACGTGGAGGCCGCTTGCTCGCTTACCGATCACGGTAAACAGGGCTGGCCACTTCCCGGGGGAGTCTCCCAAAATGGCATGGTTACGATCCTTGGTGTAGTTAATCGCTTCCTGCGGATCACGAATTTGCCCGTCCTTGATTTGTTGTGCCGTGTCGTAGTAATTCGCCGCCACGGCATCAATCGCTCTCACTTCGGCTGTATTCCCATCAGGCATCTCTACTTTGACGAGACGATCCTTGTCCCCGGCCGCGAGTTTCGCAGCCTCGTCGTAAGCCGCTTTGATAAAACCAAACTTGCTGTCGGGGATCGTATCAGGATCAGGATCAGGATCAGGATCGGGATCAGGTACGGGACCAGGTCCGGGGCCGGGACTGGGATCGGGGCGAGGCGCAGGACCGAGCTGGTAAGTCGCGTCGGTCATGTACACCTTGCCATTCACACCCTCGATAACAGATACGATATTGTACATACCCAGGATGGCAGGCTCGAAGGAGCAAACCGCACCGTTTTCTTGCCGGAACGTAGCTACCTTGCCGCGAGGTCCAAAAACTCGCCACTCGTACGCCTTGCCCTCCACGTCTGCCTCACAACGCACCATGGTCGTGAGCTTGATTTGGGAAGTTTGAATCGCCGTGCTCTGTGCATCCGCGATTGAAATGAGCAGGGCCGCGATAAGCAACCCCCTGGTTACGATTCGCAACATCAGGCTTCTCCTAGTGTTAAAGGGGCTCGGGAATTGTGGGATCTACGATCTTGGCCGCCTGGAGTCTCTTGATCAGATTTGTTTTATCCAGTGGCCGGATGGTGTCCATCCAGCACAAGGACTGCACGATCAAGCAGACGACAATGGCCACGCCAATATCGAAGATGTAGTGCTCCAGCGCCCAATGCTCCTCGTCCACAGTCCAGATGGTGTCAGGTGACGAGGCCGAGCCGTTGAAGACACTAGTTAGGAAAACGATAGAGGCGAGGGTAAGGATCAGCCGGACGCTCTTGGAGTTGCTCTGAACGGCCTGCCAAAGTTTGAGAAACGGGCTCATGTCTATACTCCTTCTCACGTCGAGGCTCCGAAAAACAAAAAGGTGTCCCCCAGCGTGCCCCGGTGGAGGACACCTTCCGGGGACCGCGCGGCCCGCCTACCTCAATTTCGGCGTCGGAAAACGAGGCCTACTGCCTTACCGGCACCGGCTCTCGCAAATCGGGTAGTTCGACCAGCGGCCTTTACTCCAAGCATCGGTGCGCGAATCGCAAATCGAGTAGCGCCCTTCGCGGCTCGAAATCCAACTCGAACAGGCGACCTGGCGACTCGCACTAAGCGAG
>SDBU01002746.1_pt1 | contig 23020 bp, 23 predicted proteins | sample 2277071 | NCBI WGS metagenome assembly SDBU01 (sample SAMN10397929, study PRJNA504765) | marine sediment metagenome | isolation source: marine sediment core GS08_GC12, 126 cmbsf | place: Arctic Ocean: Gakkel Ridge, Loki's castle | collected 2008 | reverse complement strand
CATGGCTCTGGCAATAGGCATTATGGTAGCCACAGCAAACCCTCCGGCAACACAGACTACGGTGCCAAACTTCTCAATATGGGTAGGTAAACCCAGCGGCCCGATAAAATCAGCAATAAAGTCACCCGCCTCCAGCGAAGCTAGCCTGCGGGTAGTCGTTCCCACTTCCATAAAGACGATGGTAATACTACCTTCTTCCCTGTCCCAATCGGCAATGGTCAGTGGAATACGCTCACCCTTTTCGTCAATCCTGATGACAACAAACTGTCCCGGCTGAGCCTTCTTAGCCACAGCCGGTGCCGCAATCTTGAAAAGATGGATATTGGGTACCAGGTCTTGTCTCAGTAATATCTTATACATCTACTTATAGTGACTCCTTTCAACCCTCACTGCGCAGACCTTAAATTCAGGTATCTTGGCGACAGGGTCAAGGGCTGGATTAGTAAGCAGGTTAGTCGGGCTTTCGGCAAAATGAAAGGTCATAAAGACCACCCCTACCGGTGACACCTCGGTTACCCGGGCTTTAGCTATCACCTCCCCCCTCCGAGAAACGACCTTTACCGTCTCACCATCAGCAATGCCTAAAGCTGAGGCATCCCCGGGGTTTATTTCCACCAGTTCTTCACCCCTCAGTATGTTGAGCCCCTTTACCTTCCGGGTCAGGGTGCCGGTGTGGAAGTGGTACAGGCTGCGGCCGGTGGTCAGTATCAGGGGATACTCATCATCGGGGAGTTCCACAGGTGGCTTATACTCCAGGGGTATAAAGCGACCCTTGCCCCTGGTGAACTGCTTGGTGTGGAGAATGGGAGTCCCTGGATGCTCTTGAGTAGGGCAGGGCCACTGCAAGCCACCCTCCTCCAGGCGGTTGTAGGAGATGCCACCGTAGCTGGGGGTGAGACTAGCAATCTCGTCCATAATTTGAGATGGATGCTCGAAATCAAAGCCCTTGCCGCCCATCCTTTGGGCAATCTGGCAGGTAATCCACCAATCAGGCTTGGAGTTACCTATCGGCTCTAACGCCTTCCTCACCCGCTGCACCCTCCGCTCGGTATTGGTAAAGGTGCCCTCCTTTTCGACAAAGGTTGCCGCTGGCAGAACAACATGAGCCAGTTGAGCCGTTTCAGAAAGAAAAACATCCTGAACCACAAAAAAATCTAGCTTCTCAAGTGCCTCTCGGGCATGCCCGGCATCGGGCTCGCTCAGTGTCAGGTTCTCGCCAATAAGATAGATCGCCTTTATTTGCCCTTTGTAGGCAGCCTCAATAATCTCGGTGAGGGTCAGCCCAGGCTCAGCCGGTAAAGAGTATCCCCAAGCAACCTCAAATTTCTCCCTGATAGCCGGGTCGCTGACAGCCTGGTAGCCGGAATAGACATTGGGTAGAGCACCAAGGTCACAGGCACCCTGCACATTGTTGTGACCCCGCAAGGGATTAACCCCGGTTGACGGCTTACCGATGTTCCCGGTGAGCATCGCCAGGTTAGCCGTAGCTATTACATTATCAGTACCGTGGGAGTGCTGAGTGATGCCCATAGCGTAGAGGATGGCCGAAGGTTTATTAGTAGCATATATGCGGGCGGCTTCAACTACCTGATTTTTAGGCACCCCAGTAATCCGTTCCACAACATCCAGGTCAAAGTCTTTAAGCGACTCCTTGAAAGCATCGAAGTTCTCACAGCGCTCTTTAATAAAGGATGAGTCAAGTAATCCCTCAGCGAGTATAACCCGCATCATCCCCATAAGTAAGGCGACATCGGTGCCAGGGTTATGCCTGAGCCATAGGTTAGCCAAGCAAACCAGACCAATCTCACGGGGGTTAGCTACAATGAGCTTTGCCCCTTTATCAACTGCTCTCTTTATCTCCAGCCCGATAACTGGGTGAGCCTCGGTAGTGTTGGTGCCAATAGCCAGGATGCAGCTAGCATCCCGGAGCTCATTGATGGAATTGGTCATAGCCCCGCTACCAAAGCTCTGGACGAGACCAACTACAGTAGGAGCATGACAAAGACGGGCACAGTGATCGATATTGTTGGTGCCCAATACCGCCCGGGCGAATTTTTGGGCAACATAATTATCCTCGTTAGTGCACTTGGCTGAGGAGATTACAGCTACCTCCTCCTTCTTATAACTGGATAGTTTACTGGCAACCAGGTCTAGTGCTTCCTCCCAGGTTGCCTCCTCAAAATTCCCATTTCGCCTAACTAAGGGAGTGGTTAAACGCTCGGGGTGATGAACAAATTCAGTAATGCCAAAGCGCCCTTTAACACAGGCTTGCCCTTGATTTACCCCACGACCGGGAGTAACCTCTATCACCCTCTCCCCTTTAATGTGTAGCTCTAACTGACAGCCAACCCCACAGTAGGGACAGGTGGTAATTACCTGACGCTCGGCTAAACCCGCTTCTTTCCTGCTTCGCTCCATTAGTGCCCCTGTGGGGCAAATATCAACACACGCTCCACAAAACTGGCACTCCGATTCCTTTAGAGGCCGACCAAAGGCAGTCCCAACCAAAGCCTGACTGCCCCGATAGGTAAAGGCTATTGCCCCTGCCCCCCTTACCTCCTGGCAGACCCTGACGCACCGCCCACATAGAATACATAAATTGTAGTCACGCTCAAAGAAGGGGTCTTCCCTCTCTATCGGTAGCTCCTTATATGCATAGGGGAGTGTTACCTCTCTTATCCCTATGTAGGCGGCTACCTCCTGCAGCTCACATTGCCTATTCTTGGGACAAGTGAGGCATGAATTGGGATGTTCTATCAGTATAAGCTCTAGAATATCCCGCCTTAACTCCTGAATCTGCGGCGTATTTGTCCTTACCACCATGCCATCGCTGGCTGGCGTGGTGCATGAAGTGGGAAAGCCCGGCATGTTCTCAATCTCCACTATACATAGACGGCAGGCACCATAGGAAGTTAAATCAGGGTGATAGCACAGCGTCGGTATATATACGCCAGCCTCCTTGGCTACTTCTAATACCGTCATGCCTTCATTTGCTTTAACTTCTTGACCATTAACGGTTAAGGTAATCTCGTCCATCTCTATATCCTTAGTGCTCCTCCAAATCACATCTCAGACAGCGTTTTGCCTCCTCAATTGCCTTTTCTCTGTCAAAGCCGAGCTCTACCTGAGCAAAACTCTTAATCCTTTCATCAAGTGGCAGCATATTCATTGGTGGGCGATATTTCTCTCCCTCAACTTCATCAATATTAAAGGGTGTCACCTCCTCTTCGGGTGGTGCCAGCACTTCGTCTATATCTCCTCTACCTCCAAGATACTTGTCTATAGAGATAGCTGCTTGCCGACCGGCAGCAATTGCCTCAATCACTGATGCCGGTCCGGTTACCACATCACCGCCGGCATATACGCCCTCTCTTGATGTGACCAGGGTATCAGCATCAACCTCAAGTCTACCTCCTCTTCCTGCCGACAGCATATATCTATCAGGCACCTGAGGCTGCTCGCCTATGGCTTTTATCATCAGGGCATACTTGCCAGTAAACTCACTGCCGGCTATTGGTATAGGTCTCCGCCTACCGCTTTCATCTACCTTACCTAATTCCATCCGCATAAACTCTACCTTTAACTTGCCATCCACACTCATAGCCCTAATCGGCACTGCTAGATAGAGTATCCTTACCCCTTCCCTAAGCGCCTCTTCTACCTCCTCATCACTAGCTGGCATCTCAGTGCGAGTGCGACGATAGACAATAGTCACCTCTTTAGCTCCAAGACGAAGGGCAGTCCGTGATGCATCTATAGCTACATTGCCTCCGCCTATCACCGATACCTTGTCCCCCACATCTACCTTTCTGCCCAGGTTGACTTCCCTGAGAAAATCCACGCCATCTATTACACCAGCAGTAGTTTCCCCCTCTATACCCATATTTATACCTCGATGCGCACCAACACTGACAAAAATAGCACCATAACCCTGCTCAAATAGCTCATCTAAAGAGTCTACCTTGCTATCTGTCTTTATCCTCACCCCCGCTTCTTTTATCTCCCCAATCTCCCTATCAAGTGTCTCCCTGGGTAACCGGTATTCTGGTATTCCCACCCGCATCATACCACCGGCTACTGGTAGGGCTTCGAATACCGTTACCCCATGCCCCAGTTTGGCTAAATAGTATCCAGCCGTTAATCCCGCTGGACCCGAACCTACTATGGCTACCTTCTTCCCTGTTGAAGGGGCTATCTTAGAGTTCTGCTTCCACAATCCAGTATCGTGTTCAGCAGCAAAGCGTTTTAGTGCCCTTATTGCCAGCGGTTCATCTAATTGGCTACGCCGACATCTAGCCTCACACAAATGTAAGCAAACATGGCCAAGTACCGCCGGGAAAGGAACCTTCTCCCGAACCACGGCTAGCGCCTCACCAAATTTGCCTTCAGCAACCAGTCGAATGTAGCGGGGAACATCTATCCTTGCCGGGCAGGTGTTCTGACAGGGAGATTTGACTAGTTCCTTGCATACCGCGGCTCGGCAGTAGTGCTTGTCTATATGTTCCTCATACTCATCCCTGAAGTAACGAATTGTAGTCAGAACCGGATTGGGAGCTGTCTGCCCCAAGCCACATAAGGAGCCAGATTTAACTACCAGGGCTAATTTCTCAAGGCGCTCAATGTCACCCGGCTCCCCCTTGCCTTGGGTAATACGGTCCAGGATGTTGAGCATCTGTTTAGTGCCGACGCGGCAGGGAACACACTTACCACAGCTCTCAGCCTGAGTAAAGGAAAGGAAGAACCTTGCCATATCAACCATACAGGTATCTTCATCAACAACCACCATCCCTCCCGAACCCATTATGGAACCGGCCTGAGTCAAGGACTCATAATCCACCGGCAGGTCTAATAAGCTGGCTGGCAGGCAGCCACCTGACGGACCACCGGTTAGCACTGCCTTAAACGGCTTACCATCAATAATTCCACCGCCAATTTCATAGATAATATCACCCAACGAGATACCCATGGGTACCTCTATCAAACCAGAATTCTGTGTCTTACCCGTTAAAGCAAATACGGCGGTACCCTTACTGGTCTCTGTGCCAGTGCTAGCATACCAGTCGGCACCTTGAGCAATGATTACCGGCACACTAGCAAAAGTCTTTACATTATTGATATTAGTCGGCTTACCCCATAAGCCGGATACCGCTGGAAAAGGAGGGCGAGACCGAGGCATTCCCCGCTTGCCCTCAATGGACATCATCAGGGCAGTTTCCTCTCCACAGACAAAGGCGCCGGCACCCTCCTTTATCTCTATTTGAAAACCAAAGCCAGAATCAAGTATGTTATTCCCCAGTAAGCCATGCTCTTCCATCTGCTTTAAGGCAATCTTTAGCCGCTCTATAGCCAGAGGATACTCAGCTCGACAATAGATATAGCCTTGGTGCCGCCAATAACATAGGCGACAATAAGCATACCCTCCAATACCGAATGGGAGTCGGCTTCCAGAATGCTCCTATCCATAAAGGCACCGGGGTCACCTTCATCAGCATTGCAGATTAGGTATTTCTCATTGCCTGGCGCTCGCCGGCAAAACTCCCACTTTTGACCAGTAGGAAAGCCAGCCCCTCCCCTGCCCCTTAATCCAGACCTCTTTACCTCCTCAATTACTTGCTCGGGAGTCATCTCAAGTAGAGCCTTTTTCAGTGCTTTATAGCCACCCACAGCCAGGTAATCTTCAATCCTCTCTGGGTTAATATGACCACAATTACGGAGAATAATGCGCTGCTGCCTCGCATAGAAAGCGACATCCCGGTAGTAAGGTATTGCTTCACCTGTCGTCGGGTCATGGTAGAATAGCCGCTCTACAGGGTGCCCATTAACTAAATGGGAGTGGACAATTTCGGCCACATCTTCTACTTTTACCTCGGTGTAAAAGAAACCCTCAGGCTCGATATCAATAATAGGACCTCGCTGGCAGAAACCGTGACAGCCAGTAAAATCAACCTTTATACCATCAATCCCCGATGACTCAACTTCCCGCTTCAGGGCATCATAAATCTCCCCGGAGCCTCCTGCTATGCATCCTGTCCCTTTACAAACAAGGACAGTTCGTGTCTTAGAACTAACCAATGAATTCTCCTTATCTACCCGGTTATCACCCATTGTCCTGTTTTTCCTGTAAATATCCACCAAGTACCTGTCTTGCCTTGGCTGTGGTCATTCTGCCATAAACAGTCTTATCCACCACCACAACTGGGGCTAAAGCACACGAGCCAAAGCAAGCAACCCTTTCCAGGCTGAATTTGTAATCCTCGGTGGTTTCCCCGGGTTGAAGGCTGAGTTCCCGCTCCACTGTCTCTAAAATGCGTCGCCCACCCCGCACATGACAGGCAGTGCCCTGACAAACCTTTATCGTGTGTTCTCCCTGCCGTATAAATCGAAACTGGGCATAGAAGCTAGCCACACCATAAACCTCACTCTCAGATACACCCAAAAAATGGGCTATCTCTGAAATTGCCTCTTCAGGAAGATAGCCCAATTCCTCTTGCACCTTCTGTAGAACAGGGATTAAAGCTCCCCTTTGCCCACGATATGGGGCAAGAATTGATGATAATCGCTCATGCATATCTAACTTCGGAACAAAATTCAACTGCCCAATTAATTTACCACACAAATATTGTCTAATTCAAGCCTTTTGGTAGTTGCTTAATTGCCATTAAAGGTATAATATAATAAGCATCATCTAAAATAATGCCAAGGTGCTAATTGTTGCCTAATATTGAACAGGAAACAAAACTAGATAGTCTAAACATATGAAAGGGGGTGATGTGCACTGCTAATTATCAGACAGAATTTGTAAGCCTATGATTATGCCCATAGGGCGTTCAGATATTCAGATGAGTTCTAGGTCTGGCAACAAAGACCTAAATAATTTAATAACTAAAAATGAACTACTGAGGTGATAATAATGGCTATAGAGCTGGTTCATGTTGGGTTTAGTAACATACTGGTAATGAATAGGGTTATTGCCATAGCTTCACCAAACTCAGCACCTACTAAACGTATAATTCAAGAAGGGAGGAACAAAGGGCTACTAATTGATATGACCAACGGCAGAAGAACCAAGGCCGTTATCTTTACCGATAGCGGGCACATTATTTTGGCTGCCCTTGCCCCAGAAACTATAGCTGGCAGGTTACAAGTAAGTCGGGGAGGTTCAGTGCTAAGAGTAGAGCCAGGTGATGAGAAAGGCGAGCTATAAAAGCCAGGCCCCGTTCCACTTGCCGACAAGGTCATTACTCATAGTCCTCTCCGGTCCTTCGGGAACAGGCAAAGATGCGGTTTTAACCAGAATGAAAGAACTAGGCTACCCTCTCCTTGAATATATTACAACTGTAACCACACGACCTCGGCGAGCTAGTGAGAGAGATGATGTAGACTATCACTTTGTCTCAGTGGAAAGGTTCCAGGAGATGATTTCGCGTAAGGAGTTATTAGAGTGGGCAAATGTCTATGGCAATTGGTATGGTGTGCCTAAGGAAGCAGTCAAACAGGCACTGGACAAGGGGCGAGATGTAATAGTAAAGGTTGATGTTCAAGGAGCAGCTACTATTAAAAAAATCCTACCCCAGGCAGTATTTATCTTTCTCATACCCCCGTCAAGGGAAGAACTTACTATAAGACTTAAGCAACGCCACACTGAATCAGCCTTCAACTTAGCCTTACGCCTAAAAACTGCCGAGGAGGAAATAAAAAAACTACCCCTATTTGACTATGTAGTGTTGAACAAGCAGGATAAAATTGACCTGGCGGTATCGGATATTAAGGCAATTATTACCGCTGAAAAGTGCCGGGTAATCCCTAGGGAGCTTGTTTTATAAGCTGATTAGAATAGCAGGTGCAATAGCCAAGCAAACAAGTAACCTAGCCCACCACAGATAGGAAAGGTTAGTATCCAGGCAGTAATGATGTTCCCAGCTATTCCCCAACGCACTGCTGACAGTCGCTTGGTGGCACCCACCCCCATAATAGATGCACTTATGCAATGGGTAGTGCTTACTGGAATACCCCAATGCCCGATAAATGCTCCGTGTGAGGCAGTCTCAATAACTGTGGCTGCTGAGACCTGAGCGGCAAAGCCATGAACCGGTCTAAGGGTAGTAACCCTCATGCCTACTGTTTTAATAACCCGCCAGCCTCCCATAGCCGTGCCGGCACTAATAGCTAAGGCTGATAGAACTATTACCCACCACAGGTTAGGGTCAAACAAGGAAAGACGGTCCCATAGACTAGCATCGTTATAAAAAATTACCAGCGCCATAGTGATGACACCTATAGGCATCTGACCATCATTCTTGCCGTGGCTGTAAGCCATAAAGGCAGTAGTCAAAAATTGCAATTTGCTGAAAATTCTTCGCATCTTATCTGGAGCACTTCGCCGAAATACCCAATACAGGCAGACCATCCCTACAAAGCCACCGGCAAAGCCGAGTAAAGGAGCTATGGCTACTGCTGCTAGAATTCGCTGCATAACATCCCATACCACAGCCTCACTACCTGCCACCGCTATCCCAGCCGCAGCTAGCCCGGCAATAAACCCATGGTGCAAGCTTATCGGTAGTCCAAGGTAAGTAGCTAGTGTGCCCCAGATAATAATGGAGACTAAAGCAGCAATTACTGTTTCATTTGTTATTGCCCCTTGGACTAAAATCCCTTTGCCAATAGTTTTGGCAACCAACGTGCCAGTGGCAGCACCGGCCATATTGGCTATGACAGCTATTATAAGAGCGTTTCGGGGTGAAAGAGCCCGGGTACCAATTGCCGGAGCAATAGCATTGGCGGCATCGTTGAAACCATTAACTATGCCAAAACCAACAGCTAGAATGACAATAAGGACAAGAAGCCAGAGGGAAGAATCAGGCATGCTTGAGGGCTACTCCCTCAAAAACATTAGCCACATCCTCACACCTATCAGTGGCGCTCTCCATATGCTCATAAATCTCACGCCACTTAATAACCTGAGCCAAATCTGTGGTATTACCAAACAGCTCAGCCATGGCCGAGCGGAATACCCTGTCAGCCATATTCTCTAACCGGTTAATCTCCACGCATCGTGTGAAAATCTGCTTTAACTCAGCACGATGCCGCAACTGAGGCATTGCCCTTTCTATCTCAGCCGCCGCCTGCACTATAATATCTGCCAGATCCTTAGCCCTCTGACTGGGATAGTCTACCTTATAGATAAGCATAGCATCAGCGGCAGCATGGATAAAGTCGGTTACATCATCCAATGTATGAGCCAGCAGAGCTATATCCTCTCTGTCAAATGGGGTAACGAAGGTACGGTTTAGCTGGGCCATAATCTGGTGGGTTATAGTATCACCTTGATGCTCCATCTCAGTTATCTCACCTACTCTCCCCTCAATATTCTTCCAGGTATCAACCATCTCTTTTAGCCCCTGAGCGGCTTTTACCATATTCCGGGCGCTCTCCTCAAAAAGGTCAAAAAACTTCTCCTCCTTGGGAATAAAAGGGAATTTAAACATAGCTGCCCCCCCTTCGCCAACAAAAGTCAGAATAAGGTAATAAAAGATTAGAAATTAGATGATGAGGGGGAAAAAGGTTACTTTGTTGCTGATTCCATATAAGAGAGGCGAACAAACTGAAATGATGATTAGAAAGTATAAAGATTTGACCAAAAACTCTTAACAAATACCTACAGAGGTAAGACAAAACTCTCCTATCCTAATCAGGTCACCACTTTAACTTGCTTCTATTATCAGTTTAGATGAAGCGTAGCTAATTGTCAACTAATTGAGAAGGAGGGGGGAAGAGACTTTGGAGAGGGGCTTCGCCCCACTCTTACCACACGCCCCTTCCCTTATTAAGGGAAGGGGGCAGGGGGATAGGTTGCTAAACGACCTCAGTTAATTGACAGTTGACAATTAGCAGACTAAAGTCTAAAATTCTCCAATTGTAGGTAATAAAATGACGAAATCGAGCCAGTGAATAAATATGCTTAACAATTGGCAGCTTAAGCCCGGTGATAGGATTTTCCGCCCACGGTGAATCAGGCGTTACCACTTAAGACGAGTGCTGGGAGTCTCTGCTGTATTTAGTGCTGGCTATGGAAATGTTGGCCATACTTTGACGAAGGGGGGAGGAGTGAGTAAAATTGAGCAATTGAAGTTCGGCATACAAAGTTAATCAGAAAGAGAGGTAACTGGAGGTGAAAGACAAAGAAAGGTTTGAGGAAGTAAGACCACTGCTACCGGGGGACAAGGTGCTCCGTATCCTTAGGCGGAGACCTGGCCGAAGGCTCCGCATCACGCCCAATGTCCCAGCAGTTTTTAGATTTCTCAGGGACATCGCCACCAAGACCCCTCTAATACCGCTGATTGTTGTTCTTGTTGTGCTTTGTCTACTTTGCTCCTGGGGCATTTATCTTGCTGAGCGTGGGGTGAATGAACAGATAACCTCCTATGGTTATGCTTTATGGTGGTGCTTCACAGCTATGCAAACACAGGGGGCTAATGCCCCGGGACCGGTTACTACCCTAGGAATGATAATTGGTTCAATTTGGTCAATTTTTAGTACGATTGCTTTTTTTGGCGTGATAATCGGTAGCCTCTATGCCTATTTCATGCTCCCCAAGCGGCACCCTTCCCGGGAGCTTATAAGTACCATCCAATATAATCTGGACGAACTGGAAAACCTATCTACGGACGAATTAGAGACACTTAGGGACACCATAGTGAGGATTGTAGATGCTCAAATAAGTCGGCTCAAGGAAAAGCCTCAAGGCCGATAAGATGGTTGCTGGCTTAATTACTTACTGCCTCTATCGGCGGAGAGAGCACTTGCCATTAACGCATATAACCAAAGAATGAGAAAAAGCTCAAATAAATGGCTAGAAATAGGTTGTAGATTTTTTACAAGGAGATTATAATACTCCCTACTTAATAACAAATGGAAATGGAGAGTAATGGAGTTTCATAACATTCTAGTCTCAGTAAGTGGCACCGATGCCGATGAAGAGGCAATCAAGCTAGCCTGCTGGTTAGCTAAGAGAAATAAGGGTAAAATCTGTGCCGTTTATGTTATTACAGTAAAACGCTCCCTGCCGCTAGATGCCGAAATTGAATCTGAAATTCAGAAAGCTGAAGGCATACTAAACCGTATGGAGAGTGTGGCTAAAGAACAAAACTGTGAGGTAGAGACTGACCTGCTTCAAGCCCGTGAGGCCGGTTCAAGTATTGTCGAGGAAGCAGTAGAACGAGAGGTTGACCTAATTTTGATGGGTGTTAAATACAAGAGACGCTTTGGTCAGTTTAGTCTAGGCGACGTAGTGCCTTATGTGCTCAAAAATGCTCCCTGTCATGTTATACTATATCATCAACCTACATAATTGAGTTTGCTGTATGAAAGTAGTAATTATGGGTTGTGGACGAGTAGGTGCCCGGCTAGCTGGATTACTAGCTACTGACGGACACACGGTTACTGTTCTAGATACTGACGGCTATAGTTTTCGAAGACTGCCAGCCGACTTCAGCGGCACAGCCCTACTGGGCAATGGCCTTAATGAAGAAGCACTTAAAAGGGCAGGCATAGAGGAAGCCGATGCCTTTGTGGCGGTAACTCAAGGGGATAATCGTAATGTTATGGCGGCTCAAATCGCTAAGCACATCTTCAACGTGCCCAAGGTAGTCTGCCGCATCTATGACCCTCTACGCCAGGATTTATATGATACTCTGGGGCTGGAAGCCATTAGCCCAACCACAGTATTTGCCCAGATACTAAAGGAAAAGCTGGAGGGCTGAGGTGAAAATATGTACATCATAGTTGTTGGTGGTGGTAGGGTAGGCTACTATCTAACTAAAGCTCTGCTTGACGAAGGGCATGAAGTCCTTATAATAGAAAAGAATGCTACCATATGTGAAACCGTTGCCGATGAATTGGGTAGTGTTTGCTTCCGTGGCGATGGCTGTGAGGCAGCTACCTTGGCAGAAATAGGCACTGCCCGAGCTGATATGCTCATTGCTGTAACTGGAGATGATGAAGATAATTTAGTCGCCTGCCAGGTAGCCAAGCATAAGTTTAATGTGCCCCGTACCATAGCCCGCATCAGAAACCCGAAAAATGAGGTCATCTTTAAGAAACTGGGCATCGATGTTACGGTAAGCAGCACTAATGTTATCCTTGAACACATAGAAGAAGAGGTGCCAACGCACCCATTGACCCACTTATTAGAAATTAGAGACAAGGGTCTGGAAATAGTAGAAGTAAAAATCCCACCTGAATCAACTACAGTGGGCAAACCGGTAAAGGAGCTTTCGCTACCACAGGGAAGCGTTCTGTCTCTAATTATTCGTAAGGCACGTAGGCCTATTGTCCCTACAGCCAATACTATCCTTCAGGCTGGAGACCAGATAATAGCTGTTACCCCCCCTGAGGCAGAAGAGGCACTACGAATTGCCCTGAGAGGCTCTTAAAACAACCCCCATTCTATTGTCCTGCTCCCGGGTTGACTTTTCTCCGCTCTCACCGCCCTTTGTTGGAGTCGTTTAGTAACCTATCCCCCTGCCCCCTTCCCTTATTAAGGAGGTGAGGTTAATAGACAATCTTCCTGGTTAAGCGTTTGACGGAAGCATATTGTTTATTATATTGTGAGCCTGTTAGCCAAATGGCAAATGCAGTAGTGGCATACTAAGTAGCTAGCCCTAGGAGGTTTCCCATAACAAAAGGCAAGCTTAATAAATATTGGACGCTGATTACTATTCTTCTAATAGCTATTATTGCTATCGGTGGCATAGTCGCCTGCTCAAGGTATAGCCCAAGCCAGCCTATAGAGATTTCTCTACCCATAGGTCAGGAAGTGCCAGGTGGGATTTACATCGGTGGTAATGTCACTAACCCTGGCTTCTATCCCTTAAAAGCCGGGGACAGCCTAGAAGCTCTTATTCAATCTGCTGGTGGAACTACCAGTAGTGCCAACCTCAGTCGGCTTAAACTTTACATCTCTGAGGTAGGTGAAGAAGAGCAGCCCCAAAAAATAAGCCTTAATCGGGCTGAAGTGTGGCTACTTAAGGCTCTACCTGGAATCGGCGAAACCTTGGCCCAACGCATTGTTGACTATCGCCACCAAAATGGACCATTCCATAATATTCGCCAGCTACTTCAGGTAGCAGGCATAGGAGTTACTACCTACGAGCAGATTAAACACCTGATTACTGTCGCCGACTAATATTTCAGGATGGAAGATAGTGCCACTTATCTATTTGAGTTGTGCCTGGGTGGCTGGTATCTTTTTAGGGTTAAAATTTAATTTACCTTTTGTCCTCATCCTTACTGGACTTGCTCCTCTCCCCTTACTTTTCTTCCTCCGTCAACACCGGAAGCTAATAATCTTAGCCAGCCTGTGTCTCATTGCCCTCTTTGGTGGTGCCCTCTGCTTTCGCTCATCTCTGTCCCCAGATGATGAGAATTGCCTCCAGTTCTACAACAATGAAACTGTAGAAATCAAAGGAATAGTAGACACAGACCCGGAGGTTAGAGATAAAACTACCCACATCCGCTTATCAGCCACAGAAATAAAACTGGATGAAAAGTGGCAAAAGGTATCAGGAACGGCTCTGCTGTTTGTGCCCAGATACCCTACCTATAGCTATGGCGATGTGCTTTTGGTAATCGGGAAACTAGAGACACCGCCCCAGCTTGATGACTTTGATTATAAGGGTTATCTAGCCCACCAGAAAATTTATTCCACTATGCTCTACCCTAAAATAGAAATACTGGATAGGGGAAAGGGCTTCAAGCCGCTGGAGTGGGTTTACTCACTAAGAAACCGCCTGTCCCAATCCCTGTCTGAAGTTTTACCTGAGCCACAGGCATCACTAGCCCGGGGTATCGTTTTAGGCATGCGGGGCGATATCCCGCCATCAGTCAAAGATAATTTAATTCACACCGGCACCGCCCACATATTAGCTATCTCCGGTCTCCACCTCGCTATCGTGGCTGGTATATTACTTAGCCTCGGTATCTGGCTCTTTGGTAAAAGGCGCTACCTCTACATCTGGTTAGCACTGGGCGTAATCTGGCTTTATGCCTTAATCACCGGTATGCACCCGCCAGTGGTCAGAGGGGCAATTATGGCTAGCCTGTTCCTCACTGCCGAGCTTTTAGGCAGACAGCGTAGCGCATTCACTGCCCTTGCCTTGGCTGCTGCGGTAATGATAGGCATCAACCCTCAAATACTATGGACTGCCTCCTTCCAGATGAGCTTTCTGGCTATGGCTGGCTTAATCTTCCTCTTTCCGCCTCTGCAAGTTATAGGCAGGAAAGCAGTCAGGGCTACCCTGGGTGAAGACGGGGCAGCCGTATCCATAGCCAATATTGTTACTGACAGCTTCAGTGTAACCCTGGGGGCAGTCATAGCTGTCTGGCCACTCGTTGCTTATTACTTTGGCATTATTTCATTCGTTGGTCCCTTAGCCACATTCCTTGCCCTGCCAGCACTGCCGGGCATTATTATCACCGGGGCTTTAGCTGGAGGCTTGGGGCTTATTGCTCTACCTGCTGCCCAGGTTATAGGTTGGCTAGCCTGGCTCTTTCTGTCATATATGCTGCTGGTGGTTAATGGTTTTGCCGCCCTTCCAAAACCGTTTGTTGAGGTAGGTTCGGTTGATACTAACCTGATATGGGTTTATTATTTAGCCTTAGCCACAGCTATCTGCCTCAACAGCAATAGGAAGAAGTTGACTAGCCTGATGCCTAAAGTTATGAGTTTTGAACTACCCAAGAAATGGGTCATCCCGCCGCTACTGGTGGTAGCTATTCTGGTATCGGTGGCGGCTGCCACTATGCCCGATGATAATCTTCATATAAGCTTCCTTGATGTCGGGCAGGGTGATGCCATCCTCATTCAGCAAGGAAATCAGCAGGTTCTGGTTGACGGTGGACCCAGCCCACAGGCGATAAGCCTGGGATTAGGCAAAGAAATGCCCTTCTGGGATAGAACTATTGAGTTGGTGATATTGACCCACCCCAGCGCTGACCATGTTACCGGACTGGTAGAAGTTTTACATAGATACAAGGTCAAGCAAGTGCTCTATCCCGATTTGGATTTTAAGTCCGATGTATATGATGAGTGGCTCAGGTTACTTGAGGAAAAGGATATTAAATGCACCATAGCTCAAGCTGGACAGCAGATTGATTTAGGCGAAGTAGTAATAAGGGTGCTAAATCCCCCAATACCTCTTTTAACTGGCACCGAGTCCGATATTGATAATAATGGTGTGGTATTACATATAAGTATGGGCAAGGTGAGCTTCCTGCTCACCGCTGATATAATGTGGGAGGCAGAATTTGAGCTTATTGCCTGCAGAGCTAATCTAACCAGCACCGTGCTCAAGGTTGCCCATCACGGCTCAGGTACCTCTACCACGCCTGAATTCCTGGCGGTGGTCAATCCCCGGCTAGCCGTCATCTCGGTTGGTGAAGACAACCCCTTTGGTCACCCCACCCCTGAAGTCATGGAGAGACTTGAGGAAAAGCTAGGCTCAGAAAATATATTCCGCACCGATAAGCAGAGAACTATAGAATTCATCACCGATGGCAAGAGGCTGTGGGTGAAAAAGCAAAAATAATTTACCCTCAACCATAGTAAGTAGTATTGACATTATAGCTCTTCAAGAGGATAGTATTAGTCAAATTTGAGTTTTGGCGCAGTTAGCCAGAGAGAAGGAGAGGAAATGAAACAAATTACTGCTAACGTCTATGTCGAAGACCGGTTTAGTGTGCCTCCCAAATATCGTGGATGTAATCCGGCCTTTGTGACCACGTCGGAAGGGATAGTAATGCTTGATACCCCGATGCTGCCTACAGACGCGGTAGAATGGCGAGATGAGATAGCTAAAAGAGGAGAGGTGCGCTATATCATTAACACCCACCACCACGTTGACCATATTACGGGGAATGCCTTTTTCCCGGGAACAGTAGTATCCCATGAGGAGGTCAAAGAGTTGTTCACTGCCCCAATAGCCAGGGTAGGAGCCAGTGAGCGAATCGAAGAAGCGGTTAAGGCAGATCTAGACATAGTAGGGTATATTCATCGGATAATCAAAGATTTCGACCCAGAGGGTCTACCTTTATTGGAGGGCTATCAGCTCAAGGCACCGACTATCACCTTCTCAGAGAGGCTTACTCTTTATGTCGGTGAACATACCTTTGACTTAATTCATATGCCGGGTCATACATCAGGTCACACCGGTGTTTATATACCCCAAGAAAGGGTTTTCTTCGCCGGTGATAACGTTACCAATGAAGCTCAGCCTTCTTTTGCCCACAGCTTGCCTCTTGAGTGGGTTAAGTCGCTAAAAAAGATTGAAGCCATGGATGTAGATGTGGTTGTCTCTGGGCATGGTAAAGTTTGCGACAGGGGAGGGGTTCGAGAATTTAGGTCATTTATTGAGAAATGCATAGATATGGTTAGGGAGGCTATCAAACAAGGTATGAGCAAAGAGGAAGCCGCCGATAGAATCTCATTCGAAGAGTTTTATCCTCCAGTGCACCCTGGTCCAGAAATGCAGCGTATGAATGTCTTGCGGTTGTATGAAATGCTGTCAAAGTAGGGAAAGGGGTTATAAGTATTTAGCTTGAGTGGTTGAGAGCAGGCACCGACCAGCCCCAATCATAAGTTCATTCAAAAGGTAAGGTAGCTGACTCGGGCAGATCGAAGCTATGGTGAAGACACACCCCGACCGCTTATTTGTGGTTCGCTCATCTTAATTACTACACAGCAAATAATTTACCCTAACCTTTTGTTTACATCTGCGTTATAGTATAGTGGAGTATAGCAATAAACAGGAGGCTGTCTTATGAAGAGGTTAGCAATGCTCGTAGGATTGCTGCTTGTAGTGTGTCTGCTGGTGCCTGTTTCCTGTGCCAAGGCACCACCACCCCCGGCACCAATGCCAGCACCAGCGCCAGCGCCACGCCCAGCACCGGTGCCAGCGCCTTCGGTTGAAATGCCACCACGGGAGGAGGTTGTCTATAAGGAGACTGGGGCAGGAGCTTTGCCATCATCAGCCGAGGAGCGGATGATAGTCCGCACCGGGGAGATATCGCTGGTGGTGGACGAAGTAGTTGATACCCAGGATGAGATAGCCCAGCTAGCGGTAAGGCTTGATGGCTATGTAGTATCCACCCGAATTTCAGGGGAGGAACAGGATATGAGGGGGAGGATTTCCATTCGGGTGCCGGCTGACAAGTTTGAACAGGCACTAACCGAACTCAGGGAACTGGCGGTAAGGGTAGAATCGGAGAGCACCGATAGTCGGGATGTAACTGAGGAGTATGTTGACTTGGAATCCAGGCTCAAGAATGCCGAGGCAACCGAGAGCCAGTATCTAGCCCTTCTTGAGAAAGCCAGGGTAGAGGAGACCATTAGAATTTATGAACTTCTACATCAGGTAGGGCGTGAGATAGAGCAAATCAAGGGTCGGATGCAGTATCTGGAGCGAACCTCATCAATGTCCTTAATTTCAGTGCGTCTCGAGCCTGAAGCTACTACCAAGCCGTTAGTTCGTGCCGGCTGGAGTGCTTTGGAGGCACTTAAATCTGCTGTCAGAGGAGTTGTTACCTTCGGGCAGTGGCTAGGCACAGCAGCTATCTGGCTTTTAATCTTTTCCCCCGTATGGGGAGCTATACTTGGCGTTATCCTGTGGCGTCTTCGTCGGAGGAGAAGGGCTTAGGTGAAAGCCGCTTCATAATGTCTTCCTGGCTCAAGCCATCAATGGCTATGACCTTGCTTCGGCTGGTATGACCTTTCACAATGGTTAGAGCACTTTTGCCTACAGCCAATGCTTTGCTGAGTAAAGCTATGAGTTCCCTATTGGCTTGACCTTTAACTGGTGGTGCTGCCACCCTTACTTGCAACACACCGTCAGTAAAGCCAACTACCTCACTCCCGGTAGCACCGGGATGAACTCGCAGTGAAATTCTAACTTTACTCCCTGGCATAATAACCTATAACTAAACTGCCACTGTCCAAAGTCGTGTGCGGCAAATATATCAAGAGCTTCTATTTAACCCAGTCGGTGAGCTCAGCTATTCATAGCCACTGCGACTAACAGCAAAAGCAATACAGACTAGGAGTAAAATCGCACTCAGCACCAACCAGAACGTCCAGGTGAGTGCAGCAACTTCTGGGATTACTGCTACCGCAGTGATGATACCCATCACTGCGCACAGCCCACCAAGGGCACCGAAAGTCCAGGCTAATACTCCCATAATAGAACCTCCTTTTTACCAGTTAAACAGGGTTAGGCATGCCTTTGGTTTATTCTAGCCTATAATTACTATATAATCAATATGTAAAATCAAAGGCAAATCGCCCCAGGATAAGGGGAAAATGCCGGCTTCTATAATGGAGGGATTTATATAAACTCATGACTAACCTGGAACAAGAGGTGGGGAATCTACTTCGCAAGAAAGGGCTAACCCTGGGGGTAGTTGAATCAGCTACCGGAGGGCTAATATCCCACCTGGTAACCAATGTCCCCGGTAGCTCAGACTATTATAAGGGGTCGGTTACTGCTTATAGCAATGAAGTCAAGATTAAAATAGTCGGGGTAAAAGAGGACACCATCAACAAATATGGTGCTGTCAGTTACCAGGTGGCTGAGGAAATGGCGCAAGGGGGTAGGAGAATATTAGGCGTAGATATATGTTTAGCTGATACTGGCATTGCTGGACCTAGTGGGGCTACCCCCGGAAAACCACTGGGACTGTTCTATATTGGGTTATCACACCAGTCTGGAACCTATAGCCAGAAACACAACTTCCAGGGAAACCGAGAACAAAACAAGCGAAGTGCTGCCGAGGTAGCCTTGGGCTGGCTAAAAGAATACCTGATAAGCCTGAAATAAAGATTAACTATCAGGAGAAGTTTGAAGGGGCGAAGCCCCCTTTTATAGAAATCTTCCCTCTCTCTTTTGAAGGAGAAAGATTACCAAAAGGAGAGTCAAAGAGGGGCGAAGCCCCTCTTTTTAATATCTTCCCCTTCCCCTTATCAAGGGGAAGGGGGATAAATGGGGGATAGGGTTACCTAAAAACCTAAGGGGGCGAGGTAGATAAATAATCTCAAAATTGCCAATATTAACCTATCAATGCTATACTCTGACATAAACCACAAGCTAGAAGGGAAGATTTTGTATGAAAAGAGCTGACAGGCGTGCCTACGATGAGTTGCGACCAATGAAGATAATACCCGGATGCCAGAGCTTTGCTGAAGGCTCAGCACTAATAGAACTGGGGAAGACCCGGGTGCTGTGCTCGGTTAGCGTGGAGGAGAGAGTGCCCGGTTTCCTCAGGGGAGGTGGTAGCGGCTGGATTACGGCTGAATACTCTATGCTACCCCGTGCCACTGTTACCCGCACCCCCCGTGACTCCTCCCTGGGCAGGGTCGCTGGCAGGAGTCAGGAAATCCAGCGCCTCATCGGGCGCTCATTACGGGCAATAACCGACCTCAGTGCGCTGGGGGAGAGAACCCTGATTTTAGATTGTGATGTATTGCAGGCAGATGGTAGCACCAGGACGGCGGCTATTACCGGCGCCTATGTAGCCTTATATCAAGCAATGCAAACCCTGGCAAATATGGGGGTGTTATCATCCATACCCCTGAAGGCTGCCGTAGCTGCCACCAGCGTCGGCATCGTGCATAGCTATAGGCTATTAGACCTGTGCTATGATGAAGATTGTAACGCTGAGGTCGACTTTAATGTGGTGATGACCAGCAAGGGGGAGTTTGTTGAGGTTCAAGGCACGGCTGAAGGTAAGCCTTTCACTAAGGAGACCATTGATTCATTACTTGCCCTGGCGGAAAAGGGCATTAAACAGCTGTTTCAAGCTCAACAAGCTGCTCTGGAAACAGCAAAAATAACATAAATAAGATGGGAAATCCCAAATTACAAGTTTACAGGCACAAAAGTGAAACCAAAGCTAATCTTAGTGTGTGCTATGGTTGCCATCTCACTCTGCCTCTTTGCTTGTTCCCCAACCCCAAAGCAAGTATCGGTAGATGTTTCCTGGGACGACTTTAAGAAGGAGGGGCAGCAGCATATTAGCCAAGAAGTCGGTGTTGCTGTTGACGGCTCATTGACAGTAGCTTTGTACTCTTGCCCGTCGGAGGGACGCCAGTGGTCAGAGGCACAAATTAGTGACCAAACTGTATTACAGCAGACAGACCACAAATTGGTGATGCCCAAACCTGAAACGCCTCCTGTTCCTGGTACTCCTGGTCAAGAAGTGTGGACTTTCAAGGCTCTCAAGGAAGGCATGAGCACCATATCTATGGAATATACGCACCCTTGGGAAGGCGGAGAGAAGGAGCCAATGCTCACATTTGTCTTAACCGTTACTGTTAAATAGAGTCCTCAGAGATAAGAAAGCATCCCCGCCACGCGGATTAAGGTCTTACCTGCCCGCTGCCAAAGATAATCCACTTATAGCTAGTTAGTTCCTTTACCCCTAGCGGACCCCGGGCATGCATTTTCTGGGTGCTAATGCCTACCTCAGCCCCCAAGCCGAATTGACCACCATCGGTAAATCGGGTGCTGGCATTAACATAGACGCAGGCGGCATCCACCTCATTAAGGAAGCGCATGGCTGCTTGATATTCCTCGGTAATAATAGCCTCAGAATGCCCCGAGCCATAGTGCTCAATGTGCTCCAGTGCCTCATCCAAGGAATCCACCACCTTAACTGCCGCCACCAGCGACAAAAACTCCTTGCCCCAATCCTCACCCGTAGCTGGCACAAGCTTCAAAGAAGAATTTGGTTTAAGAATAGCCAGGGCAGGCTCATCACAGTGCATCTCTACCCCTGCCCTAGCCCACTCAGTAGCTACCAATGGTAGGTAGCGCTGGGCAATATCAGTATGAACCAGCAGGGTGTCCAGGGCATTGCACACCGTGGGTCGCTGCACCTTGGCATTAAAGGCTATAGCTACCGCCTTATTCACATCGGCGCTCTTATCTATATAAGTATGACAAACACCAACCCCACCACTAACCACCGGCATAGTAGCATTCTCGGTGACAAATTTTATCAACCCAGCTCCGCCTCGGGGGATAATCAGGTCAATGATGTCCCCCATCTTGAGCATTTGATTGACCAGGGCTCGGTCAGTATTCTCAATAAACTGCACGGCTCCATCAGGCACTCCAGCCTTTATTGAGGCATCCTGAACCACTTTAGCCAAAGCACTATTGGAATGGATTGCCTCCCTGCCACCCCTGAGGATGATGGCATTACCCGACTTCAAGCAAAGGACAGAGATGTCTATAGTAACATTGGGGCGGCTCTCATAGATAGCCCCGATTACCCCTAACGGCACCCGCTTCCTACCTATCAGCAGGCCATTGGGCAGGGTGCGCATATCAAACACCTCGCCCACTGGGTCGAGGAGAGCGGCTACTGCCAGCACATCCTGGGCTATAGCCTCAAGACGGCTGGAGGAGAGCATCAGTCGGTCAAGCATGGCAGCACTCATTCCCGATGCCTCAGCCTCCTTATAGTCAATCTGATTGGCTGACAGTATTTCATCCCTTTTGGCTAACAGGTCGTCGGAAATATTATGCAAAGCTTTATTCTTGACCTCAGCCGACAGATAAGCCATACGGTGGGAAGCTGCCTTAGCCGCCCTGGCTTTTGCTTCCAGTTCTTCTATCGCTGATTTCATATTTTTACTCCTTTTATATGGTAACCCTATCCCCTTTATCCCCTTCCCCTTGACTCCTAACCTACAATACCACCAGATTATTTCGGTGCACCACTTCTGAGCCGTAGTCGTAGCCAAGGAGAGTAGCAATTTTTTTAGAGTGTGCCCCTTTAATAAGGCTAATATCAGCCGAACTATAATTGGTTATGCCACAACCAAGGCAAGACCCCTCAGGGTCATAGATATTGACTATGTCACCGCGTTGAAAATCGCCTTCAATCTCCTTAATTCCGGTTGCCAGCAGACTGCGCTTCTGCTTTCTTAGTGCCCGGGCTGCTCCGGAATCTACTACCAGCCCCCCTCTTGTGGAAAGACCACTGACCATCCAGCGCTTACGGCTCTCAAGCTTATCTGTAAGTGGACAAAAACAGGTGCCAATAGACTCACCGGCTGCCAGCCTTAAAATAATATCTGTCTCCCTGCCATCAGCTATAACCACAGTTACCCCAGAGGCAGTAGCCAGCTTGGCTGCCTCTATCTTGGTAATCATACCGCCGATGCTGAGGCTGCCAGTCGTATCCGTGGCTAATCGCTCAATCTCTGAATCTATCCTTTCCACCTGTGGAATGAGGTGGGCATCGGGATTACGATACGGGTCAGCAGTATACAGCCCAGCAATATCGCCAAGCAGTAACAGCAGGTCGGCATCAACCAGATTGGCTACCATAGCTGACAGATTATCGTTATCACCAAATTTAGCCTCCTGAATCTCATCCACAGCCACCACATCGTTTTCATTGACAATGCACAATACCCGAAGCTCCAGCAACGCCAGGAGGGTATTGCGGGTATTCAGATAACCAGCCCGGTCGGAAAGGTCAGCTTTGGTCAGCAAAGCCTGAGCCACCGTAATATTATGTTGGCTAAATAGTTGTTCGTAGGTCTGCATCAGGCGATTTTGCCCCACTGAAGCCAGCACCTGCTTAAACGGAATACCTTTAAGCTCCTTGGTCAGCCCCAGTTTATGTCTGCCGGCGGCTATGGCTCCAGAAGAAACTACCAGCAGCTCCAGACCCTGATTGTGTAGCTGTGCCACCTGGGTGACCAGGCTTGACATTATGTCCTGATTCAGGTGGTCACTGCCGCCGGTGACTAGACTGGTACCAAACTTGGCTACTATTCGGTGATAAGGTAAAGAATTTAGCTTAGATTTTCTCATTCCCAGTAAACCTAGATAGATTGACTCCATTATAGCAAGCCCGGGCTGGTTGAACAAGGAGATTACTCTATAATGCCTTATATGCTATTATACCAGCAGCGCAGGATGAACGAATTAAAGCAGCCTCAAACCAGAAAAGT
>SDBU01002745.1_pt1 | contig 23024 bp, 19 predicted proteins | sample 2277071 | NCBI WGS metagenome assembly SDBU01 (sample SAMN10397929, study PRJNA504765) | marine sediment metagenome | isolation source: marine sediment core GS08_GC12, 126 cmbsf | place: Arctic Ocean: Gakkel Ridge, Loki's castle | collected 2008 | reverse complement strand
CCAGGTCGGCCCGACCTCCTCCGAAGAGCTTGCGGAAGGTGTCTTTGAAGTTCGTCCGCACTTCCTCGAAGGTCTTCATGAAGCGCTCGCGGCTGATGCGGTTGAGCTTTCGGATCAGGGTGCGCAGATGCTCCTGGGCCTTCAGCAGGTCGTCCCGATGTCCTTCTGTCTCGGCGATGGCGATCTCCAGGCCGGTCTCCTCGTCAATGGCCTCCTCGTTGACTCCGCCTATACGGCGGATCTTGTCGCGGAGCCCGTCCACCTCCGTCTGGGCGGCCTGCCGATCGAACTCCGCCATCTCGCCCGCCTCGGCCACCGCCTCCTGCAGATGAATGCCCTGCTCATTGAACAGCCGCTCGGCGAGCCCCTCCAGCCGAACGCGCTGCTCCTGTTCCTCCAGACGAACTTCCTGGAGTGTCTGGCCAAGCCGGTCGCGGTCCGTCCTGACCGCTCGCATCTTCTCCTCGTGTTCCGCGCGTACGGCCTGCAAGCGCTCCCGCTCGTCAGCCACCCGGCCGATCTCTGCTTCCAGGGACTCCTTCTCGCCCTCAAGCTTCACAAGTTCGGTCTGGGCGGTCCTTATCTCTTCCTCGGCCTTGGTCTGCTTATCTCCCAACTCGTCCAGCCTGCTTCGCGCGGAGGCGATCTCCTCCTCCAACTCTCCGACCGCACGCCTTGAGGAGACGATGGCCTGCTCGAGCCCGCCGCGACGGCTCTCCTTTTCAGCCAGCTCCACCCTCAAGCGCGTGACCTCGTCGCGGAGCCGCGCCGCAACGGCCTGCTGTTCGGCGAGCTTGCGTCGTGCGGCATCCACGCCGGCCTGGACCTCGTCGCGCTGCGCAGCGGTCTCGGACAGTTCCTTCTGAATCGCCTCCTGCCGATTGTCGTACTCGGCCAGTAGCTCGTCTATCTCCGCCATCTCCGAGCGAAGCACGGCCGATTCCTCGGCGAGCATCTTCTGTCTGCGACGCAGATTGAGGATCTCGTTCTCGTTGGACAGCTTCTCCAGGTTGCTCCGCTCGATCTCTTTGCGGTGCACTTCGGTCTCGCCGGTCAAGGATCCCACACGCTGGATGATCCGGTTGCTTTCCTCGGTCAGGCGCTTCTCGTGCTCGGCGAGTGAGTCAAGTTCCGCGTCGAGGGCCTCCAGTTCGCTCTTCCGCGAGACGATTCCAAAGCGGGGCAGAGGCTCCCCGCCCACAATGGCGCCGGAGGGCTCCACCCGTTCGCCGTCCAGCGTGACGAAGCGCACGTCGGCCCCGCCGTTGTTCGACAGATGGAGCGCTGTGGTCAGATTCTCCACCACCCAGGTATTGCCCAGGAGATGCCGCACCACGGGTTCGAGCTCGGGTCGGTATCTCACCAGGTCGCAGGCACGGCCAAGGACGCCCGGTTGCGCGGACAAATGGATGTCGTCCCACTCGGCCGCCCGTGCTCGGGAGAGGGCGATCAGCCCCGCCCGGCCGGATCGATCCGTTTTGAGGAGGGCTACAGCGGCCCCCGCCTCGTCCTCGGTGAAGGTAACCACGTACTGTGCGGCATCGCCCAGAGCCGTCTCTATCGCAGGAGCAAAGGGCAAGTCCGCGCGGACCAAGTCCGCCACCATTCCCTCGATCCTGAGGCCGTCGGCCTCGTGTCCAGTGTGCGCCAGGAGCTTCTTCACGCCGCTGCCAATGTCCTCGGCGCGCAACTCGATGTCCTTGAGGACCTCGCTGCGAGAGAGGCACTTCGTTTCGCGATGCCGCACATCGCGGATCTCGGATTGGACGGACTCGGCCTGCCCACAGGCGTGTTTGAGCTCGCCCTCTTTTTCGCGCAGCAGCGAGCCCAACTCGGCGACACGGCCGCTTATGGCGTCCCGCTCGCCCGTGAGTCCTTTTATCTGGTCCTCAATCGCGTCAATCTCTCCGGATTTCTGCGCCGACTGGGCGAGCAGCCTGGAGCGGCGCGACAACTGCTGCCGCCGGCTGCCCTCCATGTGGCTGAGGTCATTGCGGAGCGTGGTGGCACGCTCGATGACCTGGATCATGCGGTTCTTCCAGTCCTCGATGGCGGCAGCGAGTTGGTCGCAGTCCCCTGCCGCGGTATCCGCCTTTCGCGATTCCTCGGCAATGGTGCCGGCGTGGCGTTCGACGGTCTGGCGGACGAGTTCCAGGTCGCGCTGGGCCGCGGTCATCTCTTCCTGTGTCTGTCGCAGCTTTTCAGAGAGCGACCATATGTTCCGGGTGGCACGATCGGATTCCTGCTGGAACTCGCGGAGCCGTTCCTCCTCGTGGGCGATCTTCGCGCGGTCGGCATCCATGCGGCCGGCGACCTTATGGAATTGATCGCGCAGGCTGACGTGGCGGCGTTCGAGTTCGGAGATCTGCGCCTCTTCGCTGCGGAGGAGCGCATCGGTCTCGGCAAGCTGGGCCGCCAGGCCGGCCTGCTGTTCCTCCAGGCCGCGTATCCGTTCTTCGAACTCTCGCCTTTTCGCCTCCCACTCCCGATGGTCGCTCACGGCGAGGGAGACGACGAGTTCACGGAGGCGGCCGGCGTATTTGCGAAAGCGCCTGGCCTTGGCCGCCTGGTATTGGATGGAGCGGAGCTGGCGACGCTGCTCCTCGAGCTTGATCTCGACTTTGTCGAGGTTGATCTTGGTGCGCTCCAGTCGGTTTTGCGCCTCCCGCCGCTGCGCCTTGTAGTGGCTGATGCCGGCGGCTTCTTCGAACACGAACCGCCGCTCCTTCGGGTTGGACTGGATGAACCGGTCCACCTTTCCCTGCTCGATGATGCCGTAGGTATCCACGCCGACGCCGGTGTCCATGAACAGCCGGCGGATGTCGCGAAGCCGGCAGGGCTGGCGGTTGATGAAGTACTCCGACTCGCCGCTGCGATAGAGGCGGCGAGTGACGCAGACCTCCGTATATTCGCTGGGCAGGATCCCCTTGTCATTGAGAAAAGTGAGCGAGGCCTCGGCATAACCGCGAGCACGACGCGAGGTCGTGCCGTTGAAGATGACGTCCGACATCTGCGTCCCACGCACTGCCTTGGGCCGCTGCTCGCCGAGGACCCAGCGGATCGCGTCGACGATGTTGCTCTTGCCGCATCCGTTCGGTCCGACGAACGCGGTCACCCCCCGCTCGAATCCGAAGTCAACCCTCTGAGCGAAGGACTTGAAGCCGCACACCTCCAGCTTCGTCAGGAACATGCGCTTTCCTCTCTCTCTGGCCTGTCAGCGATCAGCGATCAGCTTTCAGTCGCGTCGGCCGGCCCGGGACGCCGACGAAGCAGTGATGAGAAACACCTGAGCAGCCGAGATGAACTGAAAGCTGAACGCCGATGGCTGACCGCTGAGAATCCGTCAGCCGCTCACTTCACTTCCAGTCCGACCCCCAGGGCGGACTATGAAAGAGCTGACGATTCAGCCACAGGCTGGGAGATCGTGGGAGGGAAAGACCCAGCTTCGTGCTTTGTTCTCATAACGCCTTCGGCTCGCCCGCTGCCGCGCCGGACGGGTGTGGAGACCTGCGCGGCATTGCCTGGAGCGAACGTGAAAGCAAGAGGAATTATACCAGCGGCCCGCTTCGGCTGCAAGCGGCCATGTCCCCCAAGAAAATCATTCTTGCTTTCCAGTCTCCGGCTGGTAGAATCGTAAACGAGTCCAATCTCATGAAAGGCAGGGGTGAGATGAGTCTGACCAAGGAACAGGTGGAGCGGGTGGCGCGTCTGGCGCGGCTGGAGCTGAGTGACGAGATGGCCGAGAAGATGGCCGACCAGCTCAGCCGGGTACTGGAGTACATCGCCAAGCTCAACGAGCTGGACACGGCCGACGTGGAGCCCATATCCCACCCCGGCGCGCTGACCAACGTGTTTCGGGAGGACGTACGGACCGACTCCCTGGACCGCGAGGCGTCGCTCAAGAACGCGCCGGACAAGAGCGAGGGGTTCTTCCGCGTGCCCCGTGTTATTGAATGAAGGACCTCGTTTTCACCACCAAGGCACAACGACACGAAGGCAGACAAATCTTTTTCTCCATATCCTCCGTGTTCCGTGTGGTTAAGGAGGAGTCGTGGCCGCGGAACTACACGAACTGACCGGGCTGGAACTGGCCGATCTGATCAGGAAGCGGGAGGTCTCATCCGTCGAGGCCGTGGAGGAGCTGTCCCGCTGGATAGACCGCTGCCAGCCCCGTGTCCATGCTTATCTATCGCACAACCATGAGGCGGCGTTGAGGCGCGCGGCGGAGATTGACGACGCGCTCGGCCGAGGCGAGGAGCCCGGGCGGCTTGCCGGCGTGCCCGTCGCCGTCAAGGACAATATCTGCACCATAGACTTCCCCACTACCTGCGCCTCAAAAATCCTCGAGAATTTTGTTCCGCCTTACGATGCCCACGTGGTCGAATGCTTGCGGCGCGAGGGCGCAGTCATCATCGGCAAGACCAACCTCGACGAGTTCGCCATGGGATCGTCCACCGAGAACTCCGGCTTTGGCCCCACGCGGAATCCCTGGGACCTGGAGCGCGCGCCGGGCGGATCGAGCGGCGGGTCGGCTGCGGCCACGGCCGCGGACATGTGCCATCTCTCGCTCGGATCCGACACGGGCGGCTCCGTGCGTCAGCCCGCGGCCCTGTGCGGGGTCGTGGGACTCAAGCCCACTTACGGCCGCGTCTCGCGTTACGGCCTGGTGGCCTTCGCCTCTTCGCTCGACCAGATCGGACCGGTCACCAAGGACGTGCGCGACGCGGCGCTCCTTCTGGAGGTCATCGGCAACCACGACGCGCGCGATTCCACCTGCGTGCCCGCGCCCTCGCAGCCGTACCTGAGCCTGGCCGAGGAGTCGCTCGGCGAAGTCCGGGTGGGCGTGCCCAGGGAGTACTTCGGCGAAGGGCTCGATCCGGAGGTGGAGGGCGCGGTGCGAGAGGCGCTGAAAGTCCTTGAGCGGTTGGGCGTAAAGGCGGTGGAGATCTCACTTCCGCACACCGATTACGCCGTATCCACCTATTACATTATCGCCCCCGCGGAGGCGAGTTCGAATCTGGCGCGTTACGACGGCGTACACTACGGCTTTCGCGACAGTGAATCCCGCGACATCATCACCATGTTCGCGCGGTCGCGGGCCCGGGGCTTCGGGGCTGAGGTCCAGCGCCGGATTCTGCTCGGCACGTACGCGCTCTCGTCCGGTTACTACGACGCATATTACCTCAAGGCCTCCAGAGTCCGGCGCCTCATCAGCGACGACTTCAAGGCGGCATTCGACAAGGTCGAATGTATCGTTTGCCCGACGTCCCCCGTGCCCGCGTTCCGGCTGGGCGAGCGCACGGAGAACCCGATCGAGATGTACCTCTCGGATGTGTTCACGATTTCGGCCAATCTTGCGGGGATACCGGGGATTTCCATACCATGCGGGTTCACGCGATCCGGTCTGCCGATCGGCCTGCAGATCTTAGGGCCTGCTTTTAATGAGTCGCGCATCCTTCAGGTTGCCCGGGCCTACGAGCGCGAGACCGATTGGCGGAAAACGCGAAGACCGAAGCTGTGAGCAATTGCCAATTCCCAACGGGCAATTGCCAGTGTTCAACTCTCCGTAATGCATGAGTTCAGGAAAAAGCGTCAGGGAAGTGCAGGGCCAAGTGCCTGCATCCGAGGTGAAAGCGTTCGCCAACAGCCAATTCGCCGGACTTGTTTCGTGTTGGAAATTGGCCGTTGGCCATTGAGAACTGGAAATTGGTGCCGTGCCTCCTAAGGACTACTACGAAATTCTCGGCGTGTCGCGCAACGCCACTGAGGCCAAGATAAAGAAGGCCTACCGCCGGCTGGCCCGGAAGCACCACCCGGATCAGAACAAGGGCGACAAGCAGTCCGAGCAGAAGTTCAAGGAGATCAACGAGGCGTATCACGTCCTCATCGACAAGGAGAAGCGGGCGCAGTACGACCGATTCGGCGAGGCGCGGCAGCGCGGATTCGCTGGGGACGATTTCCGGGAGGCGTTCATGCGCGGCCGCAGGGCCCGGCCGCAGGAAGAGTTTTCATGGGGTGACGCCGGGGACTTCGGCGACATCCTCAGTCAGTTCCTGAGGAGGGAGTCGCCTTTCGGCGCACAGGGATGGCGGGCCGGCCCCATGAAGGGCGAGGATATCGAAGTGGCCGTGCAGGTACCCTTCGAGGCAGCGGTCCGGGGCGGCAAGATGAACGTCGCCGTCCCCGGCGTCTTCGCCTGCTCCAAGTGCAACGGCACGGGCGCCCAGCCGGGCACGAAGTCGCAGACCTGCCCAACGTGCCGCGGCAGGGGAAACGTCCAGACCGCCCAAGGCGGTTTCGCGTTCAGCCGCCCCTGTCCGCAGTGTTTCGGGCGGGGCCAGGTCATCACCATGCCCTGTTCGCAATGTCGCGGCAGCGGCCAAGTGGAGACCACCCGGCGGTACCAGGTGAAGATACCGCGCGGGGTGCGCGACGGCGCGAGGATCCGGCTGACCGGCCAAGGTCACCCGGGACGCGACGGCGGCCCAAGCGGCGACCTGTACGTGCGCGTGGGCGTGGCCGAGCATGCGGAGTTCAAGAGGACCGGAAACGACGTCACCAGCGAGGTGGCCGTCAACGTGGTCCAGGCCGCGCTCGGCACGAAGGTGCGCGTGCGTACTGTGCAGGGAGACGCGGTCGTGCGTGTGCCGCCTGGGACGCAGCCCGGCGATCGGCTCCGCCTCCGCGGCAAGGGAGTTGTCGGATCCGATGGCAGCGCCGGAGACCACTACCTCACCATCCGCGTCACCGTACCCAAGGACCTCACGGACGAGCAAAAGGACCTCCTCCGCAAATTCGGCCAATCCGCCGGACTCGAAGCGAAATGATGAATGCAGAATGCTGAGTGCAGAGTGATTACTTCACCAAGGCACGAAGGCACAGAGTTCGCACGGCTCGATAGGGATACGGAATCAAGAAGGCGGGTTTCCCGGGCTTAGTGTGTCTTGCCGTAGCAAGGGAAAACCCGGCTGGGGAAAGCATGATTGCGAATACGCTCACCTTTGCGCGTCTGGTGTTGGCGGCTGCCTTTGCAGCATGTGTGGGACTACTGTTACGCGACGACGGTCTCTCCAGCGGAGGGGCCGGCGTGCTGATCGTGCTGGCGATTGCCGAGGAACTGACGGACATCCTAGACGGCATGGCCGCGCGCCGTCTCGGCACGGTCAGTATGTTCGGCGGCATCTTCGATCCGCTCATCGACTCGCTCTCACGGCTTACCATCTATTTCGCCATGGCCCTGGTCGGATGGATTACATTAGCCGTACCGTTCGTCATGGCGGGACGCGACGTCGTAGTGGCCTACACGCGGATCGCCAAGGCCATCTCCGGCGGCAAGACGTCCGCGCGGTTCACCGGCAAGCTCAAGGCAGTTGTCCAGGGGGGAGGGATCGTCGTTGTGGTGCTGCTGGCCTGGCTGGCGGACCATTCCGGTGAGCGGGCCACTATCCCCTTCCTGAGCGCGATGGGGCCGGATGTTGTCCGAACGCTGCGGCTCATCACAGCCGGCATACTGATCGCCGTGACGACCTGGAGCCTGTGTGACTACGTCCAGGACGCCTGGCCGGCGATAAGGCAATTCAGGAAGATGTAAGGGCGTGGAAGGAGCGGAAGGGAGGATGCAGATGCCGGTCCGCCACGCTTGCGCCCAGGCACGGCGGGTTGTTGACCCTATTCCTCTGCAGGCGTAGAGTGAAATCACCAACGCGTGATCTGAGCAAGGAAGCGACATGGGGCTTAATGCTCTGGAACTCGAGGTAGGGAATCCCGCCAATCCTGATGTGACGGAGAAGGTCGAGTTTCTTGTGGACTCCGGCGCAATTTACTCCGTGGTCCCTGCGCCCATACTGGAAAAACTGGGGATCAAGCCTCTGGCCGAACAGGAGTTTCGCCTCGCGGACGGAACCAAGATCGTGCGCAAGAAAGGCGTGGCGATCTTCAAGTACAAAGGCCGGATCGGCGGCGCAGATGTCATCTTCGGAGAGGAAGGAGACAGCGTCCTCCTGGGCGCGTTCAGCCTCGAAGCGCTGGGACTCATGCTCGATCCCCTGAAGCGCGAACTCAAACCCCTGCCCATGATGCTGGCGCTGCTGGGCGTTTCTGAAGCCAACGGCTGAACGAACCAGGCGTGGACTTGGGGCATTCTTCGATTCGTCTCTCCAGACAGGGTTGTCACCAGCCCCGTTGATTCGGAGCAGTTCGGGCTGTCCGCCTGTTCTTGGCCGCTCGCGAGCATAAGGATGCATGGAGGCCCGCAGGGGCTTCGAAGCCGCCCTGGAACACGGTGTCAGGCTTGTTGGGCGCCTTCGGCAGGCGGGTTTCGTTGCTAGGCGATCTCGTTTCGCGCTGAAGGGCAGAACGGGCACGCAGGGTCATGACACAAGAGGCATCCGGGGTCTTCTTGCAGCAGTTCGCAGACAGCCTCGATGACGTGCTCGCCGCTCATGATGGTGGACGAGGCGTTCCCTACCTTGCCGCTGATGATCCAGCCCTCTTTCTCCATGCGCGCGTCCACAATGTCGAAGTTCTCGCTGCATCCCGGACATTCCAGGACACGCATGGTGAACACGGCGCCTTCCCGGTTTCGCGCCTTCAGCGGTCGGGCGAAATCGGATGAGAAGGGAACCGGGAGGTACGGCGCACCGAAATGGGCCTCGCCCACGTGGACCATGGGGTTGCGATTCTGCCCCACGCCCAGCAGCAGGACCTTTCCCCCAAGCTGGGCGAGCCTGTCACATGGAGAGTCAACGCCAAGCGCCGTCCGGCCCTCCTCATGAGCCGAGATGATAAGGGCGGCATCGCGGCCCCAGACGGCCACGCTGTGCGTCGGGTGCAGGCTCCTGAGAACGCCCGGCATCTTTCTGAAGAACTCCGTGACGATGCCGCAGTCTGATTTGGTATCGTTCAGGTCGAAGACCTCCGGCGGCACATCCTGAAACGTGGGCATCGCAAGCGCGCCCTCTTCGCCGACCACTTGCATGAGCGCCTGCAGGACTCCCATCGGCCCAGCCTCCACGGGGCCGACGGCCCGATAGGAGCTGTGGACCACCAACCGGTCGCCCCTGCCGATGCCGAGGCCGCGAAGGTCCGTCACCAATCTCGATATGCTGATTTCTCCGGCTCGCGTCAACTCGGATGTCCGGCTCTTTCAATCGCTCTGAGCGGCTTCGAGCAGGGCCAGGAAGTTCTCGAACGGCGTGTCATGCGTCAGGTCCAGCGACGGGGCGAGGATGTATTTGCCGCCACGGCCAAGACGGGACTTCGTTCTGCGGACCGTTTCACGGATCTCTTCAGGGGTCCCGAAACGGAGCAGCCCCTGAGTGCTGATGCCTCCGTACAGGCAGATGTCCTTTCCGTATTCGCGCTTGATTGCGTGTACGTCCATTGCATCGGGTTGCACCGGATGGAGGATGTCCAGTCCGAGTTCAATGAGGTCGGGCAGGAACAGGGAGACGTCGCCGCAAGAGTGAAGCATCGTGTACTTCCCCGCCGAACGTATCGCCTCAAACAGCGCCTTCAATCTCGGCTTGATGAATTCCCGGAAATGCGTGAGGGAAAAGAGGGGGCCGCCCTGATGGCCGTAGTCGTCGCTCAAGCTGATCGCGTCAACCGGGAAGTCGGCGAGCAGTTTCACCAACTCCAGGCAGAACTCGTGGCAGACGTCCAGGAGGCCGTGGACGAACTGCGGCCGCTCGTGTATGTCGACGAGCAGATTCTCCATGCCGCGCAAGAAGTGAGCCCGCTCGAACAGATCCCCGCACCAGGCAATCAGGAAGAGATCGGCATCCCGCTCACAGGCTTCCTTCATACCGGCCAGCCTGCCGTGGGGATTCAGGGCGGGCTTCTTGAGGAGCTTGAGATCCGGCTGTTCGAGGGGGTGAGCCACTGCATAGCCGCGGTTGACCTTTGTGTCCTTCCACGTAACGCCCCACTCATCGATCCAGTCGCCGCTCTCCAATTGGGTCACGCCGACCTCGGCCGGCGGCAGCCCCCAGTTCAGGTAGTTGCCGACGGCCCGGTTGATATCGTCGTTTCCAAAATGCGTGCGGACCTTATCCGCCAGGGGTCCAAGGAAGACGATGTGATAGGGAACCGCCTCACATTCCTCGCCCGCAACCACCCTTCTGGCAATGTCCCGCTTGTTCATCCCGATTCTCCGTTCAACTCCGGCCATTCACGCACCAGAGCAGACTTGGCCGACGGAGCCTCCAAGAGCCGGCTACGGACAGGACTCCGCCCATCTCATATCCGAAGTCTGATCTTACTTCATTCGGATGTGTCTCGTGCTTCCAAATTCGGATTTTGAATTCGCGTCAGTCTATGTCTGTGCCGCGGATTCCGTCCGCAGTCAGGTTAGGATCGGGCCAGCCGTCGTTGGCGGCCTTGACGGTTTGGGCGTCTCGATACTGAACGTGTCCGTCCACGAACAGGAAGTTGCGTCCGCCCTCCCAGCCCCACCATCCCTTGTCGTCCGCAACGCGTCGATGATTGCTGAGCCATTCAGCGGCCAGGACTTTCTTCTCCGGAGTTCTCACTCTGGCAAGGCACTGAGGCCTTGTTGGAACCGGACTCGAATAGGTGTCCGCCGCCGAGGTCATGGCATTGATTTGGTCCGGGGAATGATAGAAGGCCATGGAATAGGCGTAGGATGTGGAGGACCACTCCTCCACAGCGGTACTGTCCACGGGGCACCAGAATATCTTCTCCTCGCCCGGCATATAGTGCGTCAGAACCGACCGCCAGCCCCGTCCCATCCACAGCCAATAGTAAGGCGACGTGCTGACGGGATCCTCGGCCGCTGGAAATATCTCGTTATACGTTCGCAGGTAGATCTGGAACCCCATGCCGATCTGGCGGAGGTTGCTCAGGCAGACCGTCTGCTGGGCCGCGGAACGTCCTTTCTGCAGGACAGGCAGTAGCAGACCGGCGAGGACGCCGATGATCGCGATCACGACAAGCAACTCGATCAGCGTGAAGGCAACGTGTGAGAAGATCCTCTTCTTGGCGGGCATTTTCCCCATCAAACGCAGGCCGGCCTGCCATCGCATGGACAGTGGCTCACTCCACGGGCAAGACAATGCTACGAACTGAACTCGCGGCTCAGGCACATATCGCTTTGCGACGCGAGACGCTCCGCGAGGCGCAACAATACGATTCGCCACTCCCTCAGCATCAGTACTCGCTATTCGGCATCTTGAGCTGAGCGTCCGTCAGTGGGCGACTTCGACGAAGCGGCTCTCGCGGAGGAGCGTGACCTTCACCTCGCCAGGGTAGGTCATCTCATCTTCGATCTCCTTGGCGATGTCGCGGCACATCTTGGCGGCGACCTTGTCGTCCACTCTGTCGGCGCTCACGATGACGCGCACCTCGCGGCCGGCCCGAATAGCGTAGGCGCTGTCCACGCCGGAGAAAGCGCCGGCGATCTCCTCCAGACGCTGCAGCCGCTTAATGTACTTCTCCAAAGTCTCGCGGCGCGCGCCGGGTCGAGCGGCGGAGATGGCGTCGGCCGCGCTGATCAGCACAGTGTAGATGTTGGCCGCCTCGACGTCCTCGTGGTGGCCGAGGATGGCGTCCACGACCTCTTGTGTCTCGCCGCACTTCCTGGCGACCTCAGCGCCGACCTCAGGATGGGCGCCCTCTACCTCCTGGTCCACTGACTTGCCGATGTCGTGCAGCAGGCCGCAGCGCTTGGCGAGCTGAACGTCCAGGCCCAGCTCCGAGGCCATGGTGCCTGCGAGGTGAGCGACCTCCATGGAATGCTGGAGCTGGTTCTGGCCATAGCTGGTGCGGTACTTGAGCCGTCCCAGGCACTCAATCTCGCGCGGGTGCAGGTTGTGGATGCCTACGTCGAAGCCTGCCTCTTTGCCGGTCTCCGAAATGACCTGCTCCATCTCGCTGCGCGTCTGCTCGACGACCTCCTCGATGCGGGCGGGATGGATGCGGCCGTCGCGCACAAGCTTCTCCATGGCACGGCGGGCCATCTCGCGGCGGACGCCATCGAACCCACTGATCACCACCACGCCGGGCGTGTCATCCACCACCACGTCCATGCCGGTAGCCTTCTCGAAGGAGCGAATATTGCGGCCTTCGCGGCCGATAATGCGACCCTTCATCTCGTCGTTGGGCAGCGCCACGGACGCCACCACGCTCTCTGCGCAATGGTCGGCCGCGTAGCGCTGGATGGCGATGCCGAGGATCCTGCGGGACTGGCGCTCGGCGTTCTCCTTAGCGTCGGAGATGTGGCGCGCCACCATCTCGGCGCATTCCTTCTGGAGGTCAGCCTCCAACCGGCGAAGGAGAAGCTTCTCGGCCTCCTCGCGGGAGAGCCGGGCGAGCTTGTGCAGGGTGATCTTCTCCTGTTCCATGAGGCGCTCGAGCTCGGCCTGTTCGGCGTTGATTTGCTTTCGCTTCTGGGCCAGGCTCCGCTCCAGGCCTTCAATGTAGCCCTCTTTCTTGTTAAGCACATCCACCTTGCGCTCGAGGTTGTCCTCGCGCTTGGAGAGCCTTCGCTCGAGGTTTCTACGCTCGGAGCGCTGGACGCTCATCTCCTTTTCAAGATCCTCCCGCCTGCGGAGGAACTCCTCCTTGACGGAGATGTCGGCCTCCTTCTTGATGCGATCCGCTTCTCTCCGTGCTTCGGCGACCACTTCCTCCGAGCGTCTGGCCGCGCCGCGACCCTGAATCTGTCCGTAGAGGAAGACCGCAACCACTCCTACACCAAGCCCGACAAGACCGACGAGGACGACGGTTCCAAAATCGGCGGCAAGTGCCAGTGAGCTCATATGGTGTACCCGTCCTTTCCGTGCGCGCTTCTGCTGTGCGATGGCAGGCAGCCTTCAAAGGCGCGGAGAGAACGGAGGCGGAAGGATCCCGAGGGAAAGACCGGACGAGACAGCCGAAGGTCCGGAGTTACGCGGCCCGAGGCGCCACTAACAGACGATCCCGACCCGTAGTGTCCGGCCGGCGCCAGGAGGAAACACGTGCCTTGCTCTCCCCTCCGGGCAGCGCAACGAAGGACCGCTCAGACCCGTCGGCGACGCCCGCCAGCCGGCGGGCCGTTGACGGGGCAAGCCATCCGAAAAGCCAGCCGCCAAGCACGAACAATGCGCCTGCAAAGAAACCGAGCAATGAAGTCAACCGTCTTACCCTGAGCAGGCTTGGCGCAGCTTCGGATGTAGTCTTCGATTCGATCGTATCGGGACGCAACGGAAGTCTCGTCAATCAGAACAGTTGCCCTGTTCGGATTCGGTTTGCTCTCCGCCTCCGCGGAAGACTCTCCACGCGACCGCCACGCGATCGCGGATGATACGAGTGTCAGCTAACCAAATTGCACAAATATTATAGCCGCACGCCAACGCTTTCGTCAATCACAATTTTGGCATTCGTGGACGCCTCGATGGCCCGTCGCGGCTCGGGCGTTGTCCCTTGCTGAGCCCCGGCCAATGGGCTAGGATAGTAAAGGCAAAGATCATTTACACTTAAGGGATTGCGCCATGACCAATCGGGACTTGGCCAATGCGTTTGAGACCTTGGCTGACCTGCTCGAGTTCAAAGGGGAGAACGCCTTCAAGCTCAGGGCGTACCGAAGGGCAGCCCAAGTGATTCGAGACTTGACGGAGGACATCTCCGTCCTCGCGAAGGAAGGCCGGCTGCGCGATTTGCCCGGCGTGGGCGAGGGGATCGCAAAGAAGATCGTCCAGTTCGTCGAAACCGGAACCATGGATAAGCTGATAGAGGCCAAGCGGGGTATACCGTCGGGCATATCGGACATGCTGGCCATCTCCGGCGTGGGACCGCGAACCGTGGCGCTGGCGCACGAGAAGCTCGGGGTGAATACCCTGGAGGAGCTCGCGGAGGCGGCCAGAGACGGACGGCTGGCGGAGCTGCCCGGCATGGGCGCCAAGAAGGCCGAGAACGTGCTCAAGGGGATCGAGTTCATGCATCGGGCCGCGGAGAGGATTACACTGGGCGAGGCCCTGCCGCTCGTGGAAGAGGTGATCGCCGAGCTGAGATCCAAGGGAATCAGGCGCGCTGTGGCCGCGGGGAGCCTGAGGCGGATGCGCGAGACCATCGGAGACGTTGACATCCTCACTTCGGGAAAGGACGGAGGCAAGATCATCAGAGGATTCACCGGCTTGTCACGCGTGCAACGCGTGCTCGGCGCGGGCGACACCAAGGGCAGCGTGGTGATGGACAACGGGGTCCAGGTCGACCTCAGGGTCGTGCCGCCGGAATCATACGGCGCGGCGCTCCAATACTTCACGGGCTCCAAGGCCCATAACGTCCGGCTGCGGAGGATTGCACGTGAGCGCGGCCTGAAGCTCAGCGAATACGGCATCTTCGAGGGAGACAGGCAGATCGCCGGCCGCAGCGAGGAGGAGGTTTACGGCGCGCTGGACCTGCCGGTCATTCCACCCGAACTCCGCGAGGACAGGGGCGAGATCGAGGCCGCTCAGAAGAGCGCGCTGCCCAAGCTAATCCAGTTGTCGGACATCAAGGGCGATCTGCACGTACACACCAACTGGAGCGACGGCCACAACACCATCGAGGAGATGGTCCACGCGGCCAAGAAGCGCGGCTACAAGTATATCGTCATCTGCGACCACACCAGGGCGCTCAAGGTCTTCGGCGGGCTGGATTCGAAGCGTCTGAAGAGCCAAATCACCGACGTGCGCAAGACGGACGAAAAGACAAAGGGAATCCGAGTTCTCACGGGCACTGAAGTGGACATCCGCGCGGACGGATCGCTTGATCTACCTGATGAAGAGCTGGCCGAACTGGACTTCGTCACCGCCTCCGTGCACAGCGCATTCAAGCAGGATCGCGACACCATGACCCGGCGCATCATCAAGGCGATCGAGAATCCTCACGTGGACTCCATAGGCCACCTCACGGGCCGGCTGCTCGGCAAGCGCGAAGGGTATGACGTGGATATCGAGGCGGTACTTGAGGCCGCCGCGCGCACGGGCACTGCGCTTGAACTGAACGCACATCCCGTGCGACTGGACCTGACCGACCAGGCCTGCCGCCGCGCGAAAGAGGTCGGGGCCAAAGTGGTCGTCAATACCGACGCTCACGACGTGGAACAGCTCGACCTCATGCGCTTCGGCGTGGCGACAGCGCGACGCGGCTGGCTGGAGAAGTCAAACGTGCTCAATTCCAGCACGACGCCGCCGAGTGGAAAGAAGAAGTGAAGCCAAGGACAGTGCGACGCGAGGTGGAAGGTGTGAGGTGGCTGGTGGTCGGAGGTCGCCGGTCGGCGAATCCCCTTTTCCTTTCACCCCTCGCCCTTTTACTCTCACAACGGTTGGCGTTAACTGGCCGTTGTCCGCGCAGACGCGCGAAGCATCTCAAGGAAGGCTTCGACGCGAGTGTTGGTCCGCATGTCGAGCGGGCCCGGCCGGTCGCATTCTAACGTAAGGATGGGAAGGCTGAGCTCCCGCCGGACGATGGCATCCTGAACCTGCCTGAAACAGAAGCTCTGGACGTAGTGGATCACGCCGTCAATCCGCCGTCGACGTATCTCCTCTTTAATGTCTGCAAGCCGGCAGAAAATATCACGCGGATAAGTGTAGCGCATGTACTGGTCCCGAATAGTCGCCGTCCTGTAAGGCATGGCGAATTGCCGGGGCACCTCGTTGAACACGACGCGCGCACCGCGGTCCTCAAGGAACGCGAAGAACCCTTCGCAGATGGGAGGGATGCCGACGAGCGCCAGGCGCAACGCGTCCGAGCGTGCCGCCCTGGTCCGAACGGACTCAATGAACTCCGCGGCGCCGTTGCCGTATCTGTCCGGGTCGCCCAGGAAGTCGCTGCAGGAGATGGTCCAGAAGTGCAGTTCCTCACCCGTAACGAGATCGTCTCTCCAGCTCAACTCGTCAATCTGATGGGCAAGTCGCCGCGCCCCATCGAGGCGCGTCTTCCAGGTCTCGGCCTCCTGCACGGTCGTCCCGAGCGCCGACGCGAACCGCGCGAGGGCCATGTCCATGAGCTCATCGTCGTCCGGCCTGTAAGGGAAGGCAAACGGAATAACCTCCACGCCGTCGGCGGACAGCATTTCGGCCAGGGCGAGAGTGTTTGCGCAGTCGCCCTGGACAACGGCCACGACGCGCTTGAGCCCGAGTCGCCGGGCGGTGGAGTATATGCCCTTGTTCCATGCGCAGGAGTTGCGAGGGAACCCGCGCCCTTCGGCCTCTTCGACCAAACGGCCGGCCTCGCCGGAAGTAATGAAGACGTTGTTGAGGTCGAGGGGCTGAAGACGCGCTGAGAAGATCATCTCGATCGGAACGGTGGTGGTGACGCCGACGACGCGATTCGCGTCCTGGAGAGAAAGCGGGGAGACTTCGTTCATTCGCCCGTCTCTTGGCGGATCCAATCGAGGTATGGCGCGTGGCCTGCAAGGATAGGAAGCCGGATGATCTCGGGGACCTCGTAGCTGTGGAGTTCAGCGATGCGCGCGCGGAGCGCCTCGAACCGCTCGCGCCGCGTCTTGATCACCATAAGGACCTCTTCGTCCCGGCAGATTTCGCCTTTCCAGCGATAGACCGAGCGCACTGAAGAGACGAGGTTGCAGCAGGCGGCCAACCGTTCCTCGACGAGCGCGGAAGCGATCTTCTCCGCCTCCTCAGGCCTGCCGACCGTCACCAAGACTACGCAGAATTCCTCAGGCATGATTGGAATGTGAGGGAAATAGAAGACTGAGTGGCATGTTGGGAAACTGGGACGCTAGGAGAATCGCGAATTGGCCTCCAAACCTACAAGTCCCCCCTTCTTCCAAGTTCCCAGTCCCCCCATCTGCCAATCCGGTCAGGGCTTCTCGTTCAAGTCAATGCGCTCAGCGATATCCTTGAACTCGTCGGGACCGACGTCCTCGATGCGCTTCTTTCGGCGATCGAGTTCCTCGTTGAACTTGATCGCCTTCTCCTGCATCAGTTCGTGGGTCGGCTTCGAGCCGCCGGCCAGAAGGAAGTTTCTGCCCACGGTGACGCGCTTCTGGCCGTCTCTGCCGTCGAAGCCGAGACCGAGCAGCAGCGCCTTCTTTGCCTGCTCGCTGGATTCTTGCTTTTCTTGGTCGTCCTCCATGGGGTTCATTCTATCAGTACGCCCATCTTCTTATCAACTCGGTCACGTTCCAGACCTCCAAGACGTAGGGGCGCACGGCCGTGCCTGCGCGCTGAAGCGCTACGGCGCGCAAGCGTGCGCCCCTACCACGGTGGCCAACAGGAATGCTGGACACAGCCTCGCAATCAGGTCTATTGACATGTGTTCTTTCAAGACCTAGTTTCTAGGCCTTGACAAAGAGCGGGAGGCGCTTCATTTGACGCGGATTCTTCAGGTCATCGCCACGCTCGATCCGGCCGGGGCCGAGCGGCAACTCGTGGCGCTCTGCTGCCGGCTGGATCGGAACGAATTCGAGCCGGCGGTCTGCTGCCTCACCCGCGGAGGCCCGCTCGAAGAACCGTTGAGACAGAACGATATTCCGGTCACGATCCTCAACAAGCGCGGCCGATGGGACCTCGGCGTGATCAGGCGTCTCACGGCGGTGATAAAGGATGTCCAGCCGGACATCCTGCATACATGGCTTCCCACGTCGAACACGATCGGCCGGATCGCAGGCCTCATGACCCATGTGCCTGCGCTCATCGCATCCGAGCGCGCGGCCGACGTATGGAAAGGGTTCTTCAGGCGCTGGGCCGACCGTATTCTGACGAGACGTTCGGCCGCTGTTATCACTAATGCTGAAGCGGTTCGCCGATTCCTGTTCGAACGGATCGGCCTGCCGGAGAGCAAGATTGTCGTGGTCCGCAACGGTCTGGACCTGGACGAATATGACGCACGGGCACGTCAGGGGCTCTCCGGGCCGGCGCCGGATCGCGGCGAGGGGCTCGTCGTGGGCACAGCGGCTCGGCTCGAAGAACAGAAAGGAATGACGTATTTGATAGAGGCATTCGCCCGCCTTCCGGGCGATCTAAATCGCGCCCAACTGTGGATCGCAGGCGCAGGCCCGGAGGAAGCCCGCCTTCGCGAGCAGGCCCGCCTCCTCGGTCAAGGCGACCGTATCCACTTCTTGGGCATGCGTCGCGACGTGCCGGCTCTGATGCACGAATTCGATCTGTTCGTGCTGCCCTCTCTCTGGGAAGGCCTGCCCAACGTCGTGCTGGAGGCCATGGCGGCGCGCCGCGGCGTCGTGGCAACCGCAGTGCACGGTACGCCTGAGCTGGTGGCCGAGGGCAAGACCGGCCTTCTTGTTCCGCCGCGAGATCCTGGCGCACTCGCCGCGGCGATTGCGAAGCTTCTGTCAGACCCTGCAGCGCGAGCGTCTTTCGGCGAGGCCGGCCGCAAACGGGTCGCAAAAGAGTTTGGCATGGATCGTATGGTCCGAGAGACCCAAGACGTTTACAGGCGCGTGCTCGCCGAGGCGCACAGTCATGACGGATAACGGGCACGGCATCAGACGCGATGCTGCGATCGTGTTTCTTGTCGCCGCGGCGATGAGAGTCGCGCTGGCCCTGTCCCTGCCGGTGGATGACACGGTGTTCTGGGACCAGCCGTACTGGCACTACGCGCGGAACTTCGCCGAGGGCCGTGGATTCTGGATGCCGAACCCGTACGGGGAGGAGCTGGGGCTTGATCGGGTCTACGCGTTCCGGTCGCCGCTCTTTCCTTTTCTGTGGGGATGCGTCTACAACTTGACCGGGGGCGCCTACGCGCCCATACGTTGCGCACACGCCATCCTCGGTGCGGCAACGTGTGTCCTGGCCTATCTGGCCGGGCGGGAACTTCTGCGGCATCGGTCGGCTTCGCTGATCGGCGGCCTGCTGTGCGCCGTGTATCCGCCGCTCATCTGGCACAGCGTGCACCTGATGACGGAGCCGCTTTACATCTTTCTCGTTGCGCTCTGCATGTACGCGCTGTTTCGATATGGATCCGGGCGGCGCCTTCGGTGGCTTGTGGTCGCCGGCCTGGCCGCCGGCTTGGGGACGCTGACGCGTTCGGTGCTGATCGGCTTCGTTCCATTCATGGCCTTGTGGATATGGTGGGTCCGCGGACGCCGCGGTCGAGGACTGAGAGATGCAGGGCTCTTGTGCGGGATCGTCCTGGCCGCGATGCTGCCGTGGATCATTCGGAACGCCCTGGTTCTTGGCGCGTTCGTGCCGACCACGACTGACGCGGGACACGGGGTCTACGTGGCCAATAACCCAAACGCCCTTCACGACCCGCGCGGGTTCTGGATCCCGGAAGACTGGTCGTTTCTCAAGCAACCGGGAGAGACGGCGGTCGGTGAGGTCGAGGCGAGCCGGAGGCTCGTTCGCCGGACCCTGCGATACCTGGCGAGTAATCCCGGCGCGGCACTAATGCTGATGGGACGGCGGTTTGTGACGCTGTGGCGCTTCTATCCCCATCGGGAGTTCGTCTCGCTGAAGCACGTCATCGTTTACGCCATGTCGTACATACCCCTGTTTCCGTTCATGCTGTTCGGGGCATGGCTGGCCCATCGGAGAGCAGGAGAACGCGTGGCCGGCGTGATTCTAATAGACCTTCTAGTGCTCTATACTACGTTGATCCACGTTGTCTCTCTGGCCATGATGCGCTATCGCGTGCCGCTGATGCCTTTTCTGTTGCTTTTCGCGGGCCTGGGACTCACCGGCTTGGGCAGGGCGATCGTGGATCGGACGAGCGGCCAGCGGACCTGATTCTGCATACGCACGAGACGTCGGTTGCTGCGCCAACGTCGAACGGGTCTCGGCGTACGCGGCCTGAGCGCGACAATGAGCGGGCAAGGCGCCGCGTGGGCCTGAAGAACCTGCTATGGCCTTCTTTCAGAGCGAGAAGCTGCACGCAGGGTGTGACGCCGTCTACCGGCGTTACTTGCGAATTACTCCTCTTCTTCCTCCTTCGGCAGCTCGCTGATGATGGCGTCTGTGGTGAGCATGAGCGTGGACACGCTCGCGGCGTTTTCGAGTGCGCACCGCACAACCTTTGCAGGATCTATGATGCCCGCCTTCACCATGTTGGTGAACTCTCCTTTTTCCGCGTCGAAGCCTGTGGCGGGAGGTGAGTCGAGGACCTTTTGCAGAACGACCGATCCATTGAATCCGGCGTTAGCGGCAATCTGGCGCAGAGGTGCGCTCAGCGCTCGGCGAATGATGTCCACGCCTGTGGCCTCGTCGCCCGCTGTCTTTAGCTTGTCGAGCGCGGACACGGCTCGGACGAGCGCCACTCCGCCGCCCGGGACGATCCCCTCCTCCACGGCGGCTCTCGTGGCGTGAAGCGCGTCTTCAACGCGCGCCTTCTTCGCCTTCATGGCCACCTCGGTCGCCTCACCGACCTGAATCTCGGCGACGCCTCCGGAAAGCCTGGCCAGACGCTCTTCAAGTTTCTCTCGGTCGTAATCGCTGGTGGTTGTGTCGATCTCGTGTCTTATCTGCTCGATGCGGCCCCGGATGTCCTTGATGGAGCCGGCGCCCTCGATGAGTAAGGTGTTGTCCTTGTCCACCCGAACTTTCTTGGCGCGACCCAGATCGCGGAGCTTGAGACTCTCGAGCTTCATGCCCAGAGCTTCGAATACAGGCCGCCCACCGGTCAAGATGGCGATGTCTTCGAGCATGGCTTTGCGTCTATCGCCGAACCCGGGCGCCTTGACGGCGCAACAGGTCAACGTGGCGCGAAGCTTGTTGACCACGAGCGTCGCAAGCGCTTCTCCCTCCACTTCCTCGGAAATGATGAGGAGCGGCTTGCCGGCGCGGGCGACGCTCTCGAGCAGCGGGACCAGGTCTTGAAGAGCAGATATCTTCTTCTCGTGGATGAGGATGTACGGCTCCTCGAGGACGCACTCCCTCGAGGCGGGATCGGTCATGAAGTAAGGAGACTGATAGCCCTTGTCGAACTGAAGGCCCTCAACGAGCTTGACCTCCGTCTGAAGAGAATGTCCCTCTTCAATAGTGATCACGCCGTCCTTGCCGACCTTTTCCATGGCTTCGGCTATCATATCGCCCACTTCGGGATCGTTATTGGCGGCGATCCGGCCGACATTGGCGATTTCGCCGCGACTCTTCACTTTGACGGCGAGCCGGGCAATCTCCTTGACGACCGCCTCCACAGCCTGCTCGATTCCGCGCTTCAGTCCCAGGGGGCTGGCGCCGGCCGCCACGTTCCTCAAGCCCTCCTCGAATATGGCCTCCGCGAGTATGGTGGCCGTGGTTGTGCCGTCGCCAGCCACGTCGCTGGTCTTGGAGGCCACCTCTCGCACCATGCGTGCGCCTATATTCTCGTAGGGGTCCTTCAGATCAATTTCCTTGGCCACCGTCACGCCGTCCTTGGTGACTGTGGGAGCGCCGAAGCTCTTCTCGAGGACGACATTGTGGCCTGCCGGTCCAAGTGTAGACTTGACGGCTCGGGTGAGGACGTTGACGCCCCGGCGGAGCGCTTCCCGGGCCTCTTGATCGAGGGCAATCTGCTTTGCTGGCATTGGCAATTCCTCCCTACTTCACTACCGCCAGAATGTCCTCCTCGGACATGACCAAATACTCCTCATCGTCAACCGTCACCTCGGTTCCGGCATACGAACTGAACAGGACTCGGTCGTTCTTCTTCACCTGAAATGACCCGAGGGTTCCGTCCTTCAGCCGCTTCCCTTCTCCGAGGGCGATAATCTTTCCTTCTTTGGGCTTTTCCTTCGCGCTGTCGGGAAGCACGATGCCGCCCTTGGTCTTCCCCTCAGCCTCCAGGCGCTTCACGAGCACCTTGTCGCCGATCGGCGTAAGCTTGGTCGCCATATTTCCGCTCCTTTCCGGTCTGGGAAATCAAGAGATTGGGAAACCTGGACACTGTCAACGTCTGCCTCTTCTCTTCAAATTCTCCAATCTTCCGATTTCTCTGTATCCAAATGTCCTCGTTCTCGAATGTCCCGGCGTCTGAGTTACCGGATGTCCAGTCATTTCGTTTTCCGGTTCGCCATGTCCGGCGCATGCTTTCCGCCTGTCTTCTCATCAACAGTCGGCAAGACGCCGCCGGGTCACAACTCCCCCTCATAATGTCTGCGGATGATCTCCTCGACAACATGCCTTAGGCTGCCAACGTCCAACGGCTTGGGCATGAAGGAGTCGAAGTGGGCGGAGAGCGCCTGGCGCATAAGCTCCCGCGAAGGGTCCGCCGACATGAGGATGCTGGGCACAGCCACCGAGACCTCTCGGCGAATGATCGTCACCGTCTCGAGACCGCTGAGGTCCGGCATGTTCATGTCCACGATCACCACGTGGAGAAACTGCCTTCGAGCCACTTGTATGGCCTCGCGGCCGCAAGAGGCCAGATGAGTTCTGTAACCCTGCGAGGCGAGCACATCGCGGACGGTCTCGCGGCAGGTCTTATCGTCGTCCGAGACAAGAATCTGATACGGCTGTAGCCGGTGTTCCGTAGCAACCATCGCGTGTGTATCCGGCGCGCCGGTTCGGCACAACTCAGCCGACACGCAGTCCTTCGAAGTCAATAGTCGCAAACCCAGTGCCAAGAGATCGAGGACCCGCGCCGGGCCGCGAATCGTTCTACCGCGCACCGACCAGCTCCCCATGCGAGTTGCAACCCTTGGCGTCACAAAGGATTACTTCCTGATTCTGGCGGACCGGCGGATCGAGGCCGTGCCCCCGCGGGATTCGCGCTTCAACCGTGATTGCCAGAAACGGGTGCACCGGCTGTCAGATTGACAGGGCTTCCAGGGATGCGAACCGCGTCCGTCCGCCGCACGGCGGACGGACTTCCGGATCATGTCCCCGATGGTTCACTCGTTGTTGGTGCGCCATGGCGGCGCGAGTTCTGAGGATTAGCTTGCCGATTCTCCGCGGGACGCCGGCGAGGGGCGACGATCTCCCTTGTCGGAGAATGCGAGAGCAGAAGCCTCAATCCCAGCGAATTGGCACCGGCATCCTTGCTTCTCTCACGTCTCAGTTCTCGGTTCTCGCCCGTATCTGTCCAACAACTCGTGGGCAGCGGAGACGACCATGTCCGGCGTGATGAGCGTCATGCAGCGATGG
>SDBU01002744.1_pt1 | contig 23028 bp, 44 predicted proteins | sample 2277071 | NCBI WGS metagenome assembly SDBU01 (sample SAMN10397929, study PRJNA504765) | marine sediment metagenome | isolation source: marine sediment core GS08_GC12, 126 cmbsf | place: Arctic Ocean: Gakkel Ridge, Loki's castle | collected 2008 | reverse complement strand
GATAATATTGTTTATCTGGAATGTACTGAAAATTGGGTATCTCCCGAATTGGTTGGAGAAGTGGAGATTACATTACTCACTGATATTGCTGATTAAGAGGATAGACATGAGTTTACAAAGCGGATGCGATAATGGTAAACCACCGACATTTTTTGAAGATCATCCGATGTTTTGGCCTACCTTCTGGGTCGTGGTGGTTGTTGCCTTCCTTGTTGGTAGTATAACTTATGCCATATTATGCCGTTAGTGGATAAACGAATTTTTTGAAAGGATAAGACATGGTAAGCCGCGTAAAAGAAATCAACTGTAAACTGTACTCGACTAACAGATTTATTTTAACTGTTACTAAGGACAGAATCGCGAATCTCATGGGATATTTAGGACAGAATAATATCACGCGATCCCATGCCGCGTATCTTCTGCGGAAATGGCGTAAAGGATAAGACACGGATAATGGTTTAAGACTGAAAGGATAAGACAATGAATAGCGTAAGAGTAAACAGTAAGTATCGTTTCAATCCTTGTATGTGGGACAAGGTGATGCCCACAAGCGGATTGACAGCAAACCCCGGCGATGTTGTGAAAGTAGTCAACCTGCCTATGGCTCCAAAGGCCAACACAATGGGACAATGTTATATCGAGGATAGTCAAGGCAATTTCGCCGGTATGGTGTCTGTGCATTCTCTCGATAAGATAAACTAAACTACGCAAGCATTGCCTGTGTAATAGCAGGCATAGCTTATAGAGTTTAACTATGGAAGGATAAGACCATGACTAAAGAAGACAAAAGCTATGACGTTCAGGATGTAATTGATGCTGAGATTACTCTTGAACCAATGAAGTGTCGGCACTGTGGGGCTGTTGGTGAGACTACCTATTACGACCGGCAAGGTGATGCATATTGTGCTGTTTGTGGAAAATGGCAATTACAGGACGGATAAGATAAGTATAAATGAAGGGAACAGAAAATGAAAACTATCGAATTGTTAGACAAGCAATTAGCAAAAGATTTAACCCCCGAAACATTAGAGGCCAAACACAAACAAGGCGATTTTCTTATCATTGCTGGCTTGCGCTTTGAGATGAGCAATTATTCTCTTGAAGCCGTAGGCAAGGATGGGCAACAAAGCCGATATGTAGAATACTCAGGATATGGCCTGACAATAGCCCTTAATTTTCTCAAAAACACTATTGAAATATACTAATATACACACTGCCGCGCCATATTATAGGTATGGCAACGGATAAGAACCAGAAAGGAAGCGTGTACTATGACAGAACATTCAGCAAGTTGGCACAAACAACACAACACAGAGGAGCATCAAGCCAAAATTGGTAACTGTATCGCGCAATTGCTTATGCTCAAAAGTAACAGCAGAAATTCTATCGGCGAAAAGCGATACAACACAGCCTGGGGTACAAAAACAGATTTAGGATTATATCTTTGTCTCAAACGTATTATTAATGAGGAACGAATAAATCTTTAGTCGGTCTTATCCGTTTTGTGGCCGTCTCATCCGATGGCCAGGCCGTTACTCAGTATCCACAGGACTGGTAGTACTCCAAAGTGGTGAGCTGTGGGCGCAAAGCCAAGTATCGGTTTATGGGAAAGTATATGACTTACTATTGCTCCCTGTCCCTGGCTGAGTTACGCCGGAGACAGAGAATCAATGCGGCCCAGACAGCCTATGCTTATCAACAGGCGCAGCAGGACTTGGATGGACGCGGCAGGTATTTGAGAGGTCTGGTTAGGTTGCAGCGGATATATAGGATGCTGACGGCTGCAATTATGAAAATGTATTCTTAACTAAAACTATTTAGGAGTTGAGCTATGAGTTACACGAAAGGAAAATGGGAATCCGTAGAAACAGCGGTACGAAATAGGAGAGACGGCGTATTCTATCACACTGACGTACTTTGTAACGATACGATTAGGGTCGCAAGGTCTTCTGGTGCTGGTAAGGAGCTGGCACTTAGCAACGCCCGACTAATTGCTGCCGCACCTGAGTTGCTCGAGGCTTGCAGAGCAGTGGTCAAGGGGTTTGAGTGTGAGTGTATTAAAGACCAAGCACCTGTGCCTTGTGAGATTTGCCAATGTCAAGCGGCTATTGAGAAAGCCAAGAAACAATGAGACTGAAGCTCTGAGATGCCCCAGGCTGTAAAGTGGGTATAATCAGGCGCTTGTTGCCGGGATCGTCCATCCTGGGCGATGTCCGGGGCTGGAATCAATGAAATATAGGGAATTAAATAGAAAGGAAGGCAAAAAATGGTTAAATTAGGACAGAAAGTAAAAGACGAGCTGACTGGATTTACTGGAATTGTTGAGGCAATAACTAATTATCTCAATGGCTGTTGTCAGGCGCTGGTGCGACCGAAGCACAAGATGAAGGACGAGACGTATCCAGTAGCGGCATGGATTGATGTCGAGCAGTTGACTGGTGTTCCGGGCGCTAAGGTTCTGAAGCTCAAACAAAGGAAGAAAGAGCCGATAAGCGGCGGAGTCCGGCAGCATCCGGGGTAAGTTACCAGAGCAATATCAACCTTGAGAGCGGGAGAAAGAAAGGGAAGAAAATGAATGAGCAAAGTTTGTTACCAAAAACTGTGGCGGGATGGTGTGAGAAGAAGAGGCTCTTTATGAGGTTATTGAAACAGGAGCCTGATCCTGAGCAACGAGAGGTTTACGAACACGCGATTGGGTATTGTGATAGGAAGGTGGGACAGGTCGCCAAGATGCGCCGGAGACTGTTGCTGATGGTGGTTCTGGTTAATGCGCTGGTGCTACTGAGTATCTTGGCCCAGGGATGTGGGACACTGACTGGATTACAAAGCGACATCCACCAAATAACCAAACCGACTACGTTGGAACGTGGGCAATGAGAAAGAAGGACTTTACGGTCTCGCGCACGGATGCGCCTGACCGAGGGTCTGGTAAAGAGAGGATAAAGTGAGTAGAAAGGAGCTATAATAGATAATCACGAAATAAAACGTAAATATGGTGGTGAGAAGGAATTGTCTTGGATTCAGCCTGTTTGTTCGTGTGGATGGGAAGGTAAAAAGCACTTTGCGTATAATGATTACCAACGCACAAACATCAAGGCGGAAACAACCAAGCACGTAAGATGTCAATAGCCTGTAAGGGCAGAAAGCCAAGCTGGAAGCTGAAATTGAAAGATTTTGAAAGGAAGTGATACTATGATTACACAAGGAAAATGGGAAGTAGGCTACCACGACGATAATAATGATATTGTCATACGTGGCAAAAATCAACAGATTGTTGCTAATTGCACAGTAGATTTTTATGGAGGACACCCACAGGGCGAGGAAATTCAGGCCAATGCCGACCTGATAGCCGCTGCGCCTGAGACTAAGAAGCAACGAGATGCGCTACTGGATGCTTGTAAAGCTCAACACAAGGCGCTTGATATTCTGTTCGCAATGCTGATTCAGAAAGATGAGGGCTTCCTACCGAGTAAAAGCGGCCAGCCTTGGGAGGCTATTGTGGAAGGGGATAAAGCTATTAAGGAGGCTGAGAAATGAAAGCAAAATGTGAAGGATGCCATATAAAGCAGGATGACTCCGACTTTGCCTGGCTGTGTCCTAAGTGTCAGGAGGCAGCGGCATCCTATGACATCACAGTAGCGGACAAGAAAGAGCTGGAGCGCGTGGTGCGCGAGACGCTGGGAATACTTAAGCAAATGGGAAAGATGAAGAATATGAGACAGGCGCTACTGGTTAGTAGAGCAGTTGGGAGACTGAGGGCGGGAAAGGAGAGAAGTAAAAAATGATTGAAACATATATGAAAGAAAAGGTAAAGTTTACTCAACTTTGGAATGGTAAGTTTGCAATATGCCCACGATGTAAAACAATTACTGCAAGAAACGCTTGCGGTTATTGGTGTTGTTTGTTTGGTTGTGGTCTTGAGTTTAGAGTTAAGGCTGAGAAAGCACGGACAAAAGAAAGGAGTACAAAATGAAAGAACCTAAATGTAATTGTGTTAAGTGTCTGCATTTATCGGGAGCTGTACTTTGCCCCGACTGCCAGCAGCCTAAAGACCAGCCAAGTTCGGAGTTCCAAGAGTTTATGGAAGATGTTAAAGACGAAATCAGAAACGCCCCAAAAATGTTTCGTCAGTTACAGAAAAGGGATGAACTAATCAAGAATCTTCAAGCCCGTCTCGACGAGTCCGAGGCAAGTCGTAAAGAACTGCTGGAAGCGTGTAAAGCTCAAGAAAAAGCTGATGAATGGTTTGGGCCTTCGGACTCTGGCAGAAAACTAAGGGTTATAGCAAAAGATTTGAGATTAACTGCCATAGCCAAAGCCGAGAAAGAGAGGCAATAAAATGGCTGACAAATATCACAGGATTCTGTTGCATCGAGTAAAGGACGCAAGGCTTATTAAGTGGCTGGAGAAAGAGAGACAACCAGGTGAGAGACCCAGCACGGCGATTAAGAGAAAACTCTACAAGTTAGAAGTGGAATCGAAGCAATAGTGTCCGGAACCTCCTAACTATATTGCTATTGAGAGAAAGTTTGAGAAATCCCTGTAAGCTCCTAACCTAATTGCCCCCCCACTCTCTGTCCTTTCTTAATAAGCCCTCTATGCGCTTAAAACAAGGTTTCTTTGTCAAGAGGACAAAAGACCTCTCTCTTTCTCCGCCAAAAGAACAAAAGACCTCTTTATTCGTCGTTACAGGGGTTACGTGATTTGGTTAGGTGGTTCCCGGCATTTTTTATAGTATTTCTACAAAAGATTACCGATATAGAGTATATGGATACAAAAACAATGAAAATCCAAATAGGTACGGTAGTTGGGGAATTGACGGCAGAGGAGTTTATCTGTTTCGATAAAAACACAAAACATTGGTGGTTTCGTTGTTCTTGTGGTAATTCTTCGCTATGGACAGAGCAACGAATACATTTGGCAACAAAGGCAGGAAGACTGCTTGCTTGCGCAGGATGCCGAAAAAGAGCCAAGGCAAAACTTAAACATGAGTCAAAACAAATAAGAAGGTCGCAGGAACCAGGGAAGAATACCTTTGTTTATCTAATACATTGCAAAGGAACAGATAACTACAAGATTGGTTATAGTAACATACCAGAAAAGCGTTTGGCTGACATTCAAACAAGTAATGCTACTAAAGTAGTGTTGTTGGAAAACGTCCGAGCAACAACGTTAGATGAGTTACGACTACACCAACAGTTCGAGAGGAACCACCTAAGAGGAGAGTGGTTTAGATTCTCTGTGGAAAAGTTAGAAGAAGTACAAGAGGCTTTTGCTAAATTGAAAGAACACGTTTAAGCATTTGACCTTTTTCAATCCTAAACTGATACGTTCTCGTCAAATGTTTACCCAGAAGCACGGTACGTCTCTCGACCAAATTAAGCAGATAGAGGTCTTGAAACCATCTCCCGACAGACACATCCGAAAATCCCATTACTTCCACAATCTTGCTGACGGCAATCCAGTCGGGGTAAAACCTCAGAAGATGATTCAGGAGTTTCATCCGTTTCAGAGTAATAGAGTGCAGGGCAATGTGTTGGATGAGTGTTATCTCGGAGGAAGTTACCTGGGATTTGTTGCGCGCCATCGCAATACCGACAGCAAGGTCTCCGAGTTCTTTAGCCATTCGTGCCGGGTGCTCTGCCGTAGGTATCTCAGGTTCTTTGGAGTATCTGTCGCGGAGAACTTCTGTCCGGGCTTTAGCCACAACCTGGACTATCTTTACGATAGAGTACATTTGTTCACGAGTGAGAGAAGGTTCTTTGGGAGAGGTGGAGAGGACAGCATTTGCCCCGTTAGCCAGTTCACGTCGCTGTTGGGACACTGAGCCACAGGTCATTGCTTTGAGCGCTCGTGAAGACTTCTCCCAGTCGGTGATCTCAGGCATACGGTAGGTGATGAAGCGCTCTCCCAGGGCAGCTAAAACTCCCCGGTGTTGGTCGAGGACGTTTGTTACTGCTGCTATGACGCCAAATTTGGAGAAGTATTCCTTGGTTTGTCCGGCGCCGAAGCTCCAGCTACAGCGACCATCGTAGGCTGTGCGCAGGAGACCGAGAGTCTCGTTCAGGTCTTTATAGTTCATTTGGAGCATTGTTGTAAAGTCTTTGATTATGAGGTTCTTACCATCGAGCTGTGGGATGAGGGAGTAGTCGGTCTTGGTTTTTTTGTCGATGTAGCCGGAGATGAGGGCGGGACGGGTTACAGTGTCCCGGAGGACGACCTCGTCAGTATCGGCAAGGGCCTGGAGGATTTTGGTCTTACCGCTGCTGGGGGGTCCTACGAGGTAAAGCCATACCGGGTCTGAGTCTCTGCGGTTGGCAAAGAGAGTCCCAAAAATAACATCTATGAAGGTCGTGTCGTTGATGATAAGATGCCGGCGACAGATACGTTTGAAGCGTTCTAACTGAGATAGTTTGGTCACTTGGTTCTCCGGTATCCTAAGCGCCAGAGAAACCGTGCTGCATCGACAGTTCTTGCCGTGCCGTCTGAGAAATGTAAGCAAACGTCACAGAAACCAGAGGCTTCTAAGGATTCGTGGAACGCTGAGTGCAGGGCAATAAAGCCCTTGCCTTCTAATATGTCCATCCCAAGAGGCTCTGTTGGCTTCTCTTTAGTGTCAGTGACACCTTCTATAGATTTTACGAGGTCTATTTTGTATTTAATGCCGTTGAAAGTATGGGTAAGGACTTTGGGTCTATGTTTCATATCTCAGCAAGTCTCCTTCTTCCAATATCTATTTGGGATGCTCTGATGTCGATACCTAAGTAACGTCGTCCGAGTTTCTTAGCTACGGCGCAGGTTGTGAAACTTCCGGAGAAGGGGTCGAGGACTATACCGTTAGGACGGCAGAAGCTACGTATCATAAATTCAGCAAGTTTTTCAGGAAACGGAGCCTCAGATGCGTGAGCCCTTTTAGAGCCGATATGTCCACCGCCGACAGAACAATGAAAAAGATTCCCTGGATTAGCAACTTTTGGGGGGATGTAAGTTGTACCATCTTTTCTTGTGATTGTCCCGTCTTTGTTTAGAGTTCCAGAACGTCCTCCGTGGGTTGCATGAGGCATCGCATCTTTAGCCCCTGTTACCATACCACCAATCTTTATTCGCGTCTCGATACCAGTGTAGTTTTCGTTAGGTTGAAGATAGCGTTTGTGGGTAGTTCTCTTTTTCAATTGTTGTTGGTTAATACGCTCACCATATTTGTTCCGATGGCTTGGAAGTCCTCCAACGCGAAAGAGAGGCTTGTCTCCCATCGCGGTATTATCACTCCAGGGCAGTTTTCCTCCATTAGTGGCGCAGAGTATGTACTCGCAGTCATGGCGCAACCAGTCAGGGCCACCGCTTCCTGGTATCCCAACTCTGTGATAGATGATAAAATCCCGTATCGTAATCCCCTGTCGTATGAGGTCAGCGGCTAAGAGAACCGGTGTCCCTGACCAGGAGAAGCCTCGCGTCCTTCCTTGGATAACAAAGGCCACAAGTCCCTTACAGACTCTCAGGGACTCCAGATATACTTTTATCATCCAGGAGACCCAGGCTTCGCCTACGAGAACAGGGAAAGGGTCGGTCTTGAGGTCACGGGCGTTTTCGTAAGGCGGCGATCCAAATACCAGATTCACATAGTTCTTGGGAAAGCGCGACATTATCTTCAGGCAATCGCCCCGGATGAGTCTGTTTCTATGTTTCATAATATGATTCCGAAAGAAAAGGGCTGGCAGGGCAGGATTCTCACCTGTCACCAAGAGCCTTTGGCTTGCGTTGCTTCTTCCGCACCTGACTAACCAAACATGACTCGTATGGCATTAAGGTACTGCAACTACAGTGCGCTTTACACACGCTACCTGCCAGCCCGGTTTGAGTCTGAGCTTAGACTCCGTACTCTACAGCACAAGCCTCGTTAAACTCTTCCCATGTCCCGTACTTGTCGGGGTCAAGTTTCAGCTCCTCATCCTTGTTGAAAGTGCAGATGTCTGTCTCATCCATGGCCAGGATTTCTTCACGGGTGTAGTAGTCACCACTGGAGGCTTCAGGTGTTGGCTCTGCTGGAGATTCCAAAGAACCAGCGCCCTCCAGTCTCTCGTTGAATCTGACGTTGGGCGGATTCTCATCTTTTGGCACTCCAACCCAGAAGCGCACCGGGACGTTGTCGGTTTCGGGCAGCATTTCACTGGCTTCTTTGAGACTCTTAGCTTGGTCAAAGCCGAGGATTTTTAACTCTCCGAGGAAGATGTCAACTCCGGTTTGGGTTGAAAGGTCACATCTCATTGCCTGTGTTCGGTCTTCTTGGCCACCCTCTTCTGCTGGAACTACGAGAGTGCAGGAGGCTTTGTGCCCACCCTTTGGTTTCGGCTCGATGATAAATGAGCCGGGCTTGATGTAGCCATCATAAACGCCTGTAGGCAGGTTGTTAAAACCACTTGATGGCATCCCGTTGTGAAAGAAATCATCCGTGGGAGTGGAGGCCGGACTTACTGCCCCGGCTCTCGGCGCAAGTCTCCTTGTTGGTTTCTTCTTCTGTTTCTTAACCATAGTCTTTTTTCCTTTCTTAAAAAATGTGTTTTAGTTTGCAAACTAACTCTCTACTCTGGAATTGGGTTTGGAATACTGTCGGGCGCATCTCCTTTCTGCTTCTCTCTCTGCTTCTCTTTCTGTATCGCGTCATAAATCTCTCTCCGATGCACGGATATCGCTTTAGGTGCCGTGATACCCAAACGAACTTGTTTGCCACGGATGTCGATGATAGTGATTTCAATATCGTCTCCAATCATTATGGAGTCGTCTTTGTTTCTTGAGAGTACAAGCATGATTATTCCTCCTTTGATGCGCTGACAAACAACACCGGGTCTTCACCTGAGTCTTTTCCCCAAGTCAGAACACATCCAAACCGTCCGACCGAGGGAACACAGTAGGCAACAATGTCATTGGTTGATTGGCCTGCAATAGCAGTTACAACGTGACAAGAACTACCCTTTTCATAGTATAGAGTGATAGGACGAGGAATATAACACTCAGCCTTCTGATTAGTCTCTGGTACTATCCACTCATACCTTCTCCAATCCTCTGATGATATGTCTTTCTTGTTCATTTCTTAGTCTCCTTTCTACCGCCTTCTGGCTTTCTTCTTCTTTTTCTTCTTCACTATCTTAGTGTCGAAACAATCCAGCAACCTCTGCACTGCTATTTCCTCCGTGCTGAATGGAATCACTCCTTTTGGGTAATGAGGAAGGATGACATTTAAGTTGTCCTTGACGTCCTCGGTTTCTGAGGCCAGGACACTGAGACACCGAGGATGTTTTACAGAAGTAGTGTCCTTAGTCTCCTCATGCCTAATCCGAATAATCATTGAGCAAGCATCCCCAACGGCGTTATAGATACTGTTGGAGACATCCATCGAAGCCCGTTCAATCTTTATTCGTCCGACGATAGCTGGGCGGTATCGCTCGTGAGAGAGGATGAGGACACCGGGGCCGAGAGCATCGAGACGTAGTATCTGGTATAGCATCTCGTCTCTGAGCTCCGACCAGGCTTTTGCAAACCAGCCGTCTCCGATTTTCACAGTTGCTTCCCTCAAGTCCGAGATGCCGAAGTCATCACATATCGTACTGATTCCCTTAGGCACGATGCCGTCGATAGTATCTATCACCCACATCTTGACTGTGGAAACAAATTCCGGTTTTCTCTCCGCATCATCCACGAACTTGCGAAAAGTAGGCCAGTTGGGTAGCCGGGACTTACGGATACACCAGGGGTGGTTAATTGGCTCGCATTGGAGGAAATAAACCCCGGATGATCTCAGAGAGTATTTTCTTTGTAGTGCAAGACCGAGGCACGCGGCAAACTTAGACTTCCCGATGCCGGGGACACCGAAGGCACTAATAATAAGTTCCTCAAACTTTTTAGAACAGGAGGATGCTGTCATCTCAAAGTTTATGTTCTGGATGACCTGTTCCTCCCTGATTCGTTTGAGCCGCGAGTAATGTTCTTTTTTTTGTGGCATGGTTAGTTTCCTTTCAACTTTAAGTTTTCAGTTCGTGTTTCTCTTCTTCGTACAACATTTCTCTCTGTTTATAGAACCTCAGATACATCCCCCAGTCCTTGGGTCTCTTACAGAGTTGGAGAAACTCACATCCGGCATAGTCGTGGCATTTGTTCTCTTGTTTAGGCCAGTTATGAGAATCAAGCAACTCCTCCTCAGACATAGAATCATAGAGGAGTTTGAGGATACAAGCAAGACGTTCTATATCGTGACCTACCTCGGAGACGGACAGGCGCCCCAGACGAAACTTGTGGAAGATGTAATAGAAGGTAGGACGGTCAATGAGGTCTTGTTCAATCTCGGTGACAAAGCCATCGACGGTCTGGTTACGTTTGATTTTCTTCTGTGGCTTGCGAAAGATACAGTAGCAACACTCAGGGAGGACAGGTTTCTTGAGCAAACGTCGAGCATAGGTGTACCCATGGACCTGTTTATCAAAGGACAGAGCATCTATATAAGCTTTCCCAACTTGCTTTGCGGTTTTGATTTCAAAAAGCATCGGACGGTTGCGATAACTCCCAGTTCCTTCCTCTGTACCACAGAACAAGACCCCCGAATCCCTGAGACGTACCTTGAATCTGTTCTGATGGGTCTTGAGAACCATTTTCTTGACGTCTGGGTGGTTCTTGGCCTGGGCAACGAAGGCAAGGATGAGGCGGCGCTGGAGACGTAACTCATCTTCAAGGTCTCCAGTCCTTAGGTGGGTAAAACAACGGCGCTTGTCCTCGGCGACAATAGCTCTTCTCCAGTTCTTCTTCATTAGGAGGGATTCAAACCCCGCTCCAAGGACTCCGCCGTACCAAAAGTTGAGATTTAGCTGACGAGGTTCGAGGTTGAGGATATAGCGCCAGAAGTATTTGCGGAGGCAAGGAAGGGTCTTGAGTTTCGAGACCGAGACTATCTTGAGAGATGTTGATGGGATTATGTCATTCATAAGCATTTATTACCTTAATCAATTCGTGATACTTTCCTACGTAATCAAGATATTTAGGACACTTTTTCCACTTATCACAGATTGAACATAGTGATTTCTTTTGCTCTCGTTTACACAACCTAACGACCGTCAGAGCCTTGCGATACTTAACTGCTGTTCTGGTAATTTTATCAGCAAGAATCATTTGCCTTGCTCCAAAAGTTTTGGGTTCTGGTGGATGTTGCCGAGGATTTCATAACAAGCAACATTTCCTAAATCGCAGAGGTCGTCCTCGAAAGGATTCCAACCAATTTCCTTCCATTCAACAATAAGTTTTGGTTGGCTGTGCGTTGTACGTCGTTGCACTATATCCCCCTGATATATCTCTTTATCCTTTATGTCCTTGGGGCCGACTTGCTGCCCTACTGTTTCTGGGATGACTTTGACAAAGCCTTCAATAAAATCGTAGTGGGATATTCCTATGCTTACTCCGTAACAAATTGACGCCGTATCAGGAATAATATAGTGTTCATCCTCAAGTTCTATGTACCACCCATACACAAATTCCTTGCCGTCTATTGGTATTGCTCTGTAAGGTTTCATTTCTTCAATCCTCTCATATAAGTTGCTGCTTCCCAGGGCGTTGGAAAACACAAATGCTGTACTCTGTCAGGATGATACACAACTGTCGGCGCTCCAATCTTTCCCTGACCGAAATATCGCTGTGAGAAAAGACACCGGGTCTTAAACGTCCCACATTTAATAAACAGAACCCGCTGCTCTGGCAGACAACCCTCCCAGGATACCGCAGGATTATGTGTATGGGCTGTGATATACTCTCGACAGGGCATACGATTGATGCCAAAGAACTCTGAGTGCATCTGTTGGAGGCGTTTGTTGCCGTGAAGCTGGTTCATAAAGCTACTAAAACGGACTTTGTGAGTAAATCCCATTGGGTATGTGACCTTTCCGACTTGCAGGTCAATATATCCCAGACCACGGAAGTACGGAATCTTGTTTTTTAACAACATTCGGACGAGACCAAAGCCAGCACTTCTTTCGGTAAACTCATCTGAGTGATTGCCCCAGCACATACTCAGGAGTTTTCCTTTTGAGACACATTCATCAACAAAGCTCTCCAACCAGTACACCTGCTCTTCGGGAGTCCAGCCGTCGTGACGAGCAGCGGTTGTTCTGTGCATAATCATAAGGTTGAGATCATCTCCGAAGAGTTGGAGGTAGAAATTGGGAGTGTTGAGAAGGAACACAAGATGTTCTCTCAGAGACTTATAATCAATGTCCAAACCACCGAAGTGAAGGTCGGCTGCTTTGATGACGGCAATCGGCTCATCTGTTGGGATTACGATTTTACAGTAATCCGGGTCGATAGGATGGTTGTCTGTTCGGCTTATGGCCTGGTTGAGAAACTCCAGCGGGTCTACCTTTGTTTTTGGAGGCTCGTCAAATTGGGGTTTGGGATGCTTGCCCAAGTCCTCCTTTGGGACATCTTCAACTGTCTTTCCATATTTGGATATTGAGGCTAAACCTACGTTAAGCTGAGCAGCGATAGTGCGGTGAGAGAGTCCTTGATGCTTTAGCTCTTGAATTGCTTCGATTGTTTTGTCAGATAATCTCATTCTTGTTCTTCCTTATATAATAAATCATCATTCCTAACCATATTGTATTGATTGAGGTGACAGCAAGACTGCCAGCAAAACTTATCCACTGGTCGAGGTGTGGGTAGTAGTGAATGTTCCAGTAACCCCAGAGGGTGAAATATCCTACGTGGATGAAGCTAACGCCTCTGACTTTTTTATCCTTGTAGAGCTTGAGACAACTGAGGAGAATGAAGCTACCACCGAGAAGCTCAAACAGTCCGTTTAGGTTATCTTGCCACATTTCTAATTTCCTGTGCTTTCAAAGTATTTAATATAGATGTTTCCGTGACAGGCAAGAGGAGCACACCAACAGGCAATTTTCTTGCCTCTAAGTTTCTCTATGTCACGTCGGTATGTCGGGTCGTTTTTTATTCTCTTCTCAAAGTCCTTTCGGAACAATTCTATCGAGTCTTTGCGAGTAATCCGTCGAGGTTTCTTAGGATGCTTGGCGCCTATCCTATGCCGATTTCCATATCTTGTCCTACGGTCGATAAGAACATAGTCAGCGCCCTCGTAACTGTGAAGATTGATTAAAGTAGTCTTCATTGTCGAAGCTCCTGTGCTCTTCTATATGCTGTTCTGAATATTTGTTCCATCTCACGAATAACGATGTTCCTGGGGAGGAAAAGAACCGGGATACAGTAAACGAGAATAATTTCCTCCACCCAGTAGAAGATAGTATGGGGCGTCATTTGCATCTCTGGAGCAACTTTCTTTATACGGTAGTAGACGGCGTCGACCCGGCTCAGTTCGTCCTCTACAACGATACAGCGTATGGGGTATTTGCTTAGGCGCCTGAGAAAGCGTTTGAAAGTCGGGCGATAGCCCACTGCAAGGTCGGTGAAGAGTTCAGCGATACCGGATTTCTTCTCGATAGCGATGAGGTCTTCGTAGCCCTTGATAGTGTAGTCACCGCATTTGAGATGGACGCGCCCCATAGGGTACTGGGGAGGGAGTACCCAAGGCTTCTTTTCCTGCTTGTCATAGAGGATAGTGAAGTTGCCGTTACTGAGTTTTGGTTTTCTTATATATCGCATTGTCTTCTTCGGCGTCATCGCAAAAAGTATCTCTTTCAGGATTATTTACGTCATTCCAACTATCAACTAAGCATATTTTTTCTTTCTTATCGTAGTGGGCACACTCAGAACATTTCATACTCTGAGACCTTCCTCTTGATAGATTCTTAGACCAGGAATCTCTCGCATACCATTCTTGATTGCAGTATTGACATAAGGTGGATGGAGAATAAGAAACTTACGAGGGACTTTGCTTAGGTCACCCAAATCGAAAGTCCATCTCTTGGTTGTCACGGTCTTCTCAGCAACTTCCGGCACAACTTCCTCCAAGTCATAAGTCTGGTGTCCCTTGGCTTCGTGAGATGCCTGAATCTTTTCCCGGCGTTCCTGCTCCTTCTCGGCTTTTACATCCTGGGCGTGTCTAAATCCCATTATCTTACCCCGGATGATGGAATCAGCGACTTTGAAGGGCTCGGAGAGTGTTTTGAACATTGCATTAGCCGCCTTGAGAGACTGGTTCAGAGGAGACGTAATCTTTTTGTGCTCGGCCTCAATAGTTCTGATGGCTGTCTTGATTTTAGTCAAGGCATCATAGGCGGCTTCTTCCTGAGATGTGCTGGTGACAACGATTTTGTTGGCAACAAGAGAGAGTTTATCAGCATCCTCTCGACATTTCTGCTCTACTTCAACTGGTACTATTGAGTTTTGGTTTTTAGACATTCTTGTTCTCCCTTCTTTTTAGCATTGCTATCATTTCGATAAATTCATCCTTCTTCAAGAGGTCAAAGATGTTACCGAGAACGGTAGTGATTTGAAAAGCTTTAGTATGTATTTCCTCTTCATAAAGATATGTTTTTCCTGCTTGCCTAAAAGTACCTGAATCTCGTGCATACAAATTAAGACAAGCATCGCCATCGTGGTCATACCCAAAGTCCCCGTGCCTAAGTTCCGGCTTCTCGGCTTCGGCATCAAGTTGGGCTTGCCAAAAGACAATTTCCCTCTCAATGATTTTTTTCTGCTCTTGAAAATGAGCTATTAGTTCTTGTTTAGTCATTTTCTTTCTCCTTCTGCGCCGGTAGATGCGCGATGTGAGTTGGGTCAATATTTGGGTCAACTTCTCTCAGCAGACCCGTTATAATATGCTCCCACTCCGGTTCACTATTGGCTCGATTAAAGTCTATACCAGTCATCACTCTTGCTATCGTAGCAGCAAAAGAGTCCAGAGGTATTCTGTAACCTTTTTGGTAGAACTTCAGTACCCGTAGCAACGAACCTCCCACCTCTTCGATACGGACAGGAGAGCAGTACACGAGCCTCTTGGCAGCAAGGTCAGGATAGTATCTGTCATCACAGAGACTCTGCCACTTATCACCATCGTACCATATAACGGCGCGGGCAATAGTAAAGTCAAAGGCTGGTAGGATGTCTGCGGGGTTGGTGTAAGTCCAGCGGTGGATAAACTGGACTGTAGGTTTTGCTCCGACGATAGTATAAGCATTGTCTGTCTGGATGGGTCTTCTGTCGGGTCCGGCCAGTCGTTGTGCATATAACGCAGCCGATTCCTTGGTCTTGGAGAAGAGGTCAACATCAGAGAGCTTCTCGTTTGCAATGCAGGCGCGGATAAAACCACCGGCCAGCATCACAGAGTCTTTCTCTTCTTTCATCAGGTTGAAGACTTTTTTTGGCAGACGTACCAGGCACCATCGTAAATCTTCAGGTAATAGTGGTATCATTTGGATTCTCCTATAAAAATGGGCTTTCGGTAAGCTATATCCTTACCATCATTCGCGTCTTACTTAATCATCCATTTCAAACGCAGCATCTTCGAGAATTACTTTGGCCTTTTGATAAAGAGCTTCTTCTTCGTTCATTGCCTCATTTTGTATTTCATTTTGTATGTCGGTATATTCGCTTTTAGTCAAACAAGATGAGGCCACTACTTGTTCACAAGCCAACTGGCGAGCTTTTTCCAAAAATGCTTTTCTATCCATTTTCTCATTTCTCCTTTCAAATCTTTACCGGGACTTTCTCAGCCCAGCTCGTAGTTGATTTTTTGACATCTACTCGGAGGCGCAGGCCACGGTCGAGTAGTACTGGAATTTCTGTCATACAATGGACAACATCTTGACAGAACTGTCTTTCTGGATAGCCTTGATATTTCTTTTGTTCAATTATTATCTCATCGTGCACAGGTAGTAGAATATTTGCCGGGCAATGACATTCTTTTAACATATCGACAACTGCCAGAAGACCGACCTTAAACGTTGAGGCACATCCACCTTGAACCAAACAATTCACGGCTTTATAAGCTTGGTTAAGCGGCACGTGGTATCGTTTTCCAAAGTAATCCTCTACATATCCTTGATACCTAAGCTGGAACTTACACTCGTCCAGAAAGGCGTTGATACTCGGAAAGGTTCTATGATACATTCTGAGAAACTCTTTGGCTTCATCTATTGAGACTCCACGGGCTTTAGCCATCCCGATGATACCCATACCATAGATAATGCCATAGTTGGTGTCTTTAGTGCGGTCACGTTCTATTTCGGTGTGGTCTTTGCCATAGAGAGTATCAGCCATAACAGCGTGGATGTCACCACCGGCAGCATAGGTTTCGAGGATTAGAGGCTCGTTGGCCAGAAGCCCGAAGAATGCAATCTCCATCTGGGATTGGTCAAAATAGTAGTTTACGCAACCTTTTCGACAGATGAAACAACTTCGGACAGGGTTCTCCCCTCCAGAGGTACGCCCTCTACGTGGGTTCAGAGTCGGGATGTTGTGTAGATTGGGGTCTCTTGAGGCCATACGACCTGTGACGGTGTCAGCAGGATTGATGCTTGTATAAACAATTCCGTTGTTAATCTCTGCAATCTTGGTTAACGGAAGAAGATAGGTACTGATAGTCTTTTTGTAGGCACGGTATGTAAGCAGGGTCTCGATGTAGGTCTGGACTCTTTTCCTCTTAGTTGTTCTCAGGAGGTCGTTGAGCTTGTCAGCATCGGTTGTTATCTTAGTCACTCCCTGTTTCTTGACTGTCAGTTGTTTGGGAGTGATGCCGAGGGAGTAGAGAGTATCTCTGACGGTCTGCCAGTAACTTACAGCTTTGTCCGGGCCACTGTAGACCTTGAGAGTGTCCTCGGCAGCGTCCATTGGTTTCTTGAGCCTGCGGGTTTCTCGTTTTGCCTTCTTTATGTCCCAGGCAAGGCCACGACATTCAATCTTGGAGATAGCGTGCATGACCTCCAACTCTCTCTCATACAGTTCCAGAAAGTCTCTCATCATTATAGGATGGAGCTTCTCGAACAACATAAGACCGATGAAGGAGTCCGTCATTGAGTAAGGGCCGATGAGAGCATCAGGAAGGAAGGAATAGTTTGTATAACCTGGCTCGTGACCAGCTCTCGTGTATCGAGTCTGGAGCTTTGTCCATTCTTTCTTGAGGTCAACTTCCCAGGCGGAGAGCTCCGGCCATAGGAACTCAGAGAGTTTTTGTAGAGCGTGGTGTCTCCGGCGATCCCAGAAGATGCGAGCCATTGTGAGAGTACAGTGTTGGGCGCCGGAGACTTTGATGTCGTTTTCTTTGCAGACACGGAGGTCATAGCGAGCGTTGTGCCATGTTTTGGTGATGCTGGTCTTGAGGAGAGCTAATGCTCTTGGCCATAACTTTGTTCCCCATCTTGCCCAGACCAGAACTATTTTCTGCCTGTATCTGAAAGCGAATGAAAGACCGAAAGGAAATGGATTATGGTGGTTAAGGTCTGCAACATCTGTATGAAGAACAGACGGAGAGTTGAAGATAAGTCCAGTGGTTTCGGTGTCAGAAGCAATGACGTCAGGTTCGGAGGCAAAGAGGCGCTTCTGACGAGGGGAGACCTTCGTGATTCGGATGACACTATTATATTGTTCGAGGACAGATTTTATTACCATATATCCTTCCCATGCCAGGGCTTAAAAGCCAGTAGCTCATTCAGTGTCGGAAACTTTCCTGTGAAGCAGAAGCAACGGTCGTCTATCAGGAGGTTACATAATGGCTTCTTTATTGAGAACTCGAGTTTCGAGAGCTGTCTCGGAGTGATGCCGTGTCTCAGTAACCAAACCTTCATAGCATCAGTACCGCCGTCGTGAAGGCTGCGACCGGAGAAGATGATTACCTTGAAGAGATGCGCCGAGTCAATGAGTTTAGAGAGCCAGTGTATGGCGCCTGCAACTGGAGAGTCAGGTATCTCACAGGGACTTTTCCAGCCACTGGTGAAGGAGTGGAGGACACCATCGAAATCGCAGGCAATTACGGTTTTTTCAGTTTTACTCATTCTTATCTTTTTTGTAGAGGACATAATTTCTCTTGACAATTTCCTTCACACTTATCTAAATTTTCAGGATGGTCGCAAAACGTTAAATTCACGTCATTTTCAGATTGACTTTCATGTTGATTTTCACTTGTCCAAATGAAAAACGGGCAAATAGCAACACCTGACTTTGTTTTTCTAAACTTCATTTATAGACCCGATCAATCTCAAGTGACAGTTTCACGATCCAATCAACACGCAGTTCGGGAGAGCCATACATAAAGGACGCCGGATGCTTGATTTTCAAAATCTTATCGCAGTCGTTTGTTAGTCCTCTGTGCCACGTCAACTCTTCACAAGCCCATTTAGCATCATTTCCTAACGCAACGATTAGTTGGGGTTTGACTATTTTTACTTCATCTAACAAGTTAAATAAACAGTTTTTCTTCTCCTCATCCAGCGATCCACGGTTGCCGGCAGGGTGACAATGAACAACATTTGAGAGAAACACATCCTTCCTCAGAAGTCCAGAGAGTCTCAGGGCAGCATCAATACAGTACCCGGATGCCAGAATGAAGGGTAAGTCTGAGACCATTCCGGGCTTATGGAGGCTCTGTCCAATGAAGAAGACACGAGCGTTTAGGTCTCCCCATCCCGGACAACTCTCAGTGAGTCTCTTGATATTGAGTCCCGGACAGAGACGACATTTCTTGATGCGAGCGTCGAGGGATTTCTTCTGAACACTCTTTTCATACAGAGTATTTTCCCAATCGAAACTGGACTCATCTACTTCCCCGGACTCAAGATTCAGGAGAGTTTTGAGAAGGACAAGTTTATCTCTGCGTGTTTTAGGACACTGCATCTTGTAGTCCTTTCCAAGCATTGTAGTATAGGAGATACTCACTACATCCCAAATAGTAGAGACATCGTGGACAAGATAGAACGAAGTGGTTGCCTTGGCATTTAGTGTTTTTAATCCTATGCCGGATGTATCTCTTGACCACTACTCTGAGACGGGTTTTCGGCGCTTGTAGTATCACTGTTAGCTTCCTTTCCTTTCTCCTCTCTTCTAAGCAGTATTGCTATCAGAGAGTAGACTGCATTATCCATTAGCGTGTCCTCAACGGACTCATCCTTAACTGCCAACGTATCTTGTTTGCAGAAGGACTCCAGTCGAGACCACTTGTCTGAAAGACGAATCATTACTCCGCGCCACGGCTCGATACCCTGTTCACGGGATTTATAGAAGTTACGAAGCGGGTTTCCTTCTCCGGCATAGTCATGGTTTTTGCGCGAGTGTAGCTCGGCCATATCTCCGAGTAGTTGGTAGAATCCCGGATGTCCCCAGAACTCCAGTTGTTCTAATCTGTTAATTAAAGCAGTTTTAATTACTGTCTTCATAATTTCCTTCCTTAAAAAACAAAAAGAGGAAAAAGAGCCCTCGGTTAATAATTCTATATCTGGGCTTAATCTGAATCATTTTTCCAATGCAGAGTTTTTCTTCGCATTGTTAGAGGGCTCTTTCTCTTCTATCTCGTTTAAGATTTTCTCCAGTTTGGATAGTTCGACGGCACTTTGACATAGAGGACAAGTACCTATAGTATATGGGTCTCGGATTACAACACAGCTCTCGTGTAAAATACAAACACTAAGTGGCATTTCTATTACCTTTCTTCAGGCTGACAAAGGAGCCGGTATAGCAGCTATACGCAGAAAGCTCCCCGTCAGCCATATTTGGTTTTTGAGTTTATGAGTTGAGAGTTTCTTTGAAATAGCTGCCATACCTTGATACTCCATATTCGATTCTGCATATATTATAACAAGTTGAAATCTACCTGTCAAGCCTAAAGTTAAATAATTTTGAGAAAAATAAAAGCGCCAGCCTTTTCAGACCGGCGCTCTATGGAGGAGGGGTGAATTACATTACCGAGTTGCCCATTAGTCCCTTAGCATAGGGTTTTATTGTGTCATAGATGTTCTTAGCGACCTCTTTATCTGCCTCTCCGGTGACGCGACTAATACCTTTCTTTAATCCCGTGACTTTCTTCTTCTCGTTCCAGATGCCAAGAGCCTCAAGAACATTGATGGCAACGAGACCATAGACATAGTAAGGATTGAAGTCTTTTGTCACTTCCCAACCTTCTTTTACAACCTCAAGTGTCCCCTGGTCGGCTTTCTTCTTCACCGCATCGTTGACTGCAATTATGTCTTCCTGCGCCTCATCAATCTCTATAAGTATCGACCCGACTGTCTCGGCCTCGATGATTCCATCCTTAACAAGGACTCCGACAGTGTCCTGTAGGCTATCCACAACCACCATTAGGTCACTGGTCATATCGGTTGCGGTTTGGATTTGAGCGGTTGTCGGGATACATCCTCCAACTAAGAGGATGCAGAGCAACGTCGGTACTACGAGCCATTTCTTCATTTTGTTCTCCTTCATAAAAGGTTTCATGGGTTTCGAGCAACTATTATACTCGAAGTCTGAGTAAAAGTCAAGCGATTTCTTGAGATAAAGTAAAATTTTTACCGATATAATAAGTATGCAGTTCGCATAATTAACAGAAAGTATAGAATATGAGACAATGTAAAGACTGTAAAAAAGAAATAACATCCCAAGCAACGCGGTGCAAACCGTGTTTTAACAAGTTCCATGGCTTTTTTAGAGAGTGGAATAAAACCCATAAAGGATATAATTCAGGCTCTAAGAATGGGATGTGGAAAGGAGATAAGGCTGGATACGGAGCGCTTCACGAGTATCTCGTCTCTCACAACCCCAAACCAACTTTGTGCGTTCGGTGTAACTCAAGACCTCCATACGACTTAGCTAATATCTCTGGTAATTATACAAGAGATATAGATGATTATGAGTGGCTTTGTCGTAAATGCCACATGGAAAAGGATGGTCGTTTGGTAAGGTTGCATAGAAAATGCACACAGCCCACTCAAAGACAGCTTTTAGCGTGGGTCTATCGTTATTTTGGTAAAACGACTTGGAAGGAAGTTACACCGATTAAAGAAGTAGCTGCTCGGATGGGTATTAAGGAAGTTACAGTGCTTCAACTACTCCAAAGATTAAGAGAATGCTGGCCGGGGCTCGCACCAAAGAAAAATTCACGGAAAAGCGAGTTTGTTTTTGACGAGACCCGCGATTCTGAGCCAAGAATCCAATTCTAATCGTTCTTCCTAATACATATATCAGCGTACCTTATAGAGAAGGGTGTCTGTTTTTTAGGCGCTGATGTCAGGAAAGAAGAAAACAATAAGCTGGGGCGCTCCCGCCCAAATCGCAGATAGCAAGGAAGGTCTGTGGTGTGGGAGGTGCGGAACCCGGCGGGGGATGTATGGAAAGCATTTCGGTATCGGGCCGGATGGAAACCCAGTCCCGATGATAGAAGAACAAGCCTTTGATATTACTCGAACCAAGACTACAGTGGCAGCGCTTTGCTGGAACTGTGGGTTTTCGTTTTACCAAGTTTTCAAGAAAGGAAGTCAGTAATGGCAATAACGTGGGAATTTACAATTAAACCCTTAGATATCTCAAGAAAAGAAGCATCAATAATGGCTGTGCGTACTGATAGTACAGACCCACAGAATATCTTAACAGAAACTCATTTTATTATAACAGCAATCTTGGATACTTCAGCACAAAAAAGTGCTGCATTAGATGATATATGGCAACAGCACTTAGATTATCAAACAAAACAAATAACTATAGAGGCTTATGTCGGTGGTCTTGAATCGACCGCTAAAGCTAATCTCGAAGGGAGAGAATCCTAATGGCAGATACAGGATATAACTGGGACGCAAACTGGAGTGTTTTGGACGCATCAATAGTTCTGACAGTAGCGGGTACGATTACTGACCAATCAGCCGAGATTGATTGTGATGGTAAAGCTGCTATTTTAATTAGTATTGATACTGACTACTCAGACCACGCTAAAGCAACTGGTGGTTTGGAAATTAGTATTCTAAGAGATATTGATGATACTGTGTATGAATCGGCGAATGGTGCTTCTGTAAATTTTGAGATGCCATTTACGCAGAATGCTACGGAGCGGAAAACCTTTGTACTCAGTTGTGCACAGTTTCAAAAGATTGTTTTAGTTCAGGATTGGTTGAATACTACTGCAAGTGCTGTTGCTACAACTGCTACAGCTTATAAGTTTGCAACTGTTCCGGTGGCTTCATAATGAGTAGTATATTAAAACCTGTTCTTGGTTCACAACTACAGTATGGACATCGCCTCACTAAAGGTCTTGTCGGTTTCTGGCTATTCAATGAAGGCTCAGGCAATACAGTCTTTGATTTGAGCGGGAATGGCAACGCTGGAATATTTAAGGGGGGTACTTCTTGGGGCTCAGGCATACACGGTTCGGCATTATTCTTTGATGGCGTTGATAGTGCTGTTTCTTGGTCGTCTTTGCCGTCGGCATCATCATGGACAATTTGTTTATGGATAAGATTTCCCGTAATAGGTTCAGATGAGAGAATCTTTGACTCCGCATCTGGTAGATTTATTTTACAATTAGATGCTTCCGGCGTATTAGAAGCGTTTGGTGGTGAAACCGCTTTTCGGCAATCGTCTGTATCAATAACAGTTAATCAGTGGTATTTTATAGTCGCATCTAATATTCCCTCGGAATCATCTGTACGATTATATATAAATGGTTTACCTAAAGGTGTTGAAATCGCCAGTGTAGGAGCTGTTGGCATAGGAGGTCAAACGTCTTTAGCGGCACATAATAATGGAACAACTAACGAAGGTCAAGTGGATATATCGAGTTTTAGTTATTACGACCGTGTCCTATCCGCAGGAGAAATAGCCTTACTCCACCGAGAGCCGTTTGGGATGTTCAAAGACCCAGATGAGCTTGCTCTTCTGGCAGCGGCTACCGCGGGGGCGCCTCCAGCAGGAACAATTCTTCCACAAATTACAACTGCATACATGAGGCTTTCGGCATGAGTTACATATTCAAGAAAGGCGCTACGAGTCAAGCTATTGAATTGTATATCGTTGATTCTACGAATGGTACGCCGGAGATGGGTGTATTGTGGAACACTGCCGGGATAGACCTTTAATTTCGCAGGAAAGATGCTGTGGCTGTTAGCATAACGG
>SDBU01002743.1_pt1 | contig 23035 bp, 21 predicted proteins | sample 2277071 | NCBI WGS metagenome assembly SDBU01 (sample SAMN10397929, study PRJNA504765) | marine sediment metagenome | isolation source: marine sediment core GS08_GC12, 126 cmbsf | place: Arctic Ocean: Gakkel Ridge, Loki's castle | collected 2008 | reverse complement strand
GCTGCCAGGTAGCCGATGCCAGCCAGGCAAAACAGAATTCCAAAACCGTAAAGTATAAATTCCAGCTTCATATAAACGTTAACCTCTATAAATTATCTGGACGGAACCGGTACAGTTTTTAGTGGATAGTCGGAAGAAATGATATGCAGGATTATGTTCCGCTCCGTCTCTCCCCTCTTGATAGTCACCGTGTACTCGAATCTTTGCTCTGGAGGAGTATCCTCGGGGAGTAGTTCGGCGGTATCCAGTACCCACTCCAGTTGCCCTTTATCAAAGGCCGCTATCACCATTGGCGCTGACAGCAAATCACCCACCTTTTGCTTGCTCTGCCATATCGATACTTCAACATCAGCCGTATAGCCCGAGAAGCGGCGGTTATCTACTTCATAGCTAAAGAATACCTTTTCCTCCCGGTTTACGGATACGTAGTAGGCACTCTTCACTTCGGACGGTGCTCGTGAGCCCTGACGCAGCCAGTAGTCAGCCTCTATTCTCTCTTCCCGTTCGCCGGCGGTGATATAGAGGGTATCGTAGAGGCCAATGTAGGCGTCAAAGACAAATATAGCCAGCAGCCCGACACAGCAGGCCAGTGATAGTTACTATTATATTTTTTTATTCACCGGGTAAGTATACCACAATTGGCTTCTGTGCTGTGAAGAACTGGTCCGGGTTATTGTATTAGGGAGTAGTTTGACCGTCGTGATATAATGGAAGCCGTGTCGAGCTACCCGAAGAAATTTGGCGTGCTGTCGGAAAAATTAAGGAGTGAAAAAAGATGGTTGTCGTAGCCAAAGACAAAGATATCATCATCGAGAGGCTGGAATTAGGCCCCTTCGGCACTAATGCTTATATTCTGGTATGCCAGAAGACTCAGGATAGCGTATTGATAGATACCCCCGCCGAAGCGGGTATGATTATGGACAGATTGCAGGGAACCAACCCGAAATACATATTGCTGACACACAACCACATGGACCACCTGGGGTCTCTCCCGGAACTGCGCTCCAGGCTCGGGGTTCCTTTAGCTGCCCATACCGCTGACAGTCAGCGCCTGTCCTCGCCGCCGGAGATACTGCTCAATGACGGTGATACCGTTTCATTCGGCAACATTGAACTGGAAGTGCTTCATACCCCGGGTCACACCCCGGGCAGCCTGTGCTTCAGGGCGGGTCGATACTTGATAGCCGGGGATACTATCTTCCCCGGCGGTCCGGGTAAGACCGGGTCGCCGGCTGACCTCAGGCAGATAATTGAATCAATAACGAAGAAGATTTTTGTCCTGCCCGACGACACTGCGATATACCCCGGCCACGGTGAACCTACCACGGTAAAGCAGGCAAAAGAGGAATTTGCCGTTTTTTCTTCCCGACCCCACGACCCGAACCTCTGCGGGGATGTACTCTGGCTTACCTCCTAGCTACCACCATACCTCCACCCGATGGAAAGCCTCGGCTAGCTTAAAATTCTCTCCCTCCGCCATATCCCGGGCACGCTGCCTCACCCACTGCTCTACTCTGATAAAATCCCCCACCTGGCTCTTGTGGCAACGCAGAGCGGCAAGCTTAATATCAAAGGTATCGGTAATATCAGACCGGTAATTAGGGTCCTCGGTAGCCCAGAGCAATACCTCCTTAACCTTGTGCGGCTCAAGCCCTTCTTCAAGCAAATCAGGATAAGCCAGCCGGTCACGGGCGTAGGGGAAAACAGCATCCAGGGTAACCTGGCCGCTGATGCGGTGGTCCCGATGCCAGAGATAGCGCCGGTAGGGGTCAGCCGCTATGACAATCTCAGGCTGGTATCTTCTTATCTGGCGCACAATGTCCTTCCTGAACTCGGGAGTATCTTCCAGAGCCTGGTCAATGTAGCGCAGGAAAACGACATCACTAACCCCCAGGAGTTTGGCGGCGGCCAGTTGTTCCTGCTCCCGGATTTTCACCAGTTCCTCCGGCTTCATATTGGGGTCACTGGTTCCCTTATCACCACTGGAGCACACCACATAAACAATGCGCTTCCCCTCCCGTGCCCACCGGGCTACAGTCCCGGCGGCACCAAACTCAGCGTCATCCGGGTGCGGGGTAACTACCATCACCTGAACCGTCTCTACCATGACATCCGTTCTCCTCAATTTGAGATACAGTTAGACATTGTATAGCATTTACCAACTTGATACAATTATAGCTGAAGGATACCTATTACCAAAATGACTGATTCTGCCTATACCATTAGAAACTACCGACCGCCAGATTTCGAAAAGTACACCCGGCTACACATTGAAGCGGAGAAGCCTGAGCCCGCCGGACAGCGCCCATCACCGCAGACTCTCAGCGAAAAGCTACGCCGGCCCAATTTTTCCCCGGAGCAAGACCTCTTTATCGTCGAAACCGCCGGGAATATAGTTGGCTGCCTTGATATTACCCCGGAGTTCCCGCTGGGGCGGGTTATCCTTAATTGCCTGATACACCCGGGACACCGGAGACAAGGGTTAGCCACAAAGCTCCTTGGCCATGCCCTGTCCCGGGCTAAAGAGCTAAGCGCCAGAAAAGCCCACGTAAGTATTCTGCAGAATAATGCCGCAGCTGAAAGCACACTAACCAAGCTGGGGTTTAAATTTGTCCGCCACTTCCGGCAAATGAGACTGGACATGACTCAGCTTCGTGAGGAGGAAATCAACCAGGCGGCTCAGCAGTGCCGTCACCTGCAGGGCGGCGAGGAAGAAAAGCTAAAAGAAGTTCAGAACCGCGCCTTTAAGGGCAACTGGGGATTTAACCCCAACACCGTGGAGGAAATAACCTACCAGCTTAATTTGAGCCATTCTTCTCCTGAGGATGTATTGCTAACCGAAAGTGGAAATAGATTTACCGGCTACTGCTGGACTCGTCTAACCAGTGAACCCGAAGCCAACGCCAGCGAAAGAAAAGGGCAAATCCGTATGCTCGGTGTGGACCCTGATTTCCGAGGGCAGGGAATCGGCAAAAGAGTCCTCCTGGCTGGACTGTCCCATCTGAAAAGTAAGGGTTTATCTATTGCCGAACTGACCGTGGCCAGCCAGAACAAAGAGGCTTATGCCCTTTACCAGTCTATCGGTTTCAAGGTTAAGCAGAGCATCCTGTGGTACGAGAAGGCGGTAGGTTAGCCCACCGGGGCAAGGGATTTAGCCAGCACCTCCCGGCATTGCCTGGCAACCGCCCGGGCAATATTCGACCAGCTAAACTCGCTTACAGAGGCCCGAATCGACAGGGCAGTTTGCCTGTCCACGCTTGGCCTTGAGAGTAGTCCCCCTATTTTGTCAGCCAGGTCACGGGGATTGTTATCCGGTAACACGTATCCCGTCTCACCCTGGCGGATAATGTCCTTGAAGCCGCCCACGTTGGTAGCCACTACCGGTGTCCCACAAGCCAGGGATTCTAAAGCCACCAGCCCGAAGGTTTCGTAATAGGAAGGAACAGCGCAGACATCAGCGGCGCTGTAAAAGAGAGGCAGCCTCTTTTGCTCAATCAGACCGGGGAAAGTAACTGAATCCCCTATATGGAGCTCCCCGGATAGCCACCGCAGCCTCTCCATTTCATCCTGGCTATGCTCATCGCCACCGATTATCATCAGTCTGGGTCGCCGGCCGTTTTGCAGATAAGCCACAGCCCTGAGCAACTGGTCTATGCCTTTTAATGGCTCAATCCGCCCGACAAACAGGACAAGTCTCTCATCGCCCAAGCCCAGTTGTCTCCTGGCCACCTCCTTGTCCACCGGCTGGAATAGCTCCATATTTACCCCGCAGGGGATAACCGTAATTCTGTCCGGCGAAGCGTTGAAACGCCAGACGAGCTCCTCCTTCTCCTTCCTGGTGGCGGTAATAATATGATGACAATCCCGGGCCAGTTGCCTATCCGTCTCAAAGCGAAGTTCAGGCTCTACCTCACCAATGCCAACCGCATTCTTGGCCGCCACCGGCTTCCGGAACATCATAAAATGGGGAACATTCCACCAGTGCTGTAAAAACCTCCCCACGCAACCGGAAAGCCAGTAATGACTGAATACTAGATCGTAGTCGAGTTTCTCGTTCTCCCTGAAATCATCCAACCTGCCGGCAAAGTCGGGTATATAGGGATACATGGCAAGCTTGTCTAACTCCCCATCTTCGCCGGCCTTGAGGTGAATAAGCCGGGCATTCTCACCCAGCTCAACAATCTGAGGGTCATTTCGGTCATGAACACGGGTATAGACATCCACCAGCAGCCCCAGCTTCCCCATTTCATGAGCCAGCTCCCGGACATAGACGCTCATGCCTCCGGTATCTTTCGCCCCCAGGTTCCCCACCGGGCAACTGTGGGCACTGAGCATGGCTATTCTCATCTGACTGCCTGTCATCTGCTCTCTCTCCTTACTGTAGCTCTAGTTAGCGGTGAGCTCACTTTATGTAAACCTCACCTGATTGCTATCTGGCAATTATATAGAGGGATATCCCGGCCACCCATGTGATGCTTGTAAGATTCCTCACCTTTTAGAAAGTCGAATCTTTTTCTACCCCTCTGGATACTATCCCTGACACACAGGACTTTGGATAGCACTCCCACGCTAAGTGACCGGTATTGAGGGTCGTAGCCACTATTATACAGATACACGCATTCATGGTAATCAAAAGTCATAACTATTGCCGCCGGCAGTGTATCCAGCTCAAGAATGCCAATCCTCAGCAGCCCAGCCTCAGCCATAGCCTCGGCCAGTGTCCTGAAGAACGATTCCATCCGGGCAGTCATGAAGTCGGTTTTTTCTTTTCTGCTCTCCGCAAACAGCCTCAGAAAAACGCCCATGACACTGGAAACAGAACCCCTGTCCTCAACAACCCGGTAATCCACGATACCCGCCTCCTCCAGCCTCCTCAGTTTGCGTTTCACCTCATGCCGCTGCTTGGGAGCCAGAAGCGCCAGATATTCGTCCCAGGTGGCCGGTAAATGCATCTCCAGAGAAACATCCTCCCGGTCACAGCGAACCTCATACTTCCGGTCGTGTGCCAGAGGTACCAGTCCAGTGAGCACCGTGGAATCGGGCCGTAACGGATTCAAGTCCAGATGACTAATACCCTTCTGCCGCAAATCATCGAGCAGGACAGCAAAGAAGGGTTTTTCCCGGCCCGGGGCAACCACAAAGTCGAGGTAATCACAGACGTCGGCACTGCCGATGATAGAAGCCGTTTTATCCTCAAGTATCAGCGGAGCAATGCCGATGATTTCTTCACCCTGCCGCACCACTCCCAGATACGGTTCCGCGCCGGAGCCAAATACCCGCCACCAGACCTCCAGCCACACCGGCAACACAAATATCGGCTCCCATCTCAGCTTATACCTTGAATTGACCCAGTAAGAAGTTAGACTGGCAAAACTCTCTTGGGTAACCGTATAGTCCTTAGACACACTATATTGATTTTATCATACTCGAACCGCCGTAGTCATATGGGGGCTGCTATACGTGAACAAAAGGAGAGTGCTCTATCTTGCTTCTGAGCAACAATAAGTTTAAAATGGCAGGGAAACAAAGAGTCTAAGCTCGTATCTGATAAAGGAGAGTTGCCCGAAATGGATATTTATGAGACGGTTATCAGCCGACGCTCAGTCAGGCGCTTCAAGGACATACCTGTCCCCCGGCAAATCCTGGAGCGGTGTATCAATGCCGCCCGGTTAGCCCCGTCAGCGGCCAATCTCCAGCCACTGGAGTACATCATCGTTGATGATGAGCAACTGTTACCTCAAGTGTTCTCAACCTTGCAGTGGGCCAACTACATCAGACCAAAGGGAGACCCATCTCCAGGGAACAGACCCAGAGCCTACATTGCCGTACTCAAGAACAGCCATGTTGGGCTACCTTCGTCCGTGCATGATATTGGCCTGTCAGCGGAGAACATCACACTGGTGGCCCTGGCTGATGGCGTCGGTTCTTGTATCTTCGCCAGTGTGGACCGGGATAAGATAAGAATAATATTGAATATTCCTGCCGACTATGAAATTCCACTGGTCCTGGCCCTGGGTTATCCCGATGAAAGCCCGGTTGAGGAGCCCTTTGACGGGTCGGTGAAGTACTGGCGAGACGAAGATAACGTGCATCATGTCCCGAAGAAAAAGCTGGAGACAGTAACGCACTGGAATACTTTCTAATCACCAGCCTCGCCTGTGCTGCGTTCTACAGCCGCTTCTAAGCACTAAATATCGTCGAGATTTTCCCCCCGGGGTTGACGATAGCTCCCGGAATACAGTAAGATTTAACCACAAGAGATGCGTGAAGTAATGGTAACAATAAACGGCGCTCAGGTAAGCGGCCGTGAAGGGATGACCATCCTTGAGGTCGCTCAGCAAAACGGTATAGATATTCCTACCCTCTGCTACAGCCCTGATTTACATCCTATTGGGGCCTGTCGCATCTGTGTTGTTGAAGTAGAAGGCTCAAGAACACTGGTCGGTTCCTGTCACACCCCAACCAGTCCGGGAATGGTTATCCATTCCCATTCGCCCAAGGTTCTGGAAACTCGTAAAGTGATTCTAGAACTCCTGCTGGCCAGTCACTGTGGCTACTGCATTATCTGTGAAAAAGCGAACCTGTGCAATATGCGCGCGGTTGCCGCCGACCTGGAAATAGGACTTCCCCGATTCCAGTTGAGGAAGCGTTACTATCCGATAGAGGACGTCAGTCCTTATGTCCAGCGGGACTTAACCAAATGCGTTCTATGCTGGAGATGCGTCCGGGCCTGTAGTGAAATAGCCAAGCAAAATGTGTTCAGCACTGGCTACCGCGGTTTTAATTCTAAAATTGTGGTCGACTGTGACGAGCCACTAAATAAAGAGGTTTGCCGGGATTGTGGAATCTGCATCGCCTACTGCCCAACCGGAGCCTTGACCAAGCCCAGGAAACTGAATGAAGAGAAGCAGGGGAAGTCGCTGGTCATAACCGGTTGATTACCTCCTTATCAACGTTAAGAGGAAAGATGGACAAAACTCAAGAGCAAATTTCCTTACGGAACAGAGAGCAGAAAAACGTACTGGTACTGCTGGAGGAGGCACAGAGCAAATTCGGCTGCGTGCCCGAGGAATTCATCGCTGAGGTAGCCCAATCCCTGAATATCTCCCAGAGCGAGGTATACGGCGTAGCCACCTTCTATTCCTTCCTCTCCACCAGGCCGCTGGGCAGGAATGTAATCAGGGTCTGCAAGAGCCTTCCCTGCTATCTTAAAAACTCCTTGATGATAATTGAAAGTGTGGGGAAAGAGCTCGGCGTAAAGCCCGGTGAGACCACCCCGGATAATAAATTCTCTTTTGAATTAACCAACTGCATCGGTGCCTGTGATAAAGCGCCGGCAATGCTGATAAATAGTGATGTTCATGGAGACCTGACCCCGGGGAAAATATCACAGATTCTACAATCTTATAAGTAATCAGGGTTCAGCGGGGGATTATCAGTGCCAGAGAAACGGATTGTTTTAAAGAACTGCGGGGTTATTGACCCCAGGGACATAACTACCTACCGGGATAAAGATGGTTTCAGGGCTTTACAAAAAGCCCAGCGTGAGAATACACCGGACGGAATAATAGAGACATTAAAGGCGTCGGGATTGAGGGGGCGGGGAGGAGCCGGCTTTCCCTGCGGACTGAAATGGGAGCTGGCCAGAAAATCCGAGGGTGATGAGAAGTTCGTTATCTGCAATGCCGACGAAGGTGAAGTCGGTACGTTCAAAGACTGCTATATCCTGGAAAATGACCCCTTCACCCTAATTGAGGCGATAGCTATAGCCGGCTATGCCATTGGCGCCAGAAAAGCATACATCTATCTACGTGCCGAATACCACTACCTGCTTGATTTGCTGACGAATGCCATTAATCAAGCCAGGGAGCGGGGATTTCTGGAACACCTGGATATCCATATTCGTGAAGGTGCCGGCGCCTATGTTTGCGGTGAGGAGTCAGCCCTGATGGATTCCATCGAGGGCAAGCGGGGGGAGGTTCGCTACCGACCGCCCTTCCCACCAACCACAGGACTATGGGAAAAACCAACCGTCATCAATAACGTGGAAACGTTGATGAATATCCCTCAAATCGTTCTCACTGGAGCCGACTGGTTCAATCAAATAGGGACAGAACGGAGCCAGGGTACCAAGGTCTTCTCCGTAAGTGGAGATGTTGAAAAGCCCGGGGTATATGAACTGGTCCTGGGGAGTGCGCTTAAGGAACTGGTCATGGACCTGGCCCAGGCGAAAAAAGTCAAGATGATACAGGTAGGCGGTGCCACGGGAAGAATCATACCCTACGATATGATAAACACTCCCCTGTCCTACGAAACCCTTCTCGGTGCCGGAGCCATTACGGTACTTGATGAAAGCCGGGATATTATCGATGCCGTCCACCGGACGATGGAGTTTCTGGCTGAAGAGTCCTGCGGCAAGTGTGCTCCCTGCCGCGAAGGCACGGAAGCGATGGTTGAAATCATGGAGAAGTTTACCAAAGGGGAAGGCACGGAGAGATATATTCGAGTCATGGAAGAGTTATCCAACGCCATGATGCTTTCCTCGCTGTGCGGCCTGGGACAAGCCGCGCCTATCCCGGTAATGGATAGTTTGCAGTATTTCAGGAATGACTACGAGAACCGAATCAAAGAAAAGCAAGGTGGGACGGTGAGATGATAACGATAACCGAACAAAAACCGCTAGAAGAGATTATGAAAGAGCTTGGCCAGTGTAAAGAGGTGTATATCATTGGCTGCGGTACCTGTGCCACCATGCTGCACACCGGCGGGAAAACCGAAGTCCTGGCTATGAAAGACACGCTTGAGGCCACCGGCAAAAATGTTACCGGCTGGATGGTTATTCCTACCGCCTGTGATGAACTCACCAAAGATGCCCTGGCGGAGAATGCTGAGGCACTCAAGACCACCGACTGCATCCTGGTAATGTCCTGCGCTTATGGCGTTCAAACGGTCAACATGCACACCGATAAGCCGGTTTATCCCGCCCTGAACACGCTCTTCATTGGTAAGGAGGAAAGTCCGGGAAGGTTTATCGATGTTTGTATGCAGTGTGGAGACTGCGTTCTGGGGCGGACCGCCGGTATATGTCCTCTAGTCAGATGCGCCAAGGAGCTTTTGAACGGACCGTGCGGGGGGTCAGTGGAAGGCAAATGCGAGGTATCGCCAGACATCCCCTGTGCCTGGCAGCTAATAATCGACGGTCTGGCCGAGCAGGGTCGGTTAGACCAGTATGAAGAAATCGAGCCGCCTAAAGACTGGGCCCGCAGCCAATCAGGCACACCACGGCAGATAAGTGTAGAGACTTAAGGTTGAGTCCCCTTGCCCCGAAACCGGTACCGGCATTCGATTTATCTTTGCCCCGCCCAAGAAAAAGTGACAGGAGGCAACGGAGATGAAAGCAGGAACAAACCTGGAGAATGTTTTAGAAAGCGGGAAGTTTGCGGTTACTGCTGAGGCCGGTCCGCCCAAGGGGACTGGCACCAAGGGGATACAAAGGAAAGCTGAGCTGCTCCATGCCTGCTGTGATGCCGTCAATGTGACCGATAACCAGACTGCCATCGTGCGCATGTCCAGCCTCGCCGGCTGCGTCTTGCTGAAACAAGCGGGGGTTGAGCCGGTGATGCAAATGGTCACCCGTGACCGGAACCGGATTGCCCTGCAGAGCGATGTGCTCGGTGCCGTAGCCCTGGGGATTAGCAATATCCTCTGTCTCACCGGCGACCATCAAAAGTTTGGCAATCATCCTTCGGCCAAGGGTGTTTTTGACATCGACTCCATTCAGTTCATTCAAACCCTGAAAAACATGCGAGATGAGAAGAAATTCCTCTCCGGTGAAGAGGTCTCCGGGGAAGTGCCCCTGTATATCGGCGCGGTGGAGAATCCCTATGCCGACCCCTTTGAGTTACGGGTGAGGAGGTTGGCTAAAAAGGTTAAGGCCGGAGCCGATTTTATTCAAACACAGGCCGTCTACGATGTAGCCAAGTTTGCCCGGTGGATGGAGATGGTCTGCCAGCGAGGCCTGGACAAGCAGGTACATATTTTGGCCGGGGTTATACCTATCCGCTCAGCCGGTATGGCCCGTTATATGAGAGACAATGTCTCCGGGGTTTCAGTCCCTGATGAGCTCATTACCCGGATGGAAGAGGCAGCGAGTGCTAAAGACGAAGGGGCAAGGATAGCCATTGAAATTATCGAGCAAATAAAAGAGATGCCCGGTATTCATGGGGTTCATATTATGGCCGTAGGCTGGGAGGATATTGTCCCTGAAATTGTCGAGAAGACCGGATTATTACCCAGACCCGTATTATAAGAGTTTCCCTGAAGCGCCAGCACTATATCGCCTCTATCTCCTTTGTCGGCGCGGAGACTGCCTTGCCTCCCCAGACCAGCATCTTTTTAACCACTGCCGGGGAATGGATAGCTGCCCACCGAACCATATTATGAAACGGTACGAGAGGCTTGTTCCAGGGGCAGACAGAGATGCACCGGCCACAGCTTGTCCACTTCTTCTTGTTGGCTGCCCAGAAGGTTACGCACCGCTCAGCATTATTGTACCATTTTCGGAACCCCGGGTTGTTGTATACACCGAGTGGCTTATCCGTAGGTGGGCCGAAAGGGACAGCATTAGCCGGGCAGTAGACAGCGCAGTCTTCACAGGCCATACAGAACTCGTGGACACCGAAGGAAATCGGCTTGTCCACCTCAAGTGGTAAATCCGTTGTCACCAGCTCAAGGCGCATATTGATACCGAATTCAGGAGACAGAATCCGGCCAGTGCGGGCAAATTCCCCGATGCCCGCCTCAATGCCCATAGGCACTATCTCCATGAAGGCGTCAGCCCCCACGACTTCACGATAGGCGGCATCGTATCCCAGACCACGGATGAAATCAGCCAGCTGGGTAGTAATGAACTTGAGTCGCGAGTAGGTGTTCCAGGTTGCTATGTCAGCAAGGTGAGACGGGGCCATGTTATTGAGGTTACTGGCGTGAGGGATAACAACGAGAATGGCATATTTATGGGGTACCTCGAAGCCCTGGTTGACCCAGCGCTGGTCGACATGAGTGATTCGAACCATCTCCGCCCCAAACAGGAGAGCCACTTTTTTGATTAGCCGCGCCATCCAGGCTTTGTCGGTAACATCCACCCGACCCTCAGCGGGCGTAACCGGCAACATCTCAGGGTGGTACTCCCGGCACAGCCGCGCCGCTGCCAGGGTCATACTTTGGCCGATGCGGTCCAGAGGCTCCAATTCACTATGGGGTAAAGGCTCCCGTGAATCGTAACCGGTGCTTGCCTTGAACCGCCGGCGAATATCCTCGCCGAATGGGTTATTGGGAAACAGTGCCACGAAGGCGTTCTTTCGCCGGTCGAACTGCTCGATAGGGCCGATGATGTATCTTTCGTAGGTCGGACGGTCTACCTCCCTGACACCAAGACGCCGTCGCAACTTCTCCTGGGCCCGAAGTTTCTCCTCATAAGGGAGAAGCCCTTTTTCCAGCTGGCTCAAATCCATGATTTTGCCTCCCGCATTAGCTCACATATATGGCAGACATTTATATTACACTTTTCCCGCAGAGGATTTCAAATTCTGACTACTTTACGATACTGCAGACGATTCGCCAGGGCTGTTGCTCGACTCGTCCAACCTGGTTTCATTTGTCCCGGTAAAGAGCTTGCCAACCAGGTAGCTACTATGTAATACTGCGCAAATAAACACCACAAGGCTAATTTGAGTCGAGAAATATGATAGAATATTTACCTGGCGGCGACTGTTAAACCAACAGGAGGCATACCAATGGTGCGGACAAAATTGGCTCGGGATGAAATTGAGGAGCCGAAGCTAGAGTTGGAGTGGAAGAAAGGCGTCTGTGGTATCTGTCCGGCTGGTTGCTGGGTAGAAGTTGGTCTTAAAAATGGCAAACTGCTCGATATCAAACAGGACACCAGTAACACCCTGGGGATGCTCTGCCGGCGCGGCCAACATGCACCGGAGATTATCTATTCTGAGCACCGGCTCAAGTATCCCATGAAACGGGTGGGACCTAAAGGTTCTTATGAATTTAAACGCACTACCTGGGATGAGGCCTATGACCTCATTGTGGAGAATCTGAACAAGCTTAAGGAGGAATCAGGGCCAGAGGCAGTAGCCATCTATACCGGACGCGGGGCTCAGGAGCAGTCTTTGTGTGATATGTTCCAACCCAAAGGTGTGGCAGTGTCTTCAGCGTCCAACATCCTGTTCCCCTTCGGTTCGCCGAACACCATGGGCGTGGGCGCACTCTGCTACGTCTCCCTCCACATGATTTCCCCCCACGTGACCATGGGCCGGATGCAAACCAACATGTTCACGGATATTGAGAATGCCGAGATGATTGTGGTCTGGGGCACCAACCCGGCCACCGATTCACCCCCGGTGGACATGCAACGGCTGGAAGCGGCCGCAATGCGGGGAGCGGATATCGTGGTAATCGACCCCCGCCGCACCGAGACGGTATTCCGCACCAACGCCCGGTGGGTCCCTATCCGACCCGGTACCGATGGCGCCCTTGCCCTGAGTATGCTCGAAGTGATGATTGACGAGGACCTCTATGACGAGGACTTCGCCGAAAACTGGTGCCATGGTTTTGAAGCGCTGAAAGGCTATATACAGCACTTTCGCCCCGAAGTAGTCGAGACTATCACCGGCGTACCGGCGGGCACCATTCGAGACCTGGCTCATCGCATTAGCCAGGCTACCGGTGCCTGTCCGTTGATGTACACTGGTTTTGAATACTCCAATAGTGGGGTTCAGGCTACCCGGGCGGTGTTAACCCTGTTTGCTCTGGCCGGTCAGCTCGATGTGCCCGGCGGTATCGGGCTTACCATGCTTGACAGCGATTTCACCATTAACCGCTCCTGCAATCAGGAAAACCCGGATTTAGACCGGGCACTGGCCCGTGACAGGTTCCCGGTTTACAGCAACTATCGCGGAGAGAACCATGCCATCGGGCTGGTGGACTCAGTGCTCAAAGGCAAACCATATCGCATCCGCAGCCTAATCATTCACGGCGCATCCATACTTACCTCCTGGCCTCAGACCTATCTCTGGCGCGAGACCCTTTCCCTACTGGACTTCCTGGTCTGTATTGACCGCCAGCTCACCGCCGATGCCGCCTATGCCGATATTATACTGCCCGCCACCACCATGTTTGAGAACGATTCCTACATGACCTATGGACCTATCTTCCGCCTGCGGGAGAAGATAATCGAGCCCGTGGGGGAAGCCCGTAACGATTACCTCATCATGGCTGAGATGGCCAGGCGTCTGGGCTACGGGCATCTTTTTCCCCAGACCGAAGAAGAGATGCTCCGTTTTGTTCTGGAAGGCTCCAGCCATACCCTTGAAGACGTAAAAGCGGCTGGCGGCTGGGTAAAGCTCCCCACACCCATGATGGAGTACAAGAAATGGCAAAAAGGGGGCTTACGCAAGGACAGTAAACCCGGCTTTGACACCCCCACCGGTAAGTTTGAGATATGGTCGACAATTCTGGAAGATTACGGCTATGAGCCGCTGCCTAAATATACCGAACCCACAGAAGGACCCCTGGCCAGCCCCAGGGTAGCCGAGGAGTTCCCGCTGGTATTCAACTCCGGCGCCCGACCCCAAAACGATTTTCGCTCCCAGCACCATGGCATCAAGGGCCTGGTAAAGGATAACCCGGAGCCGATTGTAGAGCTCAACATTGAGGATGCCGAGGCACGAGGGATTGAGAATGGCGACCTGGTGGAAGTCAGGACGCTCAGGGGTGCCGTACCCTTTAGAGCCCGGGTTACGGCGGATATTATGAAAGGGGCTATCGAATGTAACATGGGGGGCGGCACACCCGTGGGCCCAAAGGCGTGGCAGGAATGGAACGTGAACGAGCTAACCGACATCAACAACTATGACGAGGTCTCCGGCTTCCCGGTCTACAAGGCTCTCCTCTGTGATGTAGTAAAGCTCGAGCCGGGCACCGAGAAGACCCGTCGCACCGCGGACAGACAGGTAATGGCGCAAGACCTTAACCTGGTCATGCCCCAGACCCTAAAGAAGCTCGAGAAATGGATATATCTTGACAACAACGCCACTACCCAGGTGGCCGATGCGGTACGAGAGGCCATGCTGCCTTATCTCGAAGCAGATTGCGGCAATCCGTCCAGCATTCACAGCACGGGCAGAGATGCCCGGGAAGCCGTGGAGAACGCCCGCCGCCAGGTAGCCAAATTGATTAATGTCCCGCCACGGAGAATCATTTTCACCGGCGGCGGTTCCGAAGCGGACAATCTCGCTCTCAAAGGCGTGGCGTTTGTCCAGCGTGATAAAGGCAATCATATTATTACCACCAGCATTGAGCACCCGGCTATCCTGAGCACGTGCCAGTTCCTGGAGAAACTCGGCTACCAGGTTACCTATCTTGAGGTAGACGAGAACGGCTGGCTCGCTCCCGATAAGCTAAGGCAGGCTATCACCGGCGATACCATTCTTATCTCCATTATGATGGCCAACAACGAGGTGGGCACCATCCTGCCCATCAAGGAATTGTGTCAAATCGCCCACGAAAGGGGGGCCCTGTTCCATACCGATGCCATCCAGGCCATCGGCAAGCTCAAGGTGGATGTGGAAGACCTCGGTGTGGATATGCTATCTATCTCCGGTCACAAATTCCAGGCTCCGAAGGGTGTTGGCGCCCTGTATGTGAGAAAAGGCATCGGGCTGGAGCCACTCATCCACGGTGGTCAGCAGGAGGGCGGTCTGCGAGCGGGAACGGAAAACGTCCCCTCTATCGCTGGCTTGGGCAAGGCGGCGGAGCTGGCCCGGCACGCCCTGCGGGATTCGGCACGGATAAAAGTACTGCGAGATAAACTGGAGGGGGGAATCAGGAGGTTTTTGCCCGATGCCAGATTGAACGGTCATCGGGAAGACCGGCTGCCAAATACACTCAACTTAACCCTGCCCGGGCTCCGTGGTGAATCACTGGTTGTGGCATTGGACCAGCATGGCATCTCCCTTTCTTCAGGCTCAGCCTGCAAATCAGGCTCCCCGGAGCCTACCCATGTGCTCCTGGCCATGGGCAGAACCGAAGAAGAGGCTCACTGCGCAGTTCGGTTTTCGCTATCGCTTAGCACAACAGAGGAAGATATTGATGAGACGGTGTCGGCACTGGCGCAGGTACTGGAGGAGAAGAGCCTGGTACGGCTGATTCCCTGCAAGTGAACCAAGGTACGCTCATTCCGTGTTCACCAGGTACTGCACGCTAAACCATTGTCGCTCGTCCGTCCAGACCTTCTCAACTTTGAATCCCGCGGCACCGGCCATCTGTTCAAACTCGTCAAGGGTGAACTTGTATGAGCTCTCCGTCCAGATGCTTTCACCCCGGGCAAAAGGGATAGCCACGTTATCCAGATGTACCGTCTGGTCTATCAGGCTCAACAGGTGCATCTCAACCCGACCCTCACCCGGGTTATAGAAGGCATAATGCTCGAACCGTTCGAGTTGAAAATCACCGTTGAGTTCACGATTAATTCGCTCAAGCAGGTTGAGGTTGAAAGCGGCGGTTACGCCCTCGCCGTCGTTGTAGGCGCGGTGCAGCACGCCGGGGTCTTTCTTAAGGTCCACGCCGATAAGCAGCCCCCCGCCCGGGCCACACACCCCGGCAACGTGCTCCAGAAAATGCCTGGCCGGAACAGGGTCAAAGTTGCCAATTGTCGAGCCGGGGAAATAGACCACTTTGCGCTCGCTCGGCTGCCCTGGGAGGGGCAGCTCAAAGCTATTCGTGTAGTCGGCGCAAACCGGAAGCACCTCTAACCCGGAATATACAGAGACGAGCTCCCTGGCGGCACACCACAACTGCTCCCGGCAAATATCAATCGGCACATAAGCTGCCAGTTCACGCAGGTTATCCAGGAGAATACGTGTTTTAGCGCTGCTCCCGCTGCCGTATTCGATAAGGAGAACTCCCGGTCCCAGCAGTTCAACCATTTCCTCGATGTACGTCTCCATAATCGCCGCTTCCGTGCTCGGGATATAGTATTCATCCAGGGCACAGATACGCTCGAACAAAGAAGAACCATGCTCGTCGTAAAAATACTTGGAGGGCAGTTCTTTTGGTGATTTTCGCAGGCCACTCAATACTTCGGCAAGAAAGCAATCCTGCCCCGGGTTAAAGTCATGCAGCCGGAACTGTCCGCCCTCTTCAGCTTTCATAGCGAACCCTCCTCTCCCATACCGAACCGCCGTTTCTGTATTCTATTAAATATTCCAGTTACTGGTTCAGTTATTCCTGTTTAACTGCCTTCTATTCCGTTTGTGGCCAATTATACCTTATACGGTCAATCGCACCAAGTTTTTGAGGACGTTTATCGTTCAACATCAGGACATAAAGCCAGTATCACGGCGGTATCCCAAACCGGCATAATATAAAATGACTGGTGTCTTGTAGTATAATATGGAGGCAGTAACACAGCGTAGAAAGTAAAAGATTACATCTGCGATTGGTCAGCGAACTATGAATCACAAGGAGGGATATTAGCATGGAATGGGGAATGGCGAACCGCATAGCACAACTTATCCAACCGGATGGGCACGCCTTGTTCTTACCCGTAGACCACGGATACTTTCAGGGTCCCACCAGAAAATTGGAGGAACCGCGTAAAACTATAGAACCTCTCCTGCCTTATGCCGATGCAATTTTTATTACCCGGGGCGTGTTACGCTCGTCAGTAGACCCTGACAACACCAAACCTATTATTCTCAGGGTATCCGGCGGCGCCAGCATGGTGGGGAAAGACCTGGCTAATGAAGGAATCACCACGGGCATGGAGGAGGCTATCCGCCTGAATGCTTCCGCCGTAGGCATTTCTATCTTTGTTGGCAGTGATTACGAAAAAGAATCCCTATTAAACCTGTCAAAGCTGGTTGATGAGGGTGAAAAGTATGGTATACCGGTAATGGCCGTCACGGCTGTCGGCAAAGAGCTCGAAAAAAGAGATGCCCGGTACCTGGCTCTATCTTCTCGTATCGCCGCCGAACTGGGCGCACGGGTAGTAAAAACATACTGGTGTAAAGACTTTGATAAGGTAGTACGGGGTTGTCCGGTTCCCGTAGTTATGGCCGGTGGCCCCCACGTTGATACCGAGCTTGAAGTTTTCGAATTTGTTTATGACGGTATGCAAAATGGTGCTATAGGAGTGAATCTGGGAAGGAACGTCTGGCAAAACGATTTCCCGGTGGCGATGATTAAGGCGATACGGGCAATTATTCATCAAAATGCCACCCCCCAGGAAGCGCAAGAATTATTCAGCCATGAAAAGGAGTGAACGCTAAACAGGTTATGAACAACACTGCTCGAAATAACATGCGTGTTGCCATGTGGTATAACAACCGCGATATACGGGTAGAGGAGATGCCTGTCCCACAAATCAGCTCTGGCGAGCTACTGGTGCGAGTAGAAGCCTGCGGCATCTGTGGCAGTGATGTGATGGAATGGTATCGCATTGACCGGGCACCTCTGGTGCTGGGCCACGAGATTGGCGGGCGGATTGTTGCTGTCGGTGAGGCAGTAGAGCGCTACAAGAAAGATGACCGCGTATCAGTGGCTCATCATGTCCCGTGCAACACATGTCACTACTGCCTGAGTGGTCATCACACCGTCTGCGACACACTGCGCCGGACGAATTTTGACCCCGGTGGTTTCGCTGAATATCTTCGCGTACCAGCCATCAATGTTGACCGCGGGGTATTCCTGTTACCCGACGAAGTATCTTATGAAGCGGCAACCTTCATTGAACCGCTGGCCTGTGTCCTGCGGGGACAGAGACGGGCACAAATGCAGGCGGGAATTAGCGTGCTCGTCATCGGTAGTGGCATTTCCGGGCTGCTCCATATTCATCTAGCCCGTACTTTGGGAGCCGGCCGGGTCATAGCCACCGATATAAACGAATACCGGCTGGAGTCAGCGCGGCGTTTGGGGGCTGATGCTACCTTCCCGGCTAAAGAGGACCTGCCGGCCGGCCTGCGCCAGGTCAATCAAGGTCGCCTGGCCGACCTGGTCATAGTGTGCACCACTGCCGAATCAGCCATTACCCAGGCCCTGCAATCGGTGGAGCGTGGGGGCACTGTTCTCTTCTTTGCCCCAACCAACCCCGGGGTTACTATTCCAATTTCAATAAATGACCTCTTTTTCCGCAATGACGTGACACTCTCTACCTCATATGCGGGCAGCCCCGCTGACTACCAGACAGCGCTGGAGCTAATTCGGGCGGGCACTCTCCCCGTGCGCCAGATGATTACCCACCGTCTGGGCCTGGCCGAGACAGGCCTGGGCTTCCAGCTTGTCGCCGATGCCCGAAATTCTATCAAGGTAATTATCGAACCACAGCGGTAGCTCAGCGTTCATCTCAGCATTTGCTAATAAGGCCTCTAGACTATTACTCATAAATACTTGGGGCAGGTCAAGTGTGGATTTAGAGTTGATAGACTGTTTTGGATATGGTAAAATACGGAAAACAGTTTCCGCTGTCCGTCTAACCGAAGTCATCCAAGGTGTATTACGATGGGCTTTGAAACACAAGTTGCAGAGAGAAAAGTACTCGCCATCTTGAAGGTTTTAAGCGATTCCCAGGAAACCCTGGGAGCTAGAGTCATTGCTCGTCGCTTGAAAGACCATGGGATTGAATTGGGGGAGAGAGCAGTTCGTTACCACCTGAAGTTGATGGACGTGCGAGGTTTGACTCAGCATGCCGGGAGAGAGGGCAGACTAATCACGGAACCGGGGATTAAGGAACTACAAAGTGCGCTGGTCAGGGACAAGGTCGGTTTTGCTCTCTCAAGGATTGAGCTGCTAGCTTTCCGCACTAGTTTTGACCCGCAGAATCGGACCGGTTCCGTCCCGGTCAACGTCTCCTTTTTCCCCAAGGAAAAATTCAGCAAAGCGCTCCAGGCAATGAAGCCAGCTTTTGCTGCCGGTCTCTGTGTTAGCGACCTAGTCGCCGTAGCCGAAGAAGGCGAGACCCTGGGACAACTAATTGTACCTGAAGGAAAGATAGGCCTGGCCACCGTCTGCAGCATTGTGGTCAACGGTAGCTTACTCAAGGCTGGGGTGCCTATGGACTCCAGGTTTGGTGGTATCCTCCAGTTGCGGGAACGCCAACCGTTTCGCTTTGTAGAACTGATCCATTATTCGGGCTCCTCCCTGGACCCCTCCGAGGTGTTCATCAGAGCCAGGATGACCTCAGTCAGTAAAGTAGCCAAGAGCGGCAGCGGGGAAATACTGGCTAATTTCCGTGAGATACCCGCCCTTTGCCGCCCTATAGCGGACGAGGTAGTAGTTAAACTGAAGGAGGCCGGACTGGGCGGACTTCTTTTGATGGGAGATACCAGCGAACCTGTATGTGAAATTCCGGTGGAGCTTAATCGGATTGGGATAATCCTTCTGGGTGGTTTAAATCCGGTGGCAGCCGCTGAGGAGTCTGGTATTGAAGGTAGGAACCATGCAATGAGCACTATCATGGAATATCAGAATCTAACCAAAGTCTGGAGTTTGTGAGATGAAAGAGATAAAGATTATACCGTGTCTGGATGTGAAAAATGGGAGGGTGGTCAAAGGAATAAACTTCGTCAACCTGAGAGACGCCCGTGACCCGGTGGAGGCTGCGGAGACCTACTGCCGAGAGGGGGCTGATGAACTTGTCTTCCTTGACATCTTCGCCACTGTGGAAGACAGAAAAACCAGACTGGAGTGGGTCAAAAAGGTCTGCGAGGTAGTTACTGTCCCCTTCGCCGTAGGCGGCGGCATCGGCAGCATTGAGGACATGAGGGCACTAATTGACCTTGGTGTGGACAAAATCTCCATAAACACGGCGGCGGTGAGGACGCCCGAGCTAATAAAGGAAGCGGCCAAAGAGTTTGGTAAGGAGAGGCTGGTAGTGGCTATTGATGGCCGGAAAAATCCACCGAACAGCAACCTCCCCCGACTTGAAGTAGTGGTCAAAAGTGGCACGGAGTCCACCGGGCTAGATATCGTCGATTGGGCTAAGAGGGTGGAGGGGTTAGGAGCCGGAGAAATTTTGCTCACCAGCAAGGACGCCGATGGCACGAAGGAAGGCTACGACCTGGAGATGACAAAAGCGGTGGCTGAGGCAGTAACCGTACCGGTTACCGCTTCCGGAGGTGCCGGCAAACTGGAACATTTTTACGACGCGGTGGTATTGGGCAAGGCGGCAGCGGTCCTGGCAGCTTCCGTTTTCCATTTTGGTGAAATATCTATACCCCAGGCAAAACAATACTTAAAAGAAAAGGGAATACCGGTAAAAATATTACCTACGTGAGGAGTGTTAGAGAATGAATCTACGTCGACCAAACGCAAATGAAGCCACCAGGACCACCAATCGTTCTCGAAGTGTAGCCCCGATGAGTGGCATCTGCACTCGCTGTCTTGACAGCTGCACGGGAAACTGTGAGGTTTTCAAGGCAACCTTCCGCGGGCGGGAACTAATCTATCCCGGACCCTTCGGTGAAATCACAGCTGGAGGCGACAAGGACTACCCCGTTGATTACTCGCATCTCAATATCCAGGGATATGCCTTAGGCGCCGAAGGACTACCGACTGGCGTTACCGGCAACCCCGATACAGCAACTTTCCCCAGGGTAAACATTGAGGCCGAATATGGCTGGGACATAAAAGTAAGGATGAAGATTCCTGTCTTCACCGGCGCTCTGGGTTCCACAGAGATAGCCCGTAAGAACTGGGAGCATTTCGCTGTCGGCGCCGCCATCAGCGGAATTACGCTGGTCTGTGGCGAAAACGTTTGCGGTATCGACCCGCAGCTTGAGTTAGATTCAGCGGGCAAGGTCGTTTCCGCACCTGATATGGACCGGCGAATCGAAATCTATCGGCGCTACCACCAGGGATACGGTGAAATCCTGGTCCAGATGAATGTAGAGGATACCAGACTGGGAGTTGCTGAATATGTCAGCAAGAAACATAGCCTGGACACCATTGAGTTAAAATGGGGGCAAGGCGCTAAATGTATCGGCGGTGAGATAAAGGTCAATAGTTTGGAACGGGCATTAGAACTCCAGAAACGCGGATACATGATCACTCCTGACCCGGCAAGTCCCATTAATCAGGAAGCCTTTAAGGACGGCTCACTCAAGGAATTTGAACGCCACAGCCGTCTCGGTTTTATTGATGAGGAAGGATTTTACGCTGAAGTTCAGCGCTTAAGAGCCCTTGGCTTTAAGCGTATTACTTTGAAAACCGGCGCCTACGGTCTTCGTGAGCTGGCTATGGCTATCAAGTGGGGCTCAAAAGCCAAAATCGACCTGCTTACGATTGATGGCGCGCCCGGTGGCACCGGTATGAGCCCGTGGCGAATGATGGAGGAATGGGGTGTGCCCAGTCTCTACCTGCACTCTGCGGCTTATGAGTTCTGCCAGAAACTGGCCGATAGAGGTGAGCGACCACCTGACATCGCCTTTGCCGGTGGCTTCAGCAGCGAAGACGGTGTATTCAAGGCACTCGCCCTCGGGGCACCTTTTACCAAAGCAGTATGCATGGGGCGGGCTTTGATGATTCCAGGTATGGTGGGTAAGAATATCTACCAGTGGCTCAAGGACGGCAAGTTACCCAACACCGTAGGTCAATTTGGCTCAACCGTGGAAGAGATCTTTGTCAATTATGAAGACGTCAAAAATATAGTCGGCGCTGATGAAATGAAGAACATCCCTCTGGGCGCCCTGGGAATCTACAGCTACATCGAAAAGATTGCCGTGGGGTTACAGCAGTTAATGGCCGGCGCCAGACGTTTTAGTCTACCCGTGATCACCCGGCGTGAGCTTATGTCCCTGACCGAAGAATGCGCCAAAGTAACTGGCATACCCTATTTAATGGATGCCTACCGGGAAGAGGCAATGAAGATTCTATCGGGTTAAACTCCCGGCTCAACTGGCGGTTGGTCCTGTTTACGGGAGACTCACGTATTACACTAACGTAATATATTCAGAGGGAGGTGGTTATGTCATACAATTGGGGACCACGCTATATTGTTCCATCGAAGGTTTTGAAAAGCTATTCTGGTACGGTTAGATTGCGGGAAGACTTTGACGAAGACCTGCTAAATAAGGAGTTAGAAGCGCTCGGTCTTTCCGGACCAATCGTGAGGGTAACCAATCCCTGGTACTATCGCAAGAAAACTACGGATACCTGGATAAAGATCGGCGAGTCTGACGATAGACATGAAAACTTCCCGGTCAGGTGGGATACATCTAATCTGGAAAACGGGCAATACGAGATACTGGGATTAATGCACGTCTTTGTAAAAAAGGCGGGTGTGGAACACGGTATCGCCCGTCAAAATGTAGTGGAAGTTACTGTCAAAAAATAAACCGTGAAGCCGTCCTTCAACTCAATAGCGAACTTATCCTCTACTATTTAATGTCTCCAGGTGCTCGTCAGGGTCTGCCTACACGAGAACATTACTTAACGTCCTTAACACTTTTACGCTCTCAACGTCCAGCTAACCCCATAACTTTCGGCCAAGGATATCGGCAGCTAGTTCCAAAGGCGTGAGGGCAGAGTTTCACATTGACATAGAACCCCTGATTCGTGGTGTTTGGCATTCAGCCTATTACCAGGGCTACCACGAACCCCTGGGAAATGTCACCCCGTTATTTTCAAGGTTAAAATGTCCCACTTTTGCAGACGACGTATAATTTCATTATAATTACTTCCAGATGATAAAGTTATCGCCAGAATAACATGCACTATCCAAAAAGAAACGGAGGTAAAAATGTCAGAGAGAAGTCGAGAAGAGAGCAAAGAATATGTCCTCAAGATGGCCAGGGAGCACGATGTAAAGTTCATCGGGCTGTGGTGTACTGATATCCTGGGCATCCTGAAAGGCTTTGCCATCACCGTAGAGGAACTGGAAGGGGCTCTGGAGCACGGGATGGGGTTTGATGGCTCATCAATTGAGGGCTTTGCCCGCATTGATGAGAGCGATATGGTGGCTCTACCC
>SDBU01002742.1_pt1 | contig 23044 bp, 53 predicted proteins | sample 2277071 | NCBI WGS metagenome assembly SDBU01 (sample SAMN10397929, study PRJNA504765) | marine sediment metagenome | isolation source: marine sediment core GS08_GC12, 126 cmbsf | place: Arctic Ocean: Gakkel Ridge, Loki's castle | collected 2008 | reverse complement strand
ACAAGAAAAGTCTTACAGCTCATCAAGGAGAAGTTTCATGGCCGGATACCTGAAGTGGAGGACATCCAAGACACGATCGAGAAAGTTCTTATTGAGCAAGGGCACGCAAAAACCGCTAAGGCTTTCATTCTCTACAGAGAGCAACGACACCGAGCACGAGACTTAAATGCTTTAGTCGGAGCAACGATTACAATGTTTTCTGATTATTTGGGTGATAGTGATTGGAGAACAAAAGAAAATGCTAATGCCCAGAAATCAGTTAATGGTCTAAATAATTATGTAAGAGAGTTCTTTACTAGAAACTATTGGCTGTATGAGGTCTATCCTGTTGCTATAAGAGAAGCTCATGAACGAGGAGATATTCATGTGCATGATCTAGGCTTCTTAGGACCCTACTGCGCTGGTTGGGATCTTCGGCAACTATTAACTGATGGCTTTGGTGGTGTTGCTACTAAGATAGAAAGCAAGCCAGCTAAGCATCTAAGATCATTCCTTGGGCAGGTAGTCAACTCTACTTTTACTACACAAGGAGAGTTTGCAGGTGCACAGGCATGGTCTAGTATTGACACTTATTGTGCTCCTTTCATTTATTACGACGACATGACTTATAAAGAAGTGAAGCAAGCCATACAAGAATTCATCTTTAATTTGAATGTCCCAACTAGAGTAGGATTCCAATGTCCTTTTTCTAATCTATCTTTCGATATTACAGTTCCTCCCTTGTTGGGTACTCAGCCTGTAATAATTGGAGGAGAGTTACAGACTACTAAGTATGGCGACTTTCAAGATCAGATGGATATGTTTAATATAGCCTTCTGTGACATAATGATGGAAGGCGATGCTAAAGGGAGAGTCTTTACATTCCCCATACCGACTATTAATGTAACCCCCGACTTCAATTGGGGCTCCGCCCCTGTGCGGGCCTTTCTCGGGGTGACTGCTAAGTATGGCATACCTTATTTTGCCAATTACATCAACTCTGACTTAGATCCTGAAGATGCAATCTCTATGTGCTGCCGTTTGCGTTTAGATATGAATGAGTTAAGGAGTCGGGGAGGAGGCTTATTTGGAAGCAACCCTTTGACGGGATCTATTGGAGTCGTCACTATCAATCTGCCTAAGATAGGATATTTATCTAAGACGAAGGAAGAATTTATTGAGAAGCTTGATCATTTAATTGATGTAGCAAGAGATTCACTTGAGATCAAAAGAAAGATCCTAGAAGATCAATCTGATAATGATCTCTATCCATATTCTACATATTATCTTAGAGTGGTAAAAAACGCCACAGGGAAGCACTGGCGCAATCATTTTTCAACTATTGGCATCGTTGGAATGAATGAAGCACTACTTAATCTTTGTGGCTTAGATTTAACAAGTCAAGAAGGAGTCTGGCTTGCTGCTGATATTTTAGATTTCATGAGAAAGAAAATCACTACAATACAGAAAGCAACAAATCATGTGTATAATCTTGAAGCAACTCCCGCTGAAGGCTGCTCTTATAGATTAGCAAAGAAAGATAAAGAAAGATACCCTGATATAATTACAGCTGGAGATGATACACCTTACTATACAAATTCATCTCAAGTACCTGTTACATATGATGGAGATATTTTTGATGTATTGACTTTACAAGACACTCTCCAGACTAAATACACCGGGGGTACAGTACTCCATCTGTACCTTGGTGAGAGGGTAGATGACATCAAGACTTGTGGAGTGCTCATTAGACAGATCTTTGGGGCTTTTAATTTACCTTATATTTCTATCACTCCTACTTTTAGCATATGCTCTAATCATGGGTATCTTAGAGGAGAGCAACCTATATGTCCTCATTGTGGAATTGACGCAGAAGTCTGGACGAGGGTGACTGGATACTTGCGTCCTGTGCAGAGTTTTAATAAAGGGAAGAAGGCTGAGTTTATCGATAGAAAGGATTTTACTATCCCTTCGTGAGTTACAATAGAACCTTTGTATCCTAGTAGGAACTTCTTAGGATTAATTTTATATTATAATGAGAGGTGGAGGCATGAGTAACATCCAGACGCAAGAAGAGTTAGTTAGAGCAGGAAAGCGTCTAGTTTTGTCGCTAGCGGCGGAAATAGTCTTAGTGCCATCAATCCTTTGGTTGGGATTATTGTTGCTTGGATTTCCTGTAACGCAGTTGTCATGGGTGCAGTGCTTGGGCGTCGTGTTGGTGGGTGATATTGTTATGTATCTAATTAGAAAAGTTAGGGTTACTGATGACAACTAGATCAAGACTGATCGATTTGGATCTTACCTGGGATCAATATGTATTTCTTACTCGAAAGCTTGCAGGTGTGTTACGCAAGTGCCATTCAACCCCCATCGAGCAGGTTATGGGCATCGCTAGAGGTGGTGTTGTTCTAGCAATTTGTTTGAGCCATCTTTTGAATATCCCATACCTAAATTATTATGATGATGAGACTGATTTAAGTACAACCCTTTTGGTTGATGATTTAATTGATACAGGAGAGCAGATGCAAGAGTATTCTCATTATCCTGGGACCATTGCGGTCTTGATTGATAAATGGGAGGGTTCGTTTCATTATATGCCGAAGAGCATAAATTTTCATTATTATTGTGCAATGAGGGTGCCTCCAGGAATGTGGGTGCGCTTCCCGTGGGAGTTAGAGTAATATGGTCAGTAACGAACTACAGGAAGAGATGGATGCAACTGTTTGTGGGTTATGCGGGAGCAAGAAAATAAATATCCAGGTCTTTCCACAGTTTGTGTGGACACATTGTTATGATTGCAAGGAAGATAATTGTGCAAAACGAGCCGTTCTGGTGAAGGAGAGAAAGTAAAATGAGAAGAATACCAGTAGCATCATCTAATATTAAATCGATAGGCTATATTGCAAATGGTGAGATACTTGAGGTAGAGTTTAACAGTGGAGCCATTTACCACTACTTCAGTGTACCTGCCGGGGTGTTTGCAGACTTCGTAGATGCAGAGTCAAAAGGTAAATTCTTCATACGAAATGTAAGAGATGCTAAGTACCGTTACGAAAGGAGAAACTGAACATGCGATTGACAGTCATAGAAAAAATTGATTACGCACACAGGCTCTTTAACTATGATGGGGAGTGTCATAATATCCATGGGCACACTGCAAAGGTAGAGATAAACATTTCTGGTGCTGTGGATGATAAGTCAGGTATGGTTATAGACTTCAAGGCGTTAAAGTCTCTCATTAGGGATAGACTAAAGAAGTATGACCATGCTTTGGTACTTAATAAAGAAGATCCTCTCATACAGAAGCTGTCTGGCGCAGCAAAGATCATTGTTATTGGTGGTCATGTTAGGGAAGGGGTTGAGCCCACTGCTGAGAACTTCTCGGGTGAGATTTATAGGGATCTTGTAAAGATCATTAGCGGATTTACTCTTTATCAATATATGCGGGTCGTGTCTGTGACATTTTTTGAGACAGAAAATTGTGGAGCTACTTATACAGAAGTAGATGGGGAATGGGATGCCTAAGAAGATAATGGGTAAGGAAAAGCGGGATGCGGGCAGGAAGAATGTTGACTGTATGCGGATTGGGACAGGACGAGAGGGCGAATTAAAGATGGCCTGTTGTGCGTTGTACGACACCATCGACGAGATCGAGGAGCGGATACAAGAGATTGCTGTGGAGCCTATCCGGTTTCGGAAGTACGAGGGATTTGATTCACGGGTGCAGCAGCTACTTTCTGATATAGAGAAAGGAACTGAAGATGGATCCTGAACTGATGTCCTGTCCTTTCTGTGGAGAGACTCTTATTACATTTGAGGAGTATGAATGGGAGTATGTGGAGGCTAAGTACAATGTATTGTGTTCAAACTTGGCTTGTTGTGCTGAGGTTCTGTGCAAACCAACAAAAGAAGAAGCAGCAGATGTGTGGAATAGGAGGTACAAAGAATGCTAGATTTGAATAACCAGAAGGCAATTGTATTATTGAGCGGCGGCCAGGACAGCAGCACCTGCCTTGCTTGGGCCATTCAAGGCTACGAAGAAGTCATTGCTCTGTCAGTCAATTATAATCAGAAGCATATAAGAGAACTAAAGGCAGCAGAGAGGATAGCAAAGGAAGCAGGAGTCAAGCTCCTACAGGCACCATTGATGCTTCCTTCTCAATTGAAGAGTATTACAGCGCTAGTGCAAGGGACTGATGTTGAGGAAGACATGGGAACGATAAATGCAGACAACAACCTCCCTAATTCCTTTGTTCCTGGTAGAAACTTAGCACTAATCCTGCTAGCTGGGATGGTGGCTTATATGGAGAAGGCTGGGGTGATAGTGATTGGTGCAAACCAGGTGGATTTTTCGCATTACCCTGACTGCCGCAAGGAAGCGATCAATGCAATGCAGGATGCACTGAACGTTGGCATGGACACATCATTTAGGATCCGAGCTCCTCTTATGGATAAAAGCAAGAGCGAGATTGTGGAATTCGCTAAGGCGCATGGAGCACTGGAGTGGATGAAATTTACGCATAGCTGCTACAATGGCACCTGGCCGCAATGCGGTGAGTGCCCAGCGTGTAAGATCAGAGCAAAAGGGTTTGCAGATGCTGGTGTCATAGATCCATTGACGCAGTGTCAGACTGATCCTTTGGAGGAGTATCTGGCTCCTATCAGAGAAATTGAGAAGGACGTGGAGTTTCTTAGTATAAATGTAGTAGAGAAGAAGAGTAAAACTAAGAAGAAGGGAGAAGAGTAAATGTCAGAATTTCGTGATGGAGCAAAGCAAGTAGGCAAAGAAGTGTCATTTGTGTTGTGGACGATACTGAAATGGGGGATACCCACAATCATTGTGCTTGCCCTGCTGGGGTTTCTTTGCCAATCTCTTGGGATCATTTCCCTAGATATTCAAAGAGAAGTTGTACAGCACAGTCAGCAGTATGTTGAGACTAAAGTTAACTTGCTCAATAAGCTATATAATGATTGGCTGCGGTTGGAGGCAGAGATTGCTGAGTTTGGAGCAAGTGAAGGTAATGAGGAAATCATTGCAGCAAAGCGGGCGCAGCAGAAGAATACTGCTAAGCGCATTCGCACAGAGGCCTCAATGATTCCTAATTCGCAGGTTCCGGAGAGTGTTCAGTCGTTTCTTGCAACTTATTAATCTAAATAGAGAAGAGGAGATTTGTAAATGAAGATGTCATATCTAATTGGAGTAGTATTGTCTACGCTCGTCTTGGTTGGTGGTTGTAACATCCAAAAGACCCAAGAGACTAAGGATCGTGAAATTGTTGGAAAGCAGCAGTCGCACTATGGCAAGGTTCAGCCACTTCCGTTCTACGATTATAGTATCCCGCGTGACATTATGATTCAGATTTATAATGTAGTGACACAAGAATCGAGGAACACCTACACAGTGATTGAAACAATCACTGGTCAGACTAAGTTCTATGGCGCCTCTTTGGGTTATGGTATTCCGGCTGACGTTAGTCTAACAAATCCATTGCAACCGGCGTTTGGTAGAGCCAGTGGTAGTATAGACAGGGGTATCTACAATGATGGTGAAATTATCGAGCAAGCAGAACCAAATGGGTTGTTTAGCTCGAAGAATACTGATGGCACTTGGGTGTTATTTCTTGATGTTAATGGAGACATCACACCAGTATACACTGAACATAAAGTGACTACATATCCATTTGCTGTCAAGCAAGGTGAAAAAGGTTCTTGGGTACGTGCAGATACAAAGAAGGCTACCTTGACAGTCACGATCAAAGGTCGCCAAAAAGAATGAAATGGCCTGATGAATGGAGAAAAGCAGGCCTTCTTAGTGGTGTTGAGAAATTCCACTTGATTGCAGGCAATCTTGAGAATTATATTGATCCAAGCGATGATTTTATCAAAGCACACAAGAAGATGGAAGCAGAGATCCAGGCTTTGGATAATACACTTCTTGAGGATCTTTGCAATGTCAGGGATGAAGTATTACGTAAATTAAGAAAAGAAAAGGAGAATAACTAATGGAAACTGATTGGGTCGTATCAGCAGGAGTCGTAGTGGCAGTAGTGGGTGTGGTTGCCATGGCTTTCGGGATGCTTTGGAACACAATTAAAGAGCGACTGACAAGTGAGCATACTCGTGCTGCTATTGAGGCCTTAGAGGCCGGAGTGCAGGGTGAGTGGGATGGCTGGGTCAAGGATGCAAAGAAAGCAGCGGCTGATGGTAGGTTGACAGCTGGAGAGCGCTATGACGCAATGAATGGGGCCTGTACTAGAGCAAAGAGTATCTTAGCCTCGCAAGGGATCAATTTGTTTACAGTCTTTGCTTCAGAATATCTCCCCGCTTTAATTAGAAAAATAGTTGTGCGTCGGAAGACTGGCGACGTCTGATGACTGATGATTGCTTTCCTCTCGAATCTTACGAAGAAGCGTCTAATGGTTATTATATATCAGGTGTAGATAGGATTCTGAGGAAATTAGCGGCAGCAGTAATCACTGTCGTCATAAAAGATATTGAGTATATTGGAGATGATGTTACTGCTCTTAGAGACAGAGACAAGGCCATAGCTTGGGTACAGTCCGAGAGGAAAGGTCCCGGCACCTTCATTTGGTATGCTGAAATCATTGGGATTACAGATTCTATTGCATTGATGTATGCTAGTAACAAGATTGCATGGGGTGAGGTGGAATTGGATTAAAGGGAGACATATAGAATGAATGAGCAAGGCTACATTGCATTTATGGTTAACGAGACGACGACCGATAGCGTAATGAGGTTTGTCCTTCGGAAACTACCAACGGTGCCTCATATAGTGGAGGCGGAGACAGCTGGGGCGATTGTGTATAATATAGAAGGAGGAATAGTAAAATGAGTACTCATAAATCTTGGAGAGCGAAAAAGTGTATGTCTTATTTGACTTGTGCCTTGTTGCTTGCTGTGACATTTGGTTGTGCAACTACTCAGCCAACAGTTGACTGGCAAGACGTCAGGTTGCAGGAGCAGCTTATCCGCACTGGAGCCATGACTGCTATCCTTGTTGCAGATGATGCAGAATTAGCTACTGAACTGCTGCCCGTTGCAGAAGAAGCTATTGTTGCCTTGTCAGTTGCTGGCACAGATGTTTCTGATGTGCTGATTGCTGCGTTGAAGGGCAAACTTGATGAGAAAGATCTATTGATCCTTGAAGAGGCTCTTCACACATTGGAGGTTCTGTATGAGGATACTTCTATTGAGGGCTTCATTGGTGAGGATAATATACGTCGTGTACTAGCCTTCTGGGAAGGAATCCGGGTTGGTTGTAAAATCGTATTGGCTGATGGTGAGTAGCGTGTTACGGGGGCGAGAATAGATTCGACTGCATTTAAGGCTTCAAGGAGCACTATGCAGGATCAGGGTGCAAGACCCTGCGCCTCCACATAACTTCTTGGAAGGGGAGGAGAAAGGTAGTTAATTGTGGAATGGGGCCCAATTATTGCTCTAGCGATGCAAGTAGGATTTCTCTTATTGAAGAAATGGCTTGATCCTAAGAGCGAAGAGAAGAGAGCTAAGAATCAAATCTTAAGAGAAGAAGACGCATTTGACCTGGCGTTACTAGATCGCAATTCAGATAGAGTGTCGGCTATGCTTGACGCTCGCATACGAGCATTAGATTTGGCAGGAGGATAAGATGAATATCACTAATGAAGATAGACAAGATATAATGCATCAAATCGGGCGGGTAATCCGGCAGTCACATGATCGGGCTATCCGGAATGCTCGTACTGTTTGTGCGCCGAAGAGATTGAGTGAGATAAAAGGACGTGCAATACATCTGGCATGGGAAGAGGGAATAAAATGAAAAAGAGATGCCTTCTCATTGTTGCATTGGCAATATTCATGGCGGGCTGCGCCCATAGGACTCACTTTGTCCGGGGCGGGCGGGAGACAGTATATCTTGAGAAGGGAGTCGTTGCTCCTTATGATGGGTACCTCCTGACTCCTGAATATTTATCAGAGGTGTATGAAAGACTTGCATCAACAGAGAATGTAGAGAGATGAGAAAGATTAATTGTAGGGTTTGTGGTTCTCCTTTCAAGATCTACTCGGGACAGGATCTTGTTCATTGTGAAGCGCACAGAGGAACTCAAGGAAGGAAAGGACCAAGAGTTCCTCAAGTAGTGCTAGTTTGTTATTGTGGAGAAAAATTCACAGTTCCAAGATACGAATCTGGTAGAAAGTTTTGCCCAGCGTGCCGTCAGAACAGAAAGACGGGCGTTCCATGCACGCCCGAGCAACTCCTTCGGGCATCGAAAGAATTTGAGCTGTGGAGAAAGGCTGTGCTTCAACGAGACATTAGAACCTGCCAAAAATGTGGGGAAAGAGAAGGGAAGATCTGTGCTCATCATATTATCTCGATAAAGGAAAGACCTGATCTCGCATTCGTGGTAGAGAATGGACTAACAGTTTGTCATGTTTGTCATAACAAGGCTCATTATGCAGATATAAGCGCTGGGCAGGAGCGAAGGAAGATTTATTCTCCTGAGGTGTGGGATTTATGGGTAAATTTGTATCAAAAAGGATATTCAACTCCACAAATTGCTCAGGCATATAAGTGTTCTGAGCCTGTTGTTGTTAATCGAATAATTGAATGTGGGTGTGCTCTTCGAACGAGAGGAGACTCAATTCGTCTAAGTAGAACATTAAACCTTTCTAAGTTGATAGGAACAACTGGGAACTCCTGATGAAACAAACAGATGAAGAACCTACAATTAAGTTAGAGTGGCTTACGAAGATATATAATCGCATGAAGGCGTGTGAGGCGCCACATGTTGTTTGGCCCACCAGTCCAGAACGAATCAGGTTCGTCCTTGAACAAGGATGGATGACTTCTGCGGAGATGCGAGAATCGCTAGTAAACATCACACCTGAAGCAGAGAAAGTGTTGCAGGAATATGAAACTCACAGGTAAATCCTTCTGGACCGCTAAGGTCAATTTCGTAGAGATCAAATGCGAATGTGGTAATACATTTAACAAAAGAGCGGATCGTTCCGCCGTTCGTTGTTATGAGTGTGGAGCTCAAGATTCGATTCATCTTCTGAGAGAAATATGGTATGAGGAGCAGAATGATGCAAAGAGTGTTTGACTGTGTTAAAATGTTCTTCCGGTTATTCTTTAGAAAATGGGATTGGTGCGATTTTAGAAAGACTTGGGTAAGACGTTCTATTAGGCATACATGGCGAATTGCTTGGTATGTTACAGACCCTAGAAATAGTAGTGAACAAGGAGGTATCTAAATGAGCATTGACGATACTGATCGTATAGAGATTCGTGCACGATACGAGCCATGGTCAGGCAAGATAGCATTTTATGTGTTTGACCGTCATGACTTTGTCGAGCATGATAACGAGGGGCATGCGTATGGAAAGCATGTTGCTACTAATATTACAATGGAACCTTGTCTTGAAGGTCACCAGACAGACCCCATTCTCCATATCAACGAAGAAGACGCTCAGAAGTTAATAAACGACCTTTGGGAAGCAGGAATTAGACCCAACGAGATTTATCATAAGGATGACCTCTTGAATGCTATGAACGGGCATCTTGAAGACATGCGAGCGATTGTTTTTAATAAGTTAAAGGTGGCTAAGCCAAATAAAAAGGAAGGGGTATAGGAAAATATGGTAAATATTGAGGAAACCCAGGATATCCAGTATGAGCCGGTACAATTAGGGTTGCCGGGTAGGGGACCGTTTCAAACTATTGTACGATTCAAGGAAGCGGGTGGAGATAAAGGCGGGGTGATGCTGATTGACACGACTGATGGGTGGAAGGTAGTGTGTGAGTTGCTACCTGTATTTGCTCGCCAGTTAGGTTATCTTCTAGTGACATCTGCTAATAGAGCGGAGGGTGTCAAGAGTCAAGAAGAAGAAGAGTTAGATTGGGGTGCTAAGGTCTTAAAAGCGGCTGGCATACCTAGTGTTCCTCCTGTTGACACTACTTCATTGACTGCTGTACTTCCTGAGGAAGGTCCTGAGTCTAAGATCATAATATGTCCTAGTTGTGCCCAACCGATCACTCCAGGTTCAGTAGCTATATATGTGAGAGGAGTAAAGCAAGAAGGGCATTTTGCGCATCAATGTCCTGAGTGTCGTGCAATTTTATAAGGAGGTAGCAATGGCCTTATATGATCTACCTATTGCAATGCGATATAAGAAACTTTTCAATGAACACTTGATCCTCCTAGAAGAATTTGAAGAATTCTTATCTAATGAGGATCGGGAAAGTCTATGTAGATCTTTGAGTATTACATCAGCTCTCATGGAACAAGCATGGAAAAGTGCTCGTAGAAACGTAACGAGAGATCAGAGCGATTATACAAGGCGTAGAAAGATCCCAACTTTATATGGTTCGTGCGAGCTTTAACAGTTCCTTCTTGATTCCTTCTGCCTCTGTGTATGACATGCCCATCCTTTCTCTTAGAGCCCTTCTAAGAGATTCTTTGTTGATTCTGATTTGACCTGTTGGAGTTTCAATCAATGGCACTATCCTTAACGCTCTTAGTGCGTTTGAGGATAACGAGATTTTTGCTCCTAGGTCTAGCCTGAAATCAGTTTCACCCTCATCTGGAAGAGCACTAAGCTCTTCTGCATCCCAAACTTCTACGTCTGCAGACACTCTCCATTCTTTCTTTAGTAAATTAGCATAATGACTCCTCAACATTATATCTAAGAATGTAGAGAAATTTGCTTTCCTACTAGGAGTGTGTTTTTTCACACAGCTATAGTAGATAATCACTCCCTCATTGATCAAATCTTCTATGTTCCAAACACCATGTTGTGGGAGTCGTCTGAGACAATTCCATGCTTGCCTCTGTACGATACTCATCACTTGTTCTAGTTCAGGTGGTGTCATAGTTGTTTCCTTTTCTGCATTATCATTCCTCAAACCGTGAAACTCGCTCTCGCGCGATCACTACATTAAAGGGCAACGATCGCTTCTTACTCTTCTTTCCATCCAAAGACACTTGGGAAGATGAATGCAATAGGAGTCATTAGCCACACCACAAGCAATAATACAAGCAACGTCCCGGCCATTAACGTAAGCATGGCTAACATGATTGGGAATATTACAGGCATCATAATGAATAGTAATGCGATTTCAGACCGCTTAAATCTTCTTTTCATGACGACTTCTCCTTTTCTTATTATCTTTTAGCCCATCGGGCCGTTATCTTCCATATCCTTTATGAAAGCTTCAACCCTTTTGTCGATATCTTCCCATTCTTGATACTCTGGTCTCTGATCTGGAGGGCACTTATACCCCCATGCATCATCTGCTACATGAACGAGACAGCGGAGTTCCGCCTTAGCCTTTTCCCATGCAATTGCTTTTAGGGCGGCAATCACGTGCCGTGGTTCCATTTCAACTTTCCATGGTTTCATCTTATTATCCTTTCTCCTTTTCTGTTACGTCTCTTAGCTGCTTGAGGAACTTTGAGTTCTCCTTTTCTTGACGCTTCTTGCGTCTCTCCCATCTTCGCTGAGCGTCATCCATCAGCTTTTCTTCTTCTTTAGTGAATTCAACCATTCTATTTATCCTTTCACTACCGCAATAGGCTCTAAGCGATGTACTATGGTAACTAGATCAGATTGATCTTTCATGACCTGATCTATATCTTTATAGGCCATGGGCGATTCGTCTAAATGTTTAGCATCTACGGGAGCTGCGATTCCAGCCATTCGTTTTTCAAACTCTGCCATTGATAGAGTCTTTTTGGCCTTTCCCCGGGCCAACACTCTCCCGGCACCATGTGAACATGAGCAGAAAGAATCTACATTTCCTTTACCCATTACAATATAAGATGCAGTTCCCATCGATCCTGGAATGATGCCTAACTGCCCATCGAAGGCAGCCGTGGCTCCTTTTCTGTGGATCCATAGGGGTTTTCCTTGATGATATTCTTCACTTACATAATTATGATGAATGTTAACTTTATTTTGAAACGCTATGTCAGGTTTTATGTTTCTGAGATATAAGGATGAGGAAAATAGAATTCTTGCGCGGTTTTCCTGTGCATATTCAAGTGCCCAATTCATATCTCTTAAGTAAGCTTGCCCTATTGGCGACATTGCAGGAAAAGTGCAAAGATCTTTTGGGTAATCTAATCTTTCACATAAGATCTTAGCTTGTTTGATGTAGTGGTTCGCAATCTTAAAGCCAATGTGACGTGACCCCGAGTGCACCATGATCCAGATGTATCCATTTTCGTCCTTTTGTAGTTCTATGAAGTGGTTGCCTCCTCCTAATGTGCCTAATTGCATAGGAGCTTTATCTTGCACTAGGTGTTGCAATGCTACATCTGCAATTTGAAGTGTATCAAATCCTTCCCACATTTGTTTTGTTGGGCGGGAGTTAAAGCCTACCGGGACGAGATCATATGCCCATTGGAGCCATTTCATGATGTCTTCATTAATCAAGCTGGCAGCTTCTATGTCAGTTTGAACAGCACACATTCCACAACCAATATCTACTCCTACAGCAGCAGGAATGATCTCATTCTCCGTTGGGATCACAGAGCCAATGGTGGCTCCCATCCCCGCATGAACATCTGGCATGATTACAAGATGTGGGTAGACATAAGGCATCTTAGCCACTTGTTCAATTTGGGTCATAGCAGTATCTTCGACTCTCTCAGGATCAATCCACATATAAACTGGTACGTGATCTTTTGAGTCTTCATATAAGATTTTCATAGCGATTCCGTCTCCTTTATCAATTGTTTTATTTTCTCTTCGCCCAGCGAGTCCGGATCTTCTCCTTTTGGTAGAGTCAACACCTTAACAGTATCAATGAAACTAGCAAAGAATCGTCCTGCATTATTGGCATGCTTCTGAGCATCAGAATCAAGAGCGATTATTAGCTCATGTGGCAATAACTTTGCTATTAGATTCTTTTGCTCCTTTGATATTTCACTTCCAAACAGTGCCACGGCGCTCATACTACTTAAGCGCCAAGCATCCACGACCCCTTCTACAACCACAAGTCTTTCACCGTAGCATCGGGTGGACCTGTAATTGTATAAGTAGTTCTTTAAGGGAAAACCGGGTGTGGTCAGGTATTTTGGCTTGGTACCCACGTCCTGTATCTTGCGGAACAGGTAAGAAATAGTCTTACCTTGGAAGAGCACAGGTATGGCGACTCTATAAGCATAGGTTCCGTATGGAACGAATCGCACTCTATGGTCTTGTAAAGTTTCGAGAGTCATTCTCCTTTCCTTCATGAATTGTTTTACTAATGGCCACTCCACTAATAGATCCTCTGTGATCGGGTAGGAGTGTGGGCATTGTACTTCTATGGGGCCATCCTTGTTGAAGTTCTTCGGATTGCTGGTCGGGTCGTTCTCAAGGAACTTAGCGACCTCCATGAATTTCTCATACTTGACTCCTGTGACCTCATGTATGAGTCTGTAGAGTGATCCTTTGGCTCCGCATAGCCAACATGTGAAGTTTGAAAAATCCAGGAACACTCCGCAGTGATAGTTAGTATCGCCGCAGAACGGGCAACAAGTTCCTATGCACCCCCTTCCCACATTTTCTCCTGCCGTTCTATAAGGAACGCCGAACATGTCGAGTACTTCTTCGGTGGTGTAGTATTGCTTCATATTATTCCTTCAACCTTTCTGCCACATCTCCTTCGGCGACAGCCAACACATATAGTTCTTTTGTTTGAACTTGGTCCTTTGTCCGAGAGCTCCGCAGGTAAGGCACCAGTATTGCAGATGCTCCACCGGATCAGACGGCTGGACTCCGACGAATAGTTTTAATTTATGTCTGCATCGCTTTTTCATTTCTTATTCTCCTTTCTATATCTCATATGCTGAAGCATGAAGACAGTCTTCACAGCGCCATCTGTATATATCTTTGCCATTGATTTCAGAATCAAATGGATCTACTGTGAAGGTGCATTCCTTGACCTCTTCGCAGTCGTGGCAAAGTGTCTTGTAGGAAGTATCACCTGAGATTAGATCGGCTAGCGATATGGCCACTTCTTGATTCTCCTCAGCAATTCGTTGCCAATGATCAACTGTTCCTTTGAGTCTATCAAGAGACTCTGCTTGGTGTGCATTGATTACTCGTAATTCACCTATTTTTGCTTTGAGTAGTTCTTCAGTCATTTGTTACTCTCCTTTCTATATTCCTTCTACAGGTGTGAGCCACACCGAATTGAACGATCTATCTTTTTCATCAAATCCTTCAAGAAAGACTTTTGTGTGCCAAGAGTGTACTTCTACTCTTGAAACAGTGTAAACTTGACCAGCAGTGAGCACTCCGCGAGGATCTCTATGACTCCCCCAGCTAATTTGACTTTGACTGACACTACCATTAAATTGCACGCGTTGCCCCGTCTGCAGATGCTTCCATTCTGTATCTCGGGATGCACTTTTTTGCTCTTCATTAAGCCATTCAATAGCAGCATTCATATTGGCGACGTGTGCCTGTGCATGTTCCAAGTCAAACCACAATGTCCCTCCCATGAATCTAATTGCAACAATAGCCTCTTCTATTAATTCTCCAGTTATATTTACTGTGTCTTCACCTGATAAATATACTGTAGCATCTCCAAAAATTTTCATTTCTTACTCTCCTCTAGCATTTTCTTAGCCAATTTAATCGCTTCTTCCTTATTAGTAATATTCTTGGCTCGGCAAATCAAGCCAGGTGATGTGTTTGGGCTTTCTTCCACTATGATATATTTCTCTACTGGGTTCAAGTGGACCGAGAATTTCCCTCGACTCCACACCCATGGGCCAGTTTCGACTTCAGGTACAGTCATCTTACTCTCCTTTCAACATTCCTCATTAATTTCAATATTAACCCAATCGATAAGAAGGCGTTGGCCTAGTGCTTGTTGATGGGACAAAACAGCAATGATCCTCTTCTGTCTATCTGTGTAAATAATGATATCTACATTGCTCCTTCCAATCCCATGTATAGCATACCCGCGTCCAAAAAGATGAGGTAGTCTATCTGTCTCTTTGTTTAACCATGGTCTAAATACTTCTATAATAGACTTTGCCTCAGGTTGTCCTATTTCGGGTAGGTCTCTCCATGCTTCCGTTGTATGTCTATCAGTGATGAAGAACACCATATAAGGCTCCTCCACTCTCCGTTGGACAATATATCGGCGAATATCTTCTAGTGTGTGGAAGTCTTCTCGTGCGCCTCGCAATATGTTGCTGTTTTCGTCTGTTTTATACTCAATCATGTATCGTGCGAGCTTTTTCATTATACTATACTCCTTTCCTCTAATTGATTCCCAGATAGCCGTAATAGTACTCTTGCTAAGAATTCATCAACTTGATCTTCATTCCATTTATCACCTTCAGGAGCAGATAGAAGGATACCGTTGCCTAACGTCTCGTCTTTGACGAATGTGGTCTTGAATCTTAGTTGTTCCATTTATTTATCACCTTCTTTATATAAGATGTGTTCTTAATTTCCCAATCCCAATCCTTCTTAAGTCTCTTATAGCCTGCGTTGTAAGCCGAAATCAAGCGTTCTTCTGTATACATTGATGCCGTCTCAAGTTGCAATTGTATCCAAAGAAGATATTCCTCTCCTACCTGCTTGTTCTTTTCAGGGTTGAACGCTTCGTCAAAGTGCCAATTTCTATTATGTAGTTTATTCATGTGTTTCCAAGCAATAGGACGTATTTGCATTAGACCGCGCTCACCGGCAGCGCCTAGTGCGTTTGGGTCATTATTGCTTTCCACATGGATGATAGCATTTATTAGTTGCGAGTCAACCTTTCTTTCAACTTTTTGTGCATGTGAACAAGCAGCTAGAAGGACCATACTAACTGCTATCAGTTTGTTCATCTGTATTTCCCTTCTTTAGCGATCGGATGTAAATATGGCGCAAGTGTACTCCCCACCAAAATCCCAATATCACGCCCCAGAGCGTGTTCTTAGGAAAGACAACTCCTGCTAGTAGCGCAATTAGTGCTACCTCTACAAGTATTATTACCTGCCATTTGTTCATCACTGCACCTCCATTAGATATGATATAAGAGGCGCAACAATCCAATAGGTAGCTAAACATAACATGGCAATAAATAGTATAGTTTCGCGCCTGCTCATGATTGCACCTCCCCATATAGACTTTCCTTGAGTTTCTGCTTATACATCAGAGCCGTTTTCTTAGAAATTGCTTTCTTAGCAGTAGTAGAACTTACGATTTCTCCATCTGCCTCTCTTAATACATCCTCAAGCATTGCTTTGATCACGTCACCTGTTTGTTCTATCATGTGCGGCCTTGGGAGTTTATCTAATACATGTGCAAGCCGCATATCAGTGACCCATTCGTCAGCAATCGCTTGCGCTTCTGTCAATACTTCAAGTGTCACTCCTTTCTTCGCCTTTGGTTGGTGAGTCCTTTCTGCAAATTCTTCACTCTTGTGCTTAGCGATTATGCGTGATCCATTGTTCTTTGTCAATTCGATCAATGGACGGAGGACGACTCCTTCTCTAGGCTGTATTTCTTCTATCCCATTGCGTACTGCTTGGTACGATTGGGCGTCTCGTTCAGCATCTAATACAGGAAGGTCAGTAGAGACTTTTCTGTAGTGAACGAATTCTAACCCCAGACATAGGGCAATATGTTCCGCCCCTGGAACGCTGAGCCAATTGTCTCCGATTTTTACTTCGAAGACCACGAACTTCAGATCAGGTCCATATGTCTTAGACATCCTTTGACACTTTCCTCCGTAAGCCTCGCCATAGACTGTGACTTCATTGTAGTCTAGAATCTCAAAGACTGCCGTTAACATCTCTTGGTTGAACAGTTTCACAAACTTCTCGTGGTTTCCGCCTCCTGAGAAGAAGGTAACTCTGTCCTTCCCGGGAGTCATCCCGTAGAACCATGAGATGTGAGCAGACGTGCCATGGATCTTTTCCATCGCATAGCACTCTTTGAACATTAGGATATCTTGATCCTTGTACAGATTGCCTATGTGTCGATAAGCCATTTATTTCTCCTTTCTTATTTTGGGGGTATACCAACGTTTATAGGATACTCATGCTCGCAAGCTAAATATCCATGAAACACTTTTAGTTCTCCTGTACTGCAGCAGTACTCAACAATCCCTGCGTTTACTGCAGATCTTAGCTGAATATAATTACTTTCTCTATCTGCTTCTGTGATGCCCCTCACCCCAAGACTGAGATTCCCCGGTATTTGTGTGTGTAGATACCCGATAAGCCTGGCAGTTGAGTACCATGTATCTCCTTTTCTCATACATGGTACAGCCTCACGAACTCGCTCAATGATTCTCCTTCCTTCATTATGCACATAGATTGCGGCAGTGTTTGGTTCGTTTCTATTTTTGATGACGACGTAGGCTCTATCTCCCATAATACTATTCTCCTTTCTTACATCATTCCTTGTCTACGCATTTGATCTTTGAGGATCTCTTGTGCCTTTAAGCACCCAGCGATCATTTTATCTGCTAGCAACTTTGCTTCTTCTAGCTTGAGATAAGCTTCCATTAGATAATCAAGCTTCTGGTACTCTTGAGCATCTTTGATACAATCATCGACTTTATAACTAAGTTCATCTACTTCCTTCTTGATCTCCCGTATAGGGCTCGTTTTAGTTTTGCTCATTCTCTATAATCCTCCCTCCGGACTCGTCATCCCACATCTCCCAGCATTCCGCTTTGATTATGAAATGAATGCAGCTAGAAAATCCTCCGCAGTAACTAGATTGGCATCTATCCCATTGGGGCATTCTATCATAATCTGCAGATTGATACCACCAAGCTGGGCATACTTCTTCCCGCATCTCTGTGCCTGAGATGAATGGCTTACCTGCAGCCCAATCATCATAAGTCAAGCCTCCTGATACATGCCCTGGAGCCGTGCAAATGCCGGGGTTACCTTGCCAGACTTGCTGTACTTCAGTCTGTTGCTTGCGCCCAGTGAATGGTGTTGGGTCAAAGGTAAGTATTACCATGCCTGTGCCTTTGCATTTATTACATACAACAGCAGCTCCATCTCTTTCTCCCATACCTACATATAATCCTGTTGCTCTACAGGTTGAGCATTCCGCTTCAACAATAATCTTATTACTCATTCACTCTTCTCCTTTCAATAGGCTCTTCAAGAATACTTCGATATCTTCCATTAGATCGTCATTGATCGAATAGTACTGTTCGTCTATACTATCAGCAATTGTGTTGCCCATGCACCAATCATTATTTTCATCTGTGCGCCAATAGTTAGCTCCGAATCCTTCAGGCACAGATTCAAAGTTGATGTATGGGCAGATCTGTTCAATCATTTCGGAGACTTCAAGTGAATTGTTTGTGTCTATCTCTCCTAGTATTTCAAGCACATCCATGGCATGAAGGCCATAGGCGTTATCAACCCATTGATTGAAGCCTCCATTATGTACTTGGTAATTGAGATTTCCTAGGAGGACTGCTTTCCTGCGGACTGGGCCAATTATTTCTAGCCATCTTTCATAGGTGAGTGTGTCTTTCCATTGTGCATATGCTTCGTTCATTAGATGTTGCCATATTGGGTATTGTTCTTCAGTCATTTTCTCTTTCCTTTGATTTTTCTAGCATTATGCCAAAAATCACCCATAGCAAGGCGAGGGCCACAACAGATATGGGAGTCTTCCAGTTGGATATTGCTACATGCAGTAGAAGGATCATTAAAAGTATTGGTCCTATGTGGTCAAACAATATGTGAGATAACAATTGCCATATTTTCATCTTACTTTTCCTTTCTACAATAGAATTTTCCTTCTTACCCTAACATTCTCTTGACAACTACATCTTTGATGATATATGATTGTCCCTAGTACCGCCAGCTTGGCGGGAATTCAAGCTTGTGGCGATCCATCGAGGATCAATGAAGCAAGAACCAGACAGAGTAGAAGTACTAGGCTATGAATTTGTGCTCATAAGTTCTGGAGAGCGAGGAATAACAGCATGACGATTAAAACGATCGCCCGGAAAGAATACATTCGCACTCCCCAAAGAGAAGAGATGATTCTCCAACTCCTGGGCGAGGCACTTCCTAAGAATGTCATTGCGTTGGCATGTAATGTGCCACAAGACACCATCCTCGAATGGATCACTAATCCTGATCCAGATAGGAAGAATACTGCGAAGTTCAAGCAAGATGCTGAATTTGCTAGACTTGCACAAGAAGCTGAAGCTGAAAGTATTCGTAGTCTTGTCAATGGCATCCGAGGCCATGGTTCCCATACTTGGGTTGCTTTTGCATGGCTTCTTGAGCGCCAATACCCCGAGCAGTTTTCCTTAATCAATCGTACAGAGACCAAGGTATCTGGGTCAGCTGAAATCATCATAAAATCTGCCATTCCACGTCCTCCAAAAGATGGTAAGCCTTCAATTAAGGCTGAAGTAACTGTCGTTAGCCCAACTAAGGGCAGGCTTGAGAATACGATTGAGTAGTTACTTCAATTGATCAGCCTCTATTTCTGCTTCAACAGCCATCGTCTGTAGTAGTATTGCTACTTGGCGTGCTGATTCAGGAGTCAAATTTAGCCTACTGCATCCTGGAATAAGCAATCTAACTACAGGATGAATCTCTCCCTTCACCTTTACTGTGTCAGCAATGACAGTCCAGTTAAAGGATTTCTTCTTCGGTTCTAATTTCTCTTTTATCCATCGTTTCACTTTGTTCATACATTTTCTCTCCTCTCGGGTGTTTGTTTCGTCATTAATACCTTCTTTGTTCTTCAGGGATTTCATGTGCTGAAAGGAATTGTACGGAAGCTAGAACTTCAAATTCTTTATCACATTTGTTGCATATGAAGTTGAAATACACCCCGTCGTTTCCAAGTGTTACTTCCCCGTCACCCCCAGGAGGGCTGAAGAGGTATATACTTCCTTTGCAGTACGGGCATGAATACCACTCGTATTGAGTGTCCATGAAGTGCTTATTCACTTTTTCTTCATCCATTATCTTACTCATCTTTTCTCCTTATATTGTGAGATCTTCTGCAGAAGCAAAAGGTTCTCCATTGATAAAATATACAGGTACTCCTATGATGTATATTTTTCCTGCTTGTGACTTTACAATTGTTTCCAGTCGGATACTAGTTGCTCCTATTTCTTCTTCAGATTCTTGCATAGGAGCATATCGATCTATGAGTGAATCCAAAGGGATGCCTTGATCAAGAGCGTGCGCTAGGTTGGCACTTTCTAGATCCTTTTTGCTAGTGACCTTCTTAAGAAATCTTCCTTTTTTCTTCATTTTGCATTTCTCCTTCTCATTTTCTTTCCATATTTGGCAGAGATTACAGCATGCTTTTCCTTCCATTGTCTCTCTAAGCGGTTAATAGCTCTCAGTTTGTTTGCTGGGGATGCATACGTATGATTAAATATTTTGTTTTCTCTATCGCGGTACCAATCGTAAAGATCGTCATCGACTTCTTTGTAATATGTGACAATATCGCTTGAGCTGCAAAAACGACGTATTACCCAATATATAGGTAGATACTTGTCAGTTGCTTTCCTGCAATCTTCTGCGCTTCCTGTTTTTGCTCCTTTTGGGAATAAATTCTTAAATATTTTTACTTCGCTTCTACAAGCTCCATGTTCAATTAGTATTTCTGCTGTTAGTTTCATGTTCCTTTATCCTTTCTACATTAGTCCTTATAGAATTGTACTCCACAATCGTCTGAGCAAAATACGGGTTCATGAGAAGATTGATCATATTTGTCTTCAAACTCTTGATCACACCAAGCGCAGACCTTCAAGTCTTCCTCTTCTTCGTCTCCTGTCGTGTCGACTGTATTCATCACAGTGCTAAGAAGATGATTATAGTCACTTGACATTGCATCTTCCGTGACTGCATCTATCTCCTCTTTCGGAACCTTAGCCCTTTCAAGAGCCTTTTGTACTCTTCCAAGGATAGAAAAAGCATTGCCATCCTCACCTACGATCTTGACGTTGACATGTGGGTAGAGTATGTCATTCATACATTTCACCTCCTTTCATGCCGTCTCATAGTTACATTGTTACAATCTCATTTTCATCAACCTCAGCCCAGGCACCAGCGTTGTGCCAGCGCCTGGAATGAGACTTATGAACTAGTAATGGTCGTGACTCTCGCCCGGAGGGTCTATTTCCCCCGTTTGGGTGTCGGTGACATGAAACCTTTTTCCATCTACGTCTGGGAAGTCTAGCGACTCATCCATCCAATCTCTAAACCTTCTGGCCCATGCTAGGCTATCACATGCTACGCGGACCTCGCCTTTTCCATTTACGACATGGTAATAGAGTTGACGTTCCATTATTTACTCTCCTTTCTAATTTAGTCTGTGCCAAATGTGTCGTCTTGACACTCCTGGCACATGTGACTGATACTATATTCCTTATGTGCTTCTTGCATAGTCATTTACGAATGTCTGCATTTCAGGTGTTCTTTTCATTATTGTCTTCTTCCTTGTAGTATTCTTTCTCCCAATATCTTTCTTCATTAGGCTTGACCCAGCGAGAGTTGCTGCCTCCATGAGACTTTGAGTGGAGATATACTGGGATTTGCAACTCTTCTGCTAGCCTCTTTGCAATAGCATCTCCCCGATGATAATTTCCTAATGTTGGTTGTTCATCCATATAGAGTAGCTTACTAATGTGGCCTTTATTATGTATTGATCCTTGTACCTCAAGACCAATGACTACAAATGTCTTGTAGGTATCTCTAATGTCAACCCCGGTTGAACTAAAGAGGTCGTCTGCGTTAGAATGCCACGGGCCTTTTGCTTCATATGTAGATCCGTCTTCTAGCTTGAAGGGTATAATTCTTCCTCCATACCCGTCGCTATTTACATCTTTAGGATTATGAAAGTGGACATGCTCTGCTGGGTTGTCAACGCCAACAGGATAGAGCCATACTCCACCACGTCCTGTTTCCACCTTTTTGAAGACTCGCTCGATTATGTCTCCAGAGCCGCTGAACATTTGGTAGCTTTCGAATGCGTATTCTGTTATCATCTCGTAACCTCCTTTCTTTTTCTTCTTTGAAATCCACATCTTATATTTCCTCCTTAATTTAGACTGATACCCCGCAGTGCCCAAGAGACATAGGTTCCTCCATAACTCTCCACCTCCTGACGCTTCTGATAACCTTTAGCAGAATGACCTAAACGAGTAATAGCATTGAAGACACCATATGCTGATTCAATGGGCTCCTTGCTCCAATTCTTCCGCACATCAGGAATGATCCTCTTAGGGATTCTTGAGTCATGCGTAAATTCCTCTAAGTGTCCTTCAATTCCTTCAGCATTTAACCTGACGTCATTCAACCTCCGAAGACGATCAAGATTCAATGATGTATTAGCCACTTGGCTGAAGAATCCATCAATCTCCTGATCAGCTCGTCTATCGTTACCCCCAATGTGCCTGAAACGAAAGACTTGTTCGGGCATGACTCCGAAAGCTCCATTAGTACAGACCATACGCCATACCAATGACTGCATTTCGACACTATGCCATCCAACTTCGCTATTAGTTAGGTCTAAGCCTACCCTGAATTCGTCTCCTACCTGCATGGCTTCTCCTTTAGGTGCTACGAATCTTACATACGAAATAGGGTCAGCCAAGTTGTAAGACTCTACTGCCATTTCATGTGCTTCAATGAATGGTTGTATTCTTTCAAGAAGATTGAAGTTGTCAATAGCAGTGAATCTTGATGTAAGCACTCCTCTTGCTTTGCCATTCCTCATCCTGACTCTAAAGATCTTGTCAGGATCCTTTAGTTCAAGTTGATTGGTCCAATGATTGAACTGCTCTTCTTGTAATGCCTCAGGAAGCTTCTTGATATAATTGTGTGGCATCTGTAAGAAAGTGCATACCTGCTGGGCTCCTACTGGGGAGAGGCCAACTTCTTCTCCGCCCAGTACCATTGTGCTGAGATTCTTGACCTTGAGTTCACTAGCTGGAACCATACGGTCGGTGCTCATGGCTTGCAGCTCATGTGCTCTATCAAGTACCTCTGTGTACGGGACTGTGTTCATACTACTCTCCTTTCTCTATTTGACCTACAATTGATGCAACTTCTATTGC
>SDBU01002741.1_pt1 | contig 23046 bp, 9 predicted proteins | sample 2277071 | NCBI WGS metagenome assembly SDBU01 (sample SAMN10397929, study PRJNA504765) | marine sediment metagenome | isolation source: marine sediment core GS08_GC12, 126 cmbsf | place: Arctic Ocean: Gakkel Ridge, Loki's castle | collected 2008 | reverse complement strand
CCTTCTCTGCTTGTAATAAGTTGGCCGTGGACGGTAGCTCTTTGGAATAAACCCTAAACAGTTTTTAACCGTACATCAACACCTCTCCAAATTGATCTAGCTTAATGTTTCCGTAAAAAGGTGTAAATTGAATAAAAAGCTGTTTTCTATTTTGAGTTATTTGGGAGTGAATCACAGTGAATCCAAGCCTCGTTGACATAGTGCAGATTACGTTGTCGTGGTCTATAACTGTAATTGAGTTATATTTATTAGATTGCCGTAATTTATTAATGAGATCGACTTTTCCAGACCAATATTTTAGATAGAAGTCTGATTCGCTTGTAAGAGTTCTTAACCGAGAGATATTATAACTATAGTTCGAGAAATACGATTCTACTATTTTATACCCCTTTTTTCTGAGAAGTGAGAGAATTAGCCTTTTCTGTCTGCTCGATCTTCTGGTTAACAAAAAGAACATTGTGTGGTGAGCAAAGTTATAGGCTTTAAATAATTCTACCTGAGTGTTCAATTGGGAAAAAAATTCGTTAGCAGGTAAAATGTGGTTTACTTCAATATTCATCGAAAGGTCATTTTTAGGATTGAGATAAATTGTACTATCAAAATCCAAAATAATGAGGTCTTTCTTATGATAATTACTAATTCCGTTCATTTTTTGTCTTATACCCTCCAGATATAATTTTTAATAAGATACAATAAGAAAACTGGTTATTTAAAAAACTGGTGAGAGGTAGCTTTGTAGTTTACATTGGAAATGCTTAATTTCTGGGTTGTAAATGATATATTAAAAGAGTGAATTAAACTAAAAAAGAGAGGGTTTTTTAGAATTCCTATTATGAAAGGGAGAAGATGACAAAAATCCAGGGCATAGGAATTCTGTTTAAACCATGTTAAAAATAGGAAAAGAAGAATAAATATTGGGGAGACCGTGACAATTTACAAATTTTCGTAAATCCAGATTATACTACGGTTTTGAAGGTTTGAATATGTAACTTTGAAAAATAAACTGGAAAAATAAAATTTGGAAGTTAAAAAAATAGTTAAAAAAAAAATATTTTATCACTTTTAACTTTTTATAGCTGAGTTTTGAGAATTTGGATAACTTTTCCTTTTAGTTCTGTACTTAAGTCGGTAAAACGTAAAATCTTAACGGGATATTTGCTTGGGGGCTTTCTATTCACGATTGCATGGAGTTCAAATCCGTCATCAAAATAAAACTCTTTCATGTGCGAGGGGTGTTTAATTCTGATTTTCTCCATTTTCTCATTTATGGAATCTACGACATTAAAAAAGAAGGGTTCGAGCTTGGCATTTGCTTCATGGCGTATGTTGTCATATTCATCGATTAGAGGGGTATATACTCGGTTGGCGTAAGCTACAATGTAAGACTTCAACTTCTTAATTTTGGATTGTTTTTCTTGGATTGTGGCCGAAACGAATTTTTTCTTACTCATTAGTTCCAGAGCTAGTTCTTTCCAACTGTTATGTAAAGTTCTTAGATCATTCTCCATAACGGTTTCAAGGTTGAAGGCAATTCTTCCATTTTCTGAGTAAATTTTCTGCAATTCTTTGATATGGTAAATCTTTTCGATCATTTGGACTAACAAAGGAAATATGCGGGAATATTCTTTATCTAGGCTCTTAGTAAAAAGATGGTTTTGGGTTTTTAGCGTATCAAATTCTTGCTGTTTGATTCTTTTTGTTCTTTTTTTAGGCTGGGGAGGAGCGTTCTTGATCTTAAGGTTTAGTGTAGTTTGGTATTCTCTTAGTTGGCGTTTTTCTTGTTGGATGTCATTGGGGGTAAAATTGAGAAGGGAACAAATGTCTCTGAATTCGGAGGTTCCCATTTCTGTAATCTTGTGTAAAATAATTTGAGATTTTACTCTATCAGGAAGGATTCTGAAGGATAAATTCTTAAACCCATCTGGAAAACTCTTGTTTATATCGCTTATTGGTTTTCTGTAAGTTAAATTACCTTTTTTTGAATGTATCATATTAGTTCTTGTTTTTTGATTATTATCTTTAAGATTATTAACAGACTCTAATATTTAATAATAGCTAGTGCCGTGAATCTTCGATTTGTGCATTTATCTCAGAACTTTCAAATTTACCGAGTTAGGAAGCTATCATGAAATAGTCCTTATTTCTCAAAATTCTTCAAATGAACTTATATTCAGTAATATAGAATAACTTATGGATAGGAATATTAAATTTACGGTAATTAGTTTACCCAAAAACCCATTTAATAATATCTCCATCTTTTAGATTATATTTGTCTGAAGATATCCCTGGAAAATCATAATTTATAGAATAACGCCAGTTCCCTATTTTTCCATCTATACTCACAACTAAGATCCCCATTTCACCATAATCATTATACTCTGCTTCGGTCCATTCCACTAAACCGTCAAATGCCGTTGTATTATAATCAGTAAGCTCGAAGTTTTCCTGAGTTTTGATAGTACCATTACCATAATCAACGATGAGAGTTAAATTCTGTACTACCCTTTGAGATTGATTTACTTCACTTACATTAATACTTGATGTGAATACGAAAAAAGAAGTGAAACTAGCTAATGCAATAATAACGATTAAGAAATATTTGATATAGTGTCGAATCTTTGTATTTATCTTAGAAGCACCTATAAGTGAAACAATTGCAACGATGCTGACTGAAACTATAATAAGGTAGGGCAAAAAAGCTAAAGAAGAATCAGGAGATTTTATGACGATATCTTGAAGATCTACCAAAGGTTCATAACCTTCGATAGTAACATGCAATGAATAACTACCAATTGATGTATTTGACCATAAAAGAAGCCCTGTCAATTTTTCATAAATTAGAGAAGTTTTTTGACCCCCTCCTGTCTGTACGAAATAAATTTTAAGAGTTAGATCTGTTTCTTTAATATTTACCATTCCCGAAACAAAACCAGTAGCTTCTTGTAGGGCTAATTTTTTAACCTCTGTTAAATTGTCTATTATTGAGATCAAGAACCCTGGTTGGTAGTTGTTATAACCTAAGGTAAGAGCCCATGCCATTTCACTACTCGATCGATTAGCAATTGTGAAGTTAGATATCAGAAGTCCAGAACTGTTTTTAAAAATCTCGATATCAGACCATATAATTGGACTAGTAAAAACACTACCCCAATCTAAAGGATCTTTATTATAAAAACCCGTAAAGTTCACGATAATCTCGCCCCCTTTATTTGTTTGCCAGAATCCTTCAAATCCCACTGTAAAATTATACCAACTTGATATACCGCCAAAGTCTATTACATTATAGATAAAACTTGAAGTAAGGTCTAACGTGAAATTTTGAGATTTTATTTCAAGCAAGTATCCAAATATACTTGTCTTAGCCCATACCAATAATCCCGACCATTTATCATATATTAGATAAGTCTCTTGACCATTGCCTATCTGCTCAAAGCCGATAAAGATGAAATTATATGATTCTTCTACCCTTACATCACCTTGAATATCATATAATCCTCCTGGATCTGATTGATTCATAGCAATACTCTTTATTTGAGTGAAATTTTTAGTTGGAATTAAAAATCCTGATTGAAAATAATTGAAACCAAGTGTAAGAGCTCTAGCAACCTCGCTATTTGATTTGTTGTTCATTGTAAAATTTGTTTTTAATAAGCCGCGATCATTTTCTAATATTTTTATATCTAACCAAGGAATAGGATCACCAAAGATACTTCCCCAATCATTAGAATCTTTAGCATAAAATCCTGAAAAATTTATTATTATCTGGCCTCCAGAGCTTGTCTTCCATTGCCCTTCGTAAGAGTTTGGCCATGGAGAAAAATTATACCAGCTAGCTTCTGCTTCTAAGCGAGAGAAAAGTACGCCAAATGAATGGAATATGGCTATGGCGATTTTTGATTCTGCCATAAACATCTTCGGTCATGGAACCATACGTTTTATGCTTTCAAATATGATTGATTTTAATAAAGACAAAAGCTTAAAAATATTGACCAGTCCGAATTATAAAGAACTTTTAAAAATACATGATCATACAGGTTTTATAGGTTTATCACAGAGAGGAGATCACCAAAAGACAGAATATGGCTTTTCAAGACCAGATATGGTCGGAATATTCTTATTAGATTCTTACATATATATTCCAAGGTCCGATACCGCGATAAACACATGGAAGAATGCCTACATTCTACCAATCGGGCCTATTAGATTAAGCCCTTCTCAAAGACTTCAAGCGAGCAAGTCTGGTTCTTCTTTAAGCCCCACGAGTTATTTCTCTTTCTTAATGGCGCAAAGGATTACTGCTGAATACAGAATACACAGAGAATCCCTCAAGCAAGTTAATATTATCGAAGACTCTCAAACACAATTATATGAACTATTTTCTAAAGAGTTTGATAAGCAAATCATTCAAAATCAATACTTTAATACGCTTAATTCAGAAGTTTTGACTCGGGATGAGAGAAATGCAAAGAATATATGGCTTTCAAGAAGGCATAAAAACTTCGTGCGTTCAGACTTTTTTCTTATGGAATCTAAAATTAATACTATAAGATTACAAGTTGAAGCCTTCAGGAAGTCTTATGACTATTTAATTGATCTTGAGTTTACGATTCAGAGAAGAGTAGCAGGAACATTTCCGCACTTAGGTTTAGCTAATGATTTCAGGTTAAGTGTAAACCAGCATCAGTTAGATGGTATCAATTTTATACCCTTAGGATCCAAAAAGGGAGGAAAAGTGAGAGCAGGTTTATATAACAGGTTTGAAAACGATAACGTTAAGAATTTTGCACAGCTAGCAAAAGATATAATCTCTAAGTTTGGAACAGTTAATAAAAAAGTACTAATACAACCCGTCTCATCCACAAATGACCCTACTTTGGGTTATCAACATTACCTTCAAAAAGTTGCGCTCAGTGATAAGAAATACTTACCCTCAGAAAAGACAGTTTTTGAAGTCGATCTTGATAGACCTCAAGAGGCTCAATATATTTTAGAACACATTGCTCATATTATGGGTACAAAAGACACAGTATTCGTTTTTCGAGAATGGGTTGATATCGACACCGTGTATAGGGATATCCCAGATTCTCCATATGGTAATCCCAAGATGGAGGCTTATTTCAGGGATCATAAAAAGATGATTTGTGCAGTTGACTTTGATGGGTTTCTACGCCTTGAAGATATTTATTCTGGACTATCCAGAAGGCAGCAAGTATTACTAGATGGATATTCTACCAACTCTGCAGGCAAAGAATTCTTTGATAGCGAAGTATTTTCACAATTGACAAAATGGGATGACGTATGGATACATAAAATGGGTTTCACAATTTTCGCCTTCAACGATTTTTATTTTAATGAAATTAAAAACGGGTATTCCAGACTAGCTGAATTTTTAAGAAATGAGATTCTCGATCCAAATGAAGATCGTTTTTAGAATTAATATAAATTTATTTTAACCCCTTTTTTTTTAAGTTTTTCCAAGATATTTTTGCTGCTATCTGCTAAATAATTTTCTTCAATTGAAAGGGTTTTTAAATTTTCCAGATTTTCCAGATTTTCTGGTAATATTTCTATTTTATTATTTCTTAAATGGAGCGTTTCAAGGGTTTCAATCTTTCCAATAGAACTGGATATCGTTTTTATTTTATTACTTACAGCAAAAAGGCCTTTTAAGCTTTCTAAGGAAAAAACTTGTTCAGGTATTTGAGTGAAAAGGTTATTATTCAGAGATAAGTATTCAAGCTTTTTTAATTCGGAAATAGATTCTGGTAAATCTTCAATTTTATTTCCAATGGAGAGTTTTTTAAGCTTTTTCATATCCCCAATATTAAATGGAATTGAGTTTAAAAAATAACTTCTAATGTTTAAGTCTTCAAGATTTGAGAGTTTAGTGATAACACTCGGGAAAGTATCCAATGTATCGCTCTCAAGTGTTAATGTCCTTAAGTCTTTTAGTTTATAAAATGAATTCGGTAAAGAATCTATATTTTCTCCTACATAACGAAAAACTTTAAGTTTTTTCAAATTAACAATCTTTTCAAGAAGTATTTTTGCTGGTTTATCAAACCAATAAATTACTAGTCCAATTACAGATTTATTCCTTGCTAAAAAACGTTGATATCTTTCATTAATTTCGTCAATACCCAAATTAAAGTCTTCCCAATCTACGTCTTGAGAGATATATTTCCCAGTAAATTTTTCCAAGTTAAGGATAGCATCTGCTTCTTCTGGTTTTAGAACTGACATTAGATATTGTTCATGGTCTAATAGATAAGCTAACCGTTGATTTAACAAGTATTTTGTCACTGTTCCATTCCCCGAAGCGAGGCGTTTTGCAATTTCTTCTTTAAATACTCTCTTAGCTATTGGATCTCCGGCTTTTGAAAGGGCTCCAAGTAAAGGGAATGCTAGATTTCTGTGGAGTATTCTTGTATCATAATTATTTTCATACCAGACTTGTAAATTAGAACAATGTGCCCAATATTCTACTTTAGGGTCAATATAATTTTTCCCTTCTTCAATTGGTTTTTCTAAAGTCTTATCTAGGAGTTCAGCAGCCTTGTCGATTGACTCTATTTCTTCCATCAATTTTATCTTGTTTACAGAGATGTTCAAAAGCAAGAATTTACATTGTCTAAACCTTTCACCAGCAACGAATATGATTGTTTTCTCTGAAAAATCATCAAATTTTAATACTAAGTAATTATTTATCTTAAAATTTTTCATATCTTTATAATGTCTACACAACTATTTAAATCTCGACGCTCTTGTAGTTTTCAACACTTTAACATCAAATTTCTTTGCTTAGAAGTTTAAAATTTTTTATAGGCCTTTGATTTATATCACTTAGAAGAGATAGAGGCTAAGCATAGAAGAAAAGAAGTATAAATTGTTTTTCTTCCATTAAAGTGCTTCAATCCTCTTTATTAAGCTATACTTTCTGTTATACTTCAATCCCAGGATTAGAGAATCTCACAATAAGATAATACATATTTTTCAGTAAATTCAGATTTTAATCTTAATTTTTTGAATCCTCTGGTGAATTCTGCTTGATCTTTCGTGGTGATCAAGGAAAAATTCCTCTGTTTTTCATCAAACTTTAATTCAAAGTCGCGAAAACTAATAAAGAAACCTTTCCCAATTGCCTTTGAGAAAGCTTCTTTGGCAGTCCAATATATTGTTCCCAATTTATTATTTTCCGATATAAGCTCTCTTTCCGATTCGGTAAATACTTCTTTATAAAAAGATGGAGATCGCGATTCAATTAATTCTAAATCAATTCCAACTTGTTTTTTACTCATGATTGCGACAGAAAATTCATGTGAATGGCTAATAGAAAGATTAATTGGAATCTTTTGGTTATCTTTGTTTGAATAATAGAAAGGTTTTCCTTTTTCATCCTTTTGAATTTCAACATCGAGATATGAGATAATTTCAGATAATTGTTTTATATAACATTCTTTCGCAGCAATGATTCCAGCAAAATACTCGAGTTTTCTTTTTTCATTTCTAAAACGCTTAGAAGCTTCAATCTCATTTTTAGTTAGGTAAGTTTCCAAAAATTTACTGTCTGTTTGAAACAATAATTTTAATTTTTCTATTGGAATGATTTGAAGATTGTTAGACATTTTTCCATTTTTAAGAAGATAATATTCTTTAAGTGTAACTAAATAATCGGAAAGTCTTTCTGAAAGGTTAAATGAAAGCGGAGAGTGGATAATTTCCAAATTTTTAACTTTTGCAATAATTTCGTAATTTTCACCCAATAATACAGAATTATAATAAGAACGTTCTTCATCTGTCTTCAAAAATTTAGCAACTACGTATTTCGGTGGTTGTTTTGATAGTATTTCTATAGTAGAAATTTTAGAGGGGAGGGATAAGTGATTGTAGACAATAACATCAAATAACGCTGCTGTTTGGAATATACTCTCAAGAGCTAGAGGTTCAAGTTGAAAATTATCTCCTTCACTATTTTTGGTAAGTGAAGTTGTTGGAATATCGACTTTTGCTACTATTTTTCCATTTTCTAATTGAATTATTTCTTTTAAAACCTGGAATTTGTTTCCATGGAAAAAAATCTCGTATATTTCATTTTTATCAAGTAGAGGGATTAATGGTTCCGAAATAGGTTCCTTTTTCCATTTCATTTTTTTTATAGGCTTACCAAATTTTGCATTAAAATGTTCTTTAATAAGAGGTTTTCCTTTTAAAACAAGGGGAAAAGTCTTCGAATAGAGAGTAATCTCATTATTTGAATTATTATATTTTAGTTCTACTTCAACTGACTTGTTTATTGGGATTTTCAAGGGAGTGAGAAAGTTAATATTTGAAATTGAAGTCATAGGTTCTTCAAACACTTGGTTATAGAATTCTGCGAAAGTTTCCAGAACCATTACCCCAGGGAATACTGGTTTTTGCTGAATTTGATGATCAAGTAAGTAAATATCATATTCTGAATTTAGGGTATTTGAGCCAATAATAAAATCTGGCTGATAATTCATTTTATTTAGCATCGGATATTCCAATTTATCAATTGTTTTAGTAACATCCAATTTTTCTTCGAAAATCCCTAACTTTCCACCAACAATATATTCTCCTTTGAATTTATTTAATACCAACTTTGAAAATATTTTCACTCCGATATGTGATGGAATAGGAACGACTCCTGCTTGAGTAAGGATTTGTAGAGTTGAACCCTGAGTGGCCATTCCAATATCCCCCCATGCTGTCCAATCAATGGATAAGAATGGATTCTTACGCTGAGAATAGTTCCAAGCTAACCTTGATAAATAGGCATTTGCAAACGCATAATCTATTTGACCTTGATTACCATAACGCCCTGCAACTGATGAAAATGCTACAAAATATTTTACATTTTGAATCTTTAGATGCTTTAAGACGTTTAAGAAACCTCCTACTTTAACATCAACAACTTTATGAGCCATTTTCAAGTTTTTCTTCAGGAAACTCTTTGATTCCTCGATACCAGCTCCATGAACGACGATCGTTATTGGTTTTTCTAGTTTTTCTTGGATTTGTTGGAATGTGTTCTGCATTTTTTCTTCGTTGGTCACATCAACAGCATAATATTGGACTTTGAGACCCTTTTTCCTTAAACTTTCGATGTTTCGAAGAGTATCTAACTTATCTAGAAAATTTTTCCATTCTCTCTTGATCATAACAGGAGTTACCCTTTCCTGCTTAGATTTCAATAAATTAGTCAATTCTTGCTTTTTTTCCTCCAGCATTTCAGGAGTATGAAGTAAGTATTCATGTAACGAATCATCATAAGGTGCTAACCCTAATAATATAAGTTGTGGTTTAACACTATTCGTCAATTCATCGATGCAAGCAAAAGTTATTCCTTGTGCCCCTCCAGTAGCTAATAAAACATCCTCAGTTGATATAAAATATTTTTTCTGCTCGGGAAATTCTCCCAATTTTTTTCTTAACAATGTATACCTAATGCCATCTTTATAAGCTACTTCTTCGATATTATCCCAAATTGAAATTTCGTAAATTATCTGTTCTAGATTCTTTGAATAAATGAGTTTAATTGGAATTTGGAATTCTCGATTTAAAGTTTTGATAAATGCACCGACACTAGAGGAGAGAGCGTTGGCTCCATTTTTCCAGCCAAAATAAGTCTCTGGAGCAATAACAATGATTTTTTCAATTGCTGATAAATTTATCGATTGAAAAATAATGAATAAACTGTCAAAAAAAGTTAAACTCTCATTAAGGGAATATTGAGTATTATCGGGAATGACTAGAATGAGAATATTGAAGTCTTTATCAAAGGGAAATTCACTTTCTTTATTTTTTAAACTTTTTACAAAATTTTCCTCACCGAGGATATCGAAAATTTGAATCTCTAATCCTAATTTTTGGAATTCTTTGTAAAAATTTTGATAATTCGATAATCCTGAGTTTATATTAAGAATGAGAGTCTTTAAATTCTTAAATTTTGGAACATTTTCCATTTTAGCTAATTTAAAAATGCGAGAAGGGATTATTTGCGAAATATAAATCTCTTCTTCTTTTTTAGATTCCTCCAAAGAACTACTAGCAATTTTAGGAATTTCTAATTTTTTTTCCGGTATCATTGATGTTTTATTAACAAATTGCATGATAAATTTAGTTATCTCATTAGGAGTGCGTATTTCGGTGATATTTATCTCGATAGATTCTTCTACATTATAAAAAGTACGCAATTCTCCGAAAATTTCTGCCTGTTTTACAGTATCAATTCCCAAGTCTTCCTCTAAGTCATAATTATCCTCAATATCAATAACATCATAACCCGTTTTGTCAGCAATGACCTTCTTTATCACGTTTTTTACTTGATCCCTATCGGTAGACTCACCTATTTCCCTGTCGGTACTTTTACGAGCATTAACAATGTCAGGTTCTGTATTTTGAAGTCTTAAATATTCTTGGATTTTTTGGATAATTTCTTTAATATTTTTTAGCCCTACCAAATTAATTTCTGTATCCTCAGAGATTTTCAAATAATTCCGCAATTCCCCAAAAATTTCTGCTTGTTTAACCGTATCAATCCCTAAATCTTCTTCTAGATCAAACTTAATGTCGATGTCTTCAACATCATACCCTGTCTTTTCTGAAATAATTTTTACTAATTTATCTTCAAGTAAATTACCATCTACACTCGGAATTTCAACAAGATCAGAATCCAAAAACTCACTGAGCATTAATACGATTGCATTAATAGTCCGGTAGTCTGCTATATTAAAGGAATCATCAACTTCTAAATTCCATTTTTCTCGAATTTCTCCGAAAATCTCTGCTTGCTTAACAGTATCAATTCCCAGATCCTCTTCTAAATCATAATTTTCCTCAATATCTTCTGGATCATAACCAGTCTTCAAAGCTATGATGTACTTGACTTCGTTTATGATTTTACTTGTACTAAATGAGGTTAATTTCTGCGAGATCTCTGTTGTTAGTGGTGATACAGTAGTTGGTTTTACAGTAGGAATGCGCTCCGTTTTCATTTTTAAAACTCTGCCATCAGTGAATAATAGTTTTCCATTTCCACCTATATTTTGAAGCCATTTTTCATAAGTTGGATCGCTAAAACGACCATTAAATGATACTAAGCGGAATAGAACAATAGCTATCTGAGAACCAAATCCCGCAGCGAAGCGTAAGGCATATTTTTTTCTTTCTTGTGAACCTTTTGAAAAATTAAATTTAGCATAATTGGGATCAATTCTATTAAAATTCGCTATCGGAGGAATACGCCCTTTCTCCATTGATTTTATTGCGACTGCTTCTTCGATTCCAGCACCCATTGTGTGACCAGTATATCCCTTAGTATTAATTATAAGCATATTATAAGCATTTTCTCCAAAAGCTTTTTTTAAGGCATCTAATTCAGACTCAGCACTTCCACCTCGAGCAGGAGAATATGTTTCATGACTTACAAACATTCCTTCATTTGCTAACTCATTTTTAGTAATACCATGCCTTTTTTCCATTTCAATAACGAATTTAGCTAATTTTTGACTAATGTGTGCTCTATCTAATCGAGTTCCGTGATAAGCACTATTTGCAAAATATGAACCAAGGATTTCTACTATCGGTTTGACTCCTCTGGCTTTAGCTTCAGATTCTTGTTCAATAACAAATGCACTTGCTCCAGCACCTAAAATAATTCCATTTCTCCCTTCACCAAATGGGAGAACTGCCTCTTCCCAGCGAGATTTATTTGTAGCTGCCCCACTCGCTAGAAAACCTGCTCCAATCCATTGAAAGAGATTTTTACTTGTTACATTATCACCTGTAATAACTATAACGCGCTTGCATCTCCCAGTTCGAATCCAGTCTTCAGCAATACCTAATGCTTGAGGAGTAGAAGCACAAGCAGCATTAATGGCAGTATTCGGTCCCTTAGCTTTTATTAATTGAGCAAATTGAGAATGTCCCATAGATAGTACCCGAAATAAAAATGATCTATCAAAATCTTCATCTTGCGACTTAGATATTTCTTCAGCTAAGTTATCATATCCCGGAAAAGCAGAAGCAAAAATTATACCTGTATTATCTTGTAATTCTTCTGGTAATACCCAGTCGCCTGATAGTATTTTACCGGTTGACGTTTTAATATTACTTCGAATTAACGGAATTCCCGCATCTTTTAATGCTTCAAAACCAGCGCAAATTGCTAATTGAAAGGTGATATCTAATGCGTTAAGCAGCTTAGGATCGAGTTGATAATCATCAGTAGGATTAAAATCGCCTAGTTGTCCTGCTAAATGAATTACTTTAGATAAATCATCCACTGGCACAAATTTAGCATTTCCATTTGGTGATTTTTCTAACCGTGTTATATTTTTGTTAAGCAACTGGTCTTGATATTTATTGCTTATCGTCTCAATGAAATTTTTTCCTTGCAGAATATCATCAATATTCTTATTATCGAAAACTTTTCTATTCTTACCAGGGAGTCCGATTCCTACTCCAGTAATTACTACGGGATTAGTGCTGAGCTTTTTCCCATTATCAGTATATTGTTTATCAAGAAAAGATTGATATTTTTTAATAAAATTATGAAATCCATTAATTAGAACAGAAGATAATAATTCTTTTTGCTCATCTAAGAAATTGTTAAAAAAAGGAAGCTGCCTTATTTTGTTTAATTCATCATGTGAACTTAAAATTTCATGTTTTATGTGAAGTATAGAGGCTTCTCTTGTTTCACTTGATTTCTGTAAATTTAGAGTTGATGAAGAGCTTTCAATTAAATTAGCAATTTTTTGGGGTGTTATATGTTTAAATTTCTCAATTATTTTATGGATCTGTTCCCCCTCAGGCGATTTAGGCGACATTGTAAAATCGACTTCAATTTCTTTATTTTGTTTCAAAATATCCTTCGTAAAAAAGAATAAAGCTTTTTTCGGTCCAATTTCTAAAAATTTCCGTCCTCCATCACGATATATATTTAAAGTCTCTTCAACCCACCTTACAGGTGAAGTGATTTGTTTAAGAAGGATGAATTTAATCTCATCAGGATTTTCAGAGTAAGCATGACCTGTAACATTACTAAATACGGGTATTGTAGGGGATTTGAACGTGATTGATTTAAGAAATATTTTCAACTTTTCTTCTGCATGAGCTACAAATTTCGAGTGGAATGCGTTCGAAACATTTAACTTCACTGCGCGTATTCCTTTATCTGAAAAAATTTTAACTGCATTTTCAATTGCGGAGACTTCACCAGATATAACAATTTGAGAGAGAGAATTGTAATTTGATATTGACACATCTTCACTAGAGATTTCATGTAAAGTATTCTCTACTATTTCTGAAGATGTAAAAATAGCTGCCATAGAACATTGAACTCCCGAGGGTAACTCTTTCATTGCCTTTCCTCGTTTAATTACTACTTTTAGTCCATCCTCAAAACTTATAACTCCAGCAGTAGTTAAAGCAGCAAATTCTCCTAAACTATGCCCACCAACAATTCCTGGGTTAATACCCTCGGATTTAAGAAGATTTACTAGAGCTATTTCAACTGAATAGATAGCAGGTTGTGTAAATTCCGTTTGTCGCAGTTTATGCGAGTTTTCTTCCTTAGTTAAATTCGGTGATCCGAAAATAATTTCAAGTAGATCAAAATCAGCGAAATTTTTACAAATTTCATTAGCTTTATCGAGAGTATTTCTTACCACTTGAAATTTTTGATATAGATCTCTTGCCATTCCAACATATTGGCTTCCTTGACCGCTAAATAAAAAACAAAGCTCATTAGGAGATCTATCAGAGGATGGAATTAAATCTGGAACCATTATTGGGATCTTCTCCTTTATACTCTCAAGAGAAGATACATGATATAATTGAGGTAAGAATTCTTCAAGTATCACATGATAGTTCGTTCCTCCAAAACCGAATGAAGACACACCTGCTCTTCTTATTCCAGATTCAGGAGTTATCCAACTTTTGGGTTCAGTATTTACATAATATGGGCTTTTATCCCAATTTATAGAGGGATTAGGAGTTTCAAAATTTATTGATGGTGGGATAATTTTATGATGTAACGCTAATACGGTTTTAATGATACCGGCTATACCAGAGGCACTTTTAAGGTGCCCAATTTGACTCTTGATTGATCCTATTGCTAATTTTTGTTCAGTCTTTCTGTCAGAGAAAAGATCTTTTAATATATTTAATTCAGTGGCGTCTCCAACAATAGTAGATGTTCCATGACATTCAAGGTATTGAATATCTGATGGCATTATATTGCTGGATTTTAAGGCTCGTTCAATAGCTAACCGTGGACCTTCAGGATTTGGAGCAGTAATGCCCTTTCCCTTTCCATCAGAAGAACCACCGTAACCGCTAATAATTGCATAAATTTTATTTTTATCTTTAATTGCATCTTCAAGGCGTTTCAAAACCAAAAATCCCGCTCCTTCACCCATGACAAACCCATTAGCACGAGCATCGAATGGATAAGTTCCATCTTCAGATAAAGCACCTATCTTACAGAATTTAATATAAGTTTGGGGATCCATTGAACTATCGGATCCACCTACAAGAGCAGTATCATAATCTTTAACAAGTAGCCCATTGATTGCTGTGTCGATTGCAGCCAAGCTAGAGGCACAAGCAGCATCAGTTGTCATACTTTTACCGGTTAAATTAAAAACATTAGCAATTCTACCAGCAATAATGGATGATAATTCACCTGGCATTGTGTCTTCATTAATAACTGGAATCTGTTTAATAATGCTATCTTCAAGATATTGAATTAGGTTCTCTTTTACATCTGGATTCAGAATCTTTTGAGAACTTGCTTCATTGATTCTGTATTTAATTTCATTAAAAAGTACGCGTTTATTACTGAGACGTTGGGCATCTCCTCCAGAAGAGTTGCCAACAATTATAGCAATGGGTAATCGTTGTTTTCCATCAGTAGGATAACCTGCATCAATAAGTGCTTCTTCCGCTGTTTTAATTGCCCAAATTTGAACCAAATCCATTCTTTGAGCCATATTTGGGGGAATACGATATTTAATCGACTTAAATTCATATTTTTTAACAAATCCACCGATTTTTGTATAGGTTTTATCAATGATCGAATGATTTTCATCAAAATAGATAGCGGGTTCCCACCTTTCGTGTGGAACTTCTGTAATTGAATATTTTTTGTTTTTTATATTATGCCAGAATTGAGCAATGTTTTCTGCATCTGGAAAAATGCCACCTAATCCGATGACCGCAATCTTTTTTCCATATGATATATCTCTTTCTGCTTTAATTTCTTCCATTATAGACTTACGACTTGAAGATATTTTTAAAACTTGACTTGACTTCACCTTGAAAAAATTCCATCCTTCTTCAATGACGTCATAATGAATTTGAGGAATACTTCTAATGGTTTTTTGTAGGGAAATAGAATCACCTGTCATAAAGACACCATTGGTTAGTTGATTATCTTTTGAAGTTGGAATAAATTGAGTAGATTCAGTTCCTTCTACATGGTCTTCGTTCCATATTTCCGCCTTTGAAGCAATTCTTAATGCCCCCAAATTATCTTTTTCAAACAGTTCCTTTCTATTTGAAATAGAGATTCCTTGATTTTTTCGTAAAACTTCATTTTTAAGTGTTTTATATGCAAATCCGGAAGGGATTACTCTCGCTCTGGTATTCACACTTGTGCCTATTATCGTTGTAATAGAATTATTCAGTAGAAGTTCCTGATAAACAGGTGATAATGCGTGAGTACTAACGATTTCTTCGCTCAGCAGATAAGCAGTACCCATTTGAATTCCTGGATTTATTAAATCTAAGTGGTTCCCAATCATACTCGCTAACATAGCTGTACTGATTTTATTTGTGATACCTCCTGCGAAAACAATGTTCACTTTCTTTGGGATTTCTTTCTGGTTCATATCCAAGTATTCTAATATGCTCTCCCAGAGAATAAAGGAAGAAAGCATACCAATATGGCCACCACATTCGTTTCCTTCTAAAATTATAAAATCAAGGTTTTTAATTAGTGCTTCTTTAAACATGGATAAAGCAGGTGTATGAATTAATATTATATTGCCTGATTTTTTGATTTTGACACCTAGATCAATGGAACTCGCTGCTACCAAGGTTATTTTTGGTCCATGTTTTGAAATTGATTTAAGATGCTCTTCTCTTCTTGACCTTACTACTTCTAAGCCAATGATACCACAACCATAAGGTTTCTTAGACAATTCACTAACTGCTGCTCCAGATAATAAACTCTCAGCTTCACTTCCTAATAAACCTCCAAGAGCAAATATTGGAAGAGCACCATTTTCTGCAACTTTTTTAGCAAACTCTAGTTGATCAGAGATGTTTGCCATTGGACCTTGAATGATTGGATACGATATATTAAAGAGTTGTGCAAAATCAGAATTTTTGGTAAAAGGCCAGTAATTTTGAATATTTTTAATCTGATCTTGGATTATTTTAGGTACACTATTTAAAAAATTCTCTAAAGTATTAAAAGTGTTAAGAATATAATTCGCAAAAGAGATACCTTGATCACTGGGCAACCAAGAATGTTTAGGGTTAGGATCAGAGTATAACTGAAACTTGTTTTCTAATTCTATTACTTTTTGATACAATTCAGACTTGATAACGCGACTTTTATCATTGATTTCTTCACGTAAATATGATAACTCTTTAACTTCAATCTCCTTTATTGATCGGATTGATTTATTTCCTAATTTTCCCATCAAGCGATAATTATATCGCGAAGATTCTAGTATCAGATAAAAATCATTTTCTTTAATTGTCGTTATATATTCTTTAAATTCCGGACTTATAGGGCATTCAGAGAATAAAAATAACTGGCTTTCTAAAACAATCCCTAAGGCTCCCCCTATAAGAGCTGAACATATGTTATATACACCAAGTCCTCCTTGAATTATGAACGAAAGTCCAGCTTTATGAAATTCTTGAATAAGGATAAAACTGGTTTTTGTACCAACCATTCCTCCTGCTTCATTTCCTTTTACAAGAAATAAATCGGACCATTCTGCATTTTTATAAGCTTCTTCTAAATAGCACACCTCAGATAATAGCAAATTAGAATTTTCTTGCATTTTTTTTACTTCTTGGGAATTTGGAGAAAAAGCACAAATGATTATCGGGATTAAACCATTAAATTCAATTGTATTGAGAGCTTTTTGGGTAGGTATTCGAATACCCCACATATTATCAGTGGCAGAGGATGAACGTAATGTTTCAAGAACTTTTTGATATTGATTTGAACTTAAACCTTCAAGATCGACTAGTCCCACTCCCCCTAATTGACTTATTTTGATTGAAAGAGAAGGATCAGCAATACCTTTAGGTGAATACCCCCAAATAGGAATCTTATTCTTTAAAACTTCTAAAATTTTTTGTTTTTGTTCCATAAAAATCATCAATTCTATAAATTAAATTAATCTAAAATTAAACTGGAGAGATTCCATGCTTTCTTTTGGGAGTTTGTTCACGTTTAGTTGTAAGGAAGTTTAATCCTTTAATAATTTCATCACGAGTTTCATGTGGAAAGATCACATTATCTAAATATCCTTGCTCAGCAACTTGGTAAGGGTTTGAAAATTCTCGTTTATATTGTTCTGTAAAACCATTTAACAACTTTTCAGGATCTTCTGCATTTTTCAGGTGATTTCTATAAAGGATCTTGCATGCACCTTCAGCACCCATTACGGCAATTTGAGCAGAATCCCATGCAAGATTGATATCTGAGCCCAAATTTTTTGAACTCATTACTATATAGGCACCTCCATAAGCCTTGCGTATAATAACAGTGATTTTCACTACCGTTGCTTCCGAATATGCAAAAAGTAATTTAGCACCATGTCTGATAATCCCAGAATTCTCCTGTCTAATTCCTGGCATGAACCCAGGGACATCTACTAAAGTTAATAGTGGGATATTAAATGCGTCACAGAATCGAATAAATCGTGCTGCTTTATCGGATGCATTATAATCTATTGCGCCACCAAGATGTAAAGGCTGGTTCGCAATTATACCTACAGTATGATTTTCCAGTCGCCCAAATCCTATTACCATATTTTTGGCCCATTCTGGAAAAATTTCAAAGAAAGAATCCTGATCTACAATTACTTCAACTACATCTTTCATATCATAAGGTTCATTTTCATTTTTCGGCACTATATGTTCTAATAAGTGTGGATCCACTGCTATGGATTTTTGTGAAGGGTGAGGAGGGTCATCTAAATTATTTGAGGGTAAATAAGATAATAACTTTTTTACTATTTCTAGTGCCTCTTCTTCAGTATCCGCAGCTCTATGACATACACCTGAAGTTGTGCTATGAATTTTTGAGCCCCCTAAATCTGAAAATGAAACTTCTTCTCCTGATACTGATTTTACTACTTGAGGACCAGTTATAAACATAAAAGTGTTCCTTCCACCCATAATTATAAAGTCTGTTAATGCTGGGCTATAAGCGGCACCCCCAGCAGAAGTACCTAAGATAACCGAAATTTGAGGAATAACTCCAGAAGCTCGAATGTTTCGATAAAATATATCTCCTAATCCAGCTAATCCATCTACACCTTCCTGAATTCGAGCACCCCCAGAATCTATTAATCCAATTATTGGACAGCCCATTTTCAATGCTAAATCCAGAATTTTACTTATTTTTTGAGCATGAGCTTTTCCAATCGTTCCTCCTAATACAGTAAAATCTTGGCTGTAAAGGAAAACTTTTCGTCTATCGATTGTCCCAAATCCAGTTATAACTCCATCTCCAAGATACTTTTTTTGATCCATCCCAAATTTGTCGCAGTGATGCTTCACAAACGAGTCGATTTCTGTAAAAGAATTAGGATCGACTAACAGTTCAATTCTTTCTCTTGCCGTTAGTTTACCTTTTTTATGTTGAGCTTCTATACGTTCCCGCCCGCCCCCCATTTTTGATTCATCTCGAAGTTCTTGCAATTTAGTTTTGAGTTCAAAATTATCTTCAGATTCTTTCTCTTTTAAAATCATATTTTATCAATTACCTAGGTAGATATTATGTCGTTATTCTCTCAACAAATGCTAAAAGAGAGTTTTTAATTTATAATATGTTTATTCAAATGATTAGTTATTTTAATCAATAGTTAATTTAAAAAAGTTTTACTTGAAAACACACTATCAAAAGTATTAAATTTTAAAAGATTTTATTAAATATTCATTGGATTTTTATTAAATTCCATAGTTGACACATTATGTTAAGATAAAGATTTATAACTCTTATTATAAAGAAATTAAATAAAAAAAGTAAAAATAAAATTGAGAAATTTACTTTTTTAAGAAAAGGAGTACAATGATTGTTTTTGAAATAAATAAATAATAAGGTTTTTTTTACATATGTATGAGAAAAATTTTTGATAGATATAAGCCATTGTTTATAGGTTTTATTTCGGGGGGTATAGCCTTCATTATTGAGGTATTAGTCTTTAAGTTCTTTCCAGCTTCGCATGAAATTCACGAAATTTTGATAGGAATTTTAATATTTCTTATTTTCTTTATTACAAGCATAATTTTTCAATATTCTTATAATAATAGTAAAAAGAAAATAGAAAATAAAGAGAGGGGAAAAGAAGAAGCTCAAAATAAGTTAAGGGAATCTGAAGAAAAATATCGGATGCTTTTTGATAATTCTCCATTTGCTGTTGGCCTTGTTGATATGACTGGTAAGATAATAGATGTAAATCGTGTCCATGAAATAAGAGCAGGTTATAGTAAAGAAGATCTTATTGGTAAACCCTTTACAGAGCTCTCTGTTATTCCTGAAAAGTACATACCTATTATAGCAAAAGAATTTAAAAATTTAATTAAAAGTGGTAACTCAGAACCACAAGAAATTCAAGTTTACAGCAAAGATGGAAGTTTAATGTGGATTTATTTATATGCTTCTCTAGTTAAATTAGGCAATAAAGTAGTAATTCAAGTAATTAGCCAAAATATTACTACTAGAAAAGAAGTCGAACAAGAATTAATAAAATTAAATAAGATAAAATCAGAGTTCCTCAGAAGAGCCTCTCATGAGCTAAAAACACCACTTATTTCAATTAAAGGGTTCTCCAATCTAATTTTGTCTTTACATGGTAATCATCTAGATCCAGAAATTATTTCATATTTAAACGAAATAGATCATGGATGCGAACGACTTCAACTCATTATTAATGATCTCTTAAAAACCTCTCAATTAGAATCATTTGAATTAATACATGATTTACAAGAGGAAGATTTAGCATTTCTCATCAAATTTTGTGTAAATGAATTGAATGATCATGCAATTCGAAGAAAACATTCTATTGAATTAAATATACATAATAAATTATCCATAAATATTGAAAAAGAGGAAATTCATGAAGTTCTTTCAAATTTATTAAGTAATGCGATTAAATACATACCACCAAATGGTAAAATAAAAGTAGAAACAAAATTGACTAAGGGTTTTGTTATTATCTCGGTAAGAGATAATGGAATTGGTTTTACTGATAGTCAAAAACAGAATTTATTTCAACAATTTGGAAAAATCGAGCGCTATGGTAAAGGTCTAGATTTAGGAATTGATGGTACCGGTTTAGGGTTATACATTTCAAAAAGAATTGTGGAGTTGCATGGGGGGAAAATTTGGATGGAATCCGAAGGCAAGAATAAAGGGAGCACTTTTTATTTTACACTTCCCTTTATTCCACAATAAAGACAAAGGTCAAGATTAACGATAAAAGAAAATTGTTATATAAAAGGATTAGTTGAACTAATGTTATCGAAGATAAAAATTATATACATTGAAAAAACGGGATCCACTCAAGATTCAGTCTTAGAATATCTTCAAAACGATTATTTTCCCTCATTATTATTAGTAGCTAAAATCCAAACTAGCGGTCGCGGAAGAAAGGATGGGGATTGGTTTTCTCCACTAGGTGGATTTTGGGCGACTCTGGGGATTTCAATATCAATACTTTTAAACGAAGCGCAATTAGCAATGTTTCATTATTTTACAGCCACTTTATTAACACGAGTAATTAGTGAAGAGTATGATTTATCAGTTCAGATTAAGTGGCCCAATGACTTGATCTATGAAAACAAAAAACTCGCAGGTATCTTAATAGATTATATTACCGGTACTCAAAAAAATTATATTTTGATTGGAATGGGAGTAAATTTGAATAATTCACAAAATGAAATGCCAGAAAATATAAAATCAATAGCAATATCTATTAGGGACATATTGCATAAATCAGTCTCTCTTGATGATTTCGCTCAAAAAATTTGTTTTTATGCTGATCTCTATTTTTCACCAATTATGGAAAATAATCTAAAGAATATTCAGTTGTTAATCAATGAATATAATCAACATTCTCAAGTTTATGGAAAGGATGTAATCCTAGATGATTCAGAGAGATACCAATGTGATGGAATAAACCATAAAGGACAAATGCAATTTAAGAATGTCAACAATAAAAAATTAAATTTAACAATAAACGATTTAATACGAGTTAGAAAGATAATTTCCCCAAATATTGACGTCTGATATTATATTTCTTACTTTGGCTCTACAAATATTGAAATAATATTATTTCCAAAACCTCCAAAATTGCAGGTTATTTAGAAAAATAGTAGGAAATTAATTGAAGAATTATAAAATATTTAGCAGACAAAATACAAGAAAGGTAAGTCTTAATTTCAAATCTTGTTAAAAAGTAAATTCAATTTATTAATATAGGGTTGTTTGTTACAAATTATATGAAGAAAGGAAAAAGATGAGATAATTGAATAAAACAAATACCAAATTTTTTGATTTACTCCGGATGCCATTTGACTCGAGAATTGCCGAAATTTTAAAAAAAATACCAGATTTTTCAACTTCGACCAATAAATACTTACTAGATATTTTGAAATTGGATTTTGATACCAATCTTCTAATGATTTCGCCAAATACGATTAACGATTTTGAAAATTCTTTGATTCATATAATAGCTTTTGATAGGGATTTTAAACCAATCAGAGAAAAAAAAATCGAATTTCGTGTGAATAGACCAATTAATTACAGAAAAGAAATATATTTGAATGAATATGGTTCTGCGATTGTTGAAATTTCAAAGAATATACCTTCTTGGAAGAATGTCGATGTGGTTGTTGCATTAAAAAAGAATGGACGAAAAGAGTCATTAAAAGAATATTTTTACAATTACAACAAAAGAAATGTTGAAGGACGAGATTTTTTATTTACTGTATTGACAGATTTAGAAAAATATCGGCCAGGACAACCAATATATGTCAGAGGGATATTATGGGAGCAAATTAAAGTAAAAATCCAGCCGATTTCAGAATTATTGGTTTATATTTCTCTAATTAATCATAAAAAACAAGAAATTATGAAACAAAAGAGAAAAACTGACGATTTTGGAGTGTTTGATGTAATATTTCCTTTAGATGTAATAATTCCAGAAGGGAATTATACATTAAAATTTGAATTTCCTGAATTTAAAAGGTTTATTGAAAAGGCTATTCGAATTAAACGATTTATAAAACCAAAGATTAAAATCGAAATTGATCCGATTGATTCAAAAAATATTGGAGAAAATGTGTATGTACAAGGAAAAATTAACTATTTTTACGGAGATCCTTGTACAAAAGGTCGTGGAATATTACAACTTATGAATTATGATCGTGATTTAATTGATGAAAAACAAGAAGTTCTTGGTGAAGCTGGAGAGTTAAATGCCACATTTTCGGCGAATAATTTAGATCCAGGGAAATATGTTATTTTTGTTAAAATTGTTGATAATATGGGTTGTGAAGCTGAAAAAACTATAGAGTTTACAATTGATTCAAAAGAAGTTGAACAATATTTAAAAGATTCAAAAGTTTTTAATTGGGATTTTTCTTTAGAAAATAAAATGTCAGAGAGGGGGCCAATTATAGCTTTAAATTTTACTTTTACGGGAGAATCGAAAATTTGGTATTCACATCCTCTATTTATTTACTTAAAGGATAAGAAAGATATGA